>Ga0123357_10007597_pt1 | contig 13424 bp, 9 predicted proteins | sample TergutEmb28metaG_FD_89873 | JGI IMG/M metagenome (GOLD analysis project Ga0123357, IMG submission 89873) | Embiratermes neotenicus P4 segment gut microbial communities from Petit-Saut dam, French Guiana - Emb289 P4 | ecosystem: Host-associated > Arthropoda: Insects > Digestive system > Gut ...
GGTAAGAGTGCCGCTGGAATTAACCTCATGGACTTCAGTGGGACGACGTAGGCTCAAGCGTACGTTGCGGCAGGCTAGATGAAATACCTCACTGATATTTTTGCATAAATTCCCCATGGTCTCGGAGTCCATAATATTACCCCGGACGACGCGAAAATTTGGATTGCTCGCATGGTGGGCAATATTGTCGGATGAACCGCTGGAAAAGTCGTCCACCACAAGAACATGGGCGCCGTTCTGTAACAGCTTGTCGACTACATGGCTTCCGATAAAGCCTGCTCCTCCCGTTACCAGTACTCGACGAATGCCGCTTGTCATTGTTGTGCCCCAAAATATTCCAGAATGGTTCCACATACATACGCTGCCTGCTCTGAAACCATATAGGGGCATATGGGCAAGGAAAGCTCCTGTGCTGCGACTGCTTCAGCCACGGGAAAATCTCCTTGCTTGTAGCCAAGGAACTGGTAGCCAGCCTGCAAATGCACCGGAATCGGATAATGTCTGCCTGTCTGAATGTTCCTGTTCTGCAAAAAATCTTGCAGGCTTGAGGGATCTTCGGTGCGCACGGCATAAATATGATATGCATGCACATCATTCACGACAGCGGGCGGGAGCTTGAGAGGAGTGCCTGTCAGAGTTCTGTCGTATATGGCGGCCAAGGCGCGCCGTGTGCTATTCCAGCGCATAAGGTGGGCAAGTTTGATTTTGAGAATGGCCCCTTGGAATTCCTCCATACGATAATTAAAGCCCAGCATCTCGTGGTGGTAGCGTTTTTTTGCCCCCCAGTCGCGCAGCATGCGTATTGCGCTGGCGTAGCGGTGATCATTTGTGGTCACCGCTCCCCCTTCACCATAGGCTCCAAGGTTCTTGCCGGGATAAAAGCTGAAACAACCCATATCCGCAAGGCTGCCTGCCTGTTTTCCGTGATATGTCGCACCGTGGGCTTGGCAGGCATCCTCGATCACCACAAGACCTTGTGCCCGCGCAATGTCGAGGATAGACGCCATGTCAGCAACCTGCCCATAGAGATGCACCGGCACGATGGCTTTAGTGCGGGGCGTAATGGCGGCTTTCACTCGTTCAGGGTCTATGGTCATACGGTCAGGAAGCACGTCGACGAGTACGGGACGAGCGCCTGTGTATGCTATGGCCGCTACTGTCGCCACAAAAGTGATGGGCACGGTAATCACCTCATCTCCTTGGCCGACTCCGGCAGCAAGCAGAGCAAGGTGCAGGGCGCTGGTGCCTGTATTGACAGCTACTGCTGCATCGACCCCACAGAAGTCCGCGAAATCCCATTCAAAAGCCTCAACTTCCGGGCCTAATGTAAAGCGGCAGTTCTCGAGTACTTTCTCTAAAGCAGGGATAATAAAAGGCTTGAGATCAGAATATTGCGCCGCAAGATTAAGAAATGGAACATTCATATACGAATCTCCGTATGCCTGCCCATATTTCTTAGAGAAAAATTGGCTGCTTCTATAATCTTTACTACATGTAACCCAAATTCTCCGTGTGTCAATGGTTTTTCTCCAAAAAGAATACAACGGACGAAATGTTCAGCCTCAACAGCAAGAGCTTCTTTTCTATCATAAGTAGGGATAAGAATGTCGCCCATGCGATACTCTATAAGTGTTTTATACATATCCTCTTTTGTTTTTACAGAAACTCCAGAGTCATATATCTTAATTTTTTCACTGGGGTGGAGATCATCAAAGAATACCATTTTTTTCGAGCCGGAAATAAGCGTCTGACGAATCTTGACTGGTGATAACCAATTGACATTGATATGGGTAATCATATTTGTGTTGTAAAAAAGCGTGATGTAAGCAACATTTTCCGGTTGTCCCAGAACATGGCTCATGCCGGTTGAGGATACTGCAATCGGTGAATTTTCAAAAAGGTAATGCAATATAGCGATATCATGCACGGCAAGATCCCAGATCGCATTGACGTCATTCTGAAAAAGTCCAAGATTAACACGCAATGAATCATAATAGTTAATATCGCCAAGTTCTCCAGAACGCACTAACGTATGTAATTTGCGCACAGCACCCATATAGACAAAAGTATGATCAACAAGCAAGACTAAATTTTTCTTTATTGAAAGCTCAACAAGTTCTTGAGCTTCATTTGAAGATGATGTGATCGGCTTTTCAATAAGTACATGTTTATTTGCGTTAAGAGCTTGTTTTGTCAAGGCGTAATGTGTGTGTACAGGTGTTGCAATAGCAACGGCATCAATATCAGTGCATTGCAAAAGTTCAGAAAAATTTTCAAATAGCTTAATTGAAGGATAGTTTACATGTATTGATCGTAATTTATTGGGATCAATATCGCAAACTGCAGCAACACGGGCTCCAGGGGTATTGTTGAAGTTTCTGACGAGATTCGGCCCCCAGTACCCAACACCTATAACGCCTATATTGACATGTCCCATTATGGCTTTTCCCCCGTACGCAAAATACGAGCTGGGTTGCCTATCACAACAGCATTGGCAGGGACATCTTTAACAACAACAGCGCCAGCCCCTATCAACGCATTCTCTCCAATTGTTATGCCACACATGATTGTCGCTCCTGAGCCGATGCTGGCCCCACTACAGACATGTGTGAATTCCATATTCCATTGGTTTGAGGCCAGGAGTTTTCCATTCTGTGCAGCACGAGGACGGCGATCGTTAATGAACATAACACCGTGCCCCACAAAAACTTCATCCTCGATAGTAACGCCTTCGCAAATGAAACTGTGAGAAGATATTTTGCAACGAGCACCTATGGTCACATTTTTCTGTATTTCAACAAAGGCGCCTATTTTTGTGTCGTCACCTACGTGGCACCCATAAAGATTCACCAGTTGTGGATGAAGTATGGTAATATTTTCTCCGAGCGTAGCCGATGTATCAATGGGCATAGATATTATCTCCGAACAAATGAATACTCCATGAACTGGGGGCTTTGCCCCTCCCAAATTGGGACAGTAAGCGCACAGGGCATCACGCTCCCAGCGGCTGGAAAAATCGCCGAGGCAGCCAAGCCCGGAAAAAGACAAAAAGCAGCCTCAACAGAACACTGCCAAGACTGCTTTCGCCCTTGTAAATAGTAGAGTTTAAGAGAGAGAGAGAGAGAGAGAGAGAGAGAGCAAGGGTTGTGCCAAATTAAAATTACGCCAAATCACGGGCAAACGCAAACGATGTTCCACGATCAGGGGCAAAAAGGCTATTCGTTTATCTTTCATATAAGTAATTAAGGATTTGCAGGGAAGGTCAAGGTTCGTACCTGCCCCTCTGCCCCAGGCGGATCCAGTTCCTGTCCATCCAGGCGAATCTTCACGCCTCCGGCGTTGCCAAGTTTGAGCACCAGTTTTTTGGTGAAGGTCAATGCGAAGGTATCGCCTTTGCGCAGGGAAAACTGGCGGGTGTCCGTGCTATCGGCGTTGGAATGCACCCAGCACTCGGCGAGGGCAATGATGATAAGATGGTGTCGGCCGTCCTGCGGGGCGGCGGCAGAGCCGGAGGGGGCCTGCGCCGCCGTGCCGGAAAGCTGTTCCGTCCGGCGGTTGTCCGTTGGAACAGTTGGAACAGCCGAAGCGGCAAAGCGGTCCGGCAGGGCGGGCGCTACGGCGGCCGGCGGAGCCGGAGGCACACTCGGCGGCGGGCTTGTTTGCCGGGCCGCTGTCTGGTTCCCGCCTTCCGGCGGCGGGATGTTCTTGGCCTGCGCAGAGAGGGATGCAGATTCTTTCTTGGCGGGCAGCGCCGGCTCGGCCTTCGGCGGCGCCAGGGGCGGCGCCGGTTCGGCCCTCGGCAACACCGAGGAAGGCAGATGCAGCTCCAGATCGCGGGCAAACCAGAACCCGCCTGCGGCCATCGCAATCAAAATCAAACTGATAAGCGTTGCCAGGCGCCCCTTCCCCCCGCTTGCGCCTGTCTCGGCAGGCTCGTAGGAAGCGTTGGACAGATAGGCGTCCTCCGGCCACGCGTCTTCAATGCCGGCCTGGATCAGTTCCGGCTCCAGGTCAAGCAGGTTGCCATAGGCTTTCACAAACCCGCGCGCATACGCAGCCTGAGGCAACTCCCCGACATCAGCCTGTTCCATGGCGCGCACGATACGGGGCATAAGCTTCAGGCGTTCCGCCACATCTTCAACATTCAGGGCGCGCTGTTCGCGCGTCTGACGAAGCATATATCCCAGTTCTTCAAAGCTCATGCCGCTGCCCTACCGACCCTTGATATCCACGAGTGCGCGGCTGCGCAGCCACTGCGTATATTCCTCGAAACGGGCCTTCAGCAAGGGTTCACGCAAAATAGCCTCAATTTCCGGCGTTGCTTCCGCAAGGCTGAGCGCCTTGTCATCGCCGATTTTCTCAAGGAGCTTAATTTGGGTTTTTATCAGGAGCTGTGGATGCGGGAGAATAAAAATAGGGCTGACCTCGCCCACTTTCATGGCAGAGATGCGTGTGCGCCACTCCGGCGACATTTCTTTCCAGGACGCAGGGGGCATGGCGCCGTTGTCCTTTTTGGTGCTGGAGTCTATGGAATACTGGCGAACCGCCTCCTCAAAGCTCAACTTGCCGGACTTGATGCGTTGCGCGATAGTTTCGGCATTGATGTCAGGCGGATACGCAATGATAGCCATCCGCACTTCCGAGATCGCCGTAAACGATGCTTTATGCTCCTCATAATATTTGGCAATCTCATCCTTACTCACAATAACTTTACGGGCAACCATGTTCGTCAGGAGCCGCTGACGCAACAGGTTCTTACGCATTTGCTCACGCAGCTTCGGTGTATCCAGCCCTTCCTGCTTGAGCTGTTTTTCAAGTTCCTCGGGTTTTAATTTCCGCTGCTGCATGAGACGGGTAAGTTCTTTATCCACATCGCTTTCCGGCAATTCCATCTTCAAGCGCAGAGCTTCCTGGTACACGAGGATATCGGCAATCTGGGCGTCAAGCGCCTGTTGATAGATTTCATCAATCTGCGCGCGCTGTTCGGGATTGTTCGGGTTGAGCCTTAGCCGCATGATTTCCGGTACAACCCTCCGCTCGACATCAAGAGCCGTAATCCGTTCTCCGTTGACTACCGCCACGATCTTGCCCACGGGCATGGACGGCGAAGTTTGTTCGCCGCCTTGGGGAACAGGTTTGGGCGGGGAAGCTTTTCCGGCGTTACGGGAGGCGGATTGGGCGGGCACAGCCAGACACATGCCCAGCAACAGCAATAAAAAAATACGCATTTTCAAACGAGTGTCCTTAGTTAGCCTGCCTGCAGGCAAGAAAAAAGGTTCAGATTCTGAACGAAAATTTCTACCCCTGAACAGGGAAATATGCAAATGCCTTTACAGATGTGTCGTCTGTACGGCGCATGTTTCTCACTTCTCCCCGGCGCCGTTGGGAGCGGGAGGTTCCCGCAGGTAGACCGAAACGCGGATATCAGCTTTTTGCACAGCCTGTTCCATCCACTCCCTATATTTTTCATCAATTTTTTCCTCAATGAGCGCCTGTTCGATCAGAGGATAGGCCTCAACGGCGCTCATCCGGTGCGCGGGCATTTCCTCCAGCAACTGCACCGCCTGATGCTGTAACTGCCTTTGTTTGACCTGGCTTATTTGACCGGGCTTGAGGGCTTCAATATCCTTACGCCATTCTTCCGGCACGGAGGCTTTGGGCATCGCTGTTTTCTGTTCCAGGACTCCCGGCGGAAGGAAAGCGGCTGCATCTTCCAACAGCGCCGTGCGGGCGCTCTCCACCAGTGCTTGGCCCTCTCCGGAAATAATACGCAGATAGAGCGTCGCGGGGTAGGAAAATTCCTCCTCGTGCCGTGAGTAATACGCTGCTATCTCCTCCAGGGAAGGATGGATATCCCGGGACAAGACCTCGTCCACGAACAGTTTGAGCGAAAACTGGTTATGAAGAAGCTCACGCCAAGTTTGTATGTCCATCTGGGTTTCCAGCAAAGCCTGTTCGAATTCCCCGGCTGGATAATCAGCGCGGATGCGCTCCTCTTCCGTCCGCATCTGTTCGGGAGGCGCCTCCAGACCGATTTTCCGCAGTTCCTGCGTCACAAGGCAGTGAACGATCAGCGAAGCCAAGGCCATGCCGTATTGCTTGCGCAACGCATCCACCGAGAGTTCCAGGGAAGTCCCGGCACGCTGAAAATACGACAGATCCTGCACGGCATTGAGTAGGCGCAGAGAAATGGGCTGCCCGTTGACGGTGGCTACCGTGCCGGCGGGCAGCGTCTCCCGGGAGCAGCCCGTCAGGGACGGCGCAAGGCACAGCCAGATCAGGCACAGGAGCAGAACGCGCGACATCAGCGACCTCAAAGCCCGTCTGTGGGCGGGTTTTTCGCAATACGCGCCGTCTCCAGCGCTGTTCTCAGGGTGGACAAGCGTTGCGGCACGGGGCATTCCATGTCCAAAGGATATTCCAGTGTGGCGGGCGGCACAAGGCGCGCGCCTTTTTTCCCAGCCACAAGAGCAACCAGACGGGCGGCGGATACGGCCTGCTGCCCCTCCGTCCACGTCAGGCGCGCCCTGTCAGGGTACAAAGCCGCTTCACGCACATGCAGGCTGGTAAAAAAGGCTTTCATATCCAGCACCGACATAAAATTCTCCACTTCCCGCGGGAGCGGACCGAAGCGGTCACGCAGCTCCAAAACTATCTCCTCCCGGCGCCGCCCGTCAACAGCGGAGGCCAAGGATTTGTAGCAGCGCAGACGCTCCTTCGCATCCGCCACATAGGTATCGGGAATATGGGCGGGCACATGGATCTGAAGTTCCGTCTCAGCGGGCAAAAAGGCGTCCCCACCTTTGAAGCGCGCCACGGCTTCTTCCAGCATTTCCAAAAAGAGTTCCAATCCCACACGCGACATGTGCCCTGACTGCACCTCGCCCAGGATGTTGCCCGCGCCGCGCAAGCGCAGATCTTCCATGGCGACTTGGAAACCCGCGCCCAGATAATCAAGTTCCAGGATGATGCGCAGGCGTTCGCGCGAGATTTCCGAAACACGTTCTTCCGAAGGCAACAGGAAGATGGCGTAGGCCTGGCGATCCGAGCGTCCCACACGGCCTCTGAGCTGGTACAACTGCCCCAGTCCGAACAACTGGGCTTGATCCACAACCAGCGTGTTGGCGCGGGGAAAGTCCAGACCTGATTCCACAATGGAAGTGCATATCAGCACATCCACCTCGCCATGCCAAAATTTGCGCATATTCTCCTCAAGCGCGCCTTCCGCCATCTGGCCGTGGGCAATAGCCAGACGCGCCTGCGGGACAAGCCGGCGCACATAGTCGACAACACGTTCCAGACCCTGCACCCGGTTATGCACCCAGAACACCTGGCCTTCGCGCGCCAGTTCGCGTTCCAGCACTTCCTTGAGTACCGCATCGTCCCGGTGCAGGATGGCGGTAGCCACCGGCTTGCGCTCCAGCGGCGCCGTCTCGATGATCGACAAATCCCGCACGCCGGACATGGAAAGCTGCAAGGTGCGGGGGATGGGAGTGGCGGTCAGGGCCAGCACGTCCATATTTTTTTTCAGGAGTTTCAATGTATCCTTGTGGCGCACGCCAAAGCGCTGCTCCTCGTCCAGCACGAGCAGACCGAGGTTGGGCAGGCTGACATCGCCGGACAACAGGCGGTGTGTGCCGATGAGGATGTCGATATGCCCCTGGCCGGCTGCTTTGAGGAGTTCTTTTTGTCGCTTCGGCGGCACAAAACGGCTGAGCAGCCCGACATTGACGGGAAAATTCGCCAGACGCGCGCGAAAGGTCTGGTAGTGCTGTTCAGCCAGCACGGTGGTAGGGCACAGCAGCGCCACCTGGCGCCCTTCGGACGCGGCGCGGAAGGCAGCCCGCAAAGCGACCTCGGTCTTGCCAAAGCCTACATCGCCGCAAACCAGCCTGTCCATGGGCTCGGGTTTTTCCATGTCATCCAGCACATCCTGAATCGCCTTGGACTGATCCGGGGTTTCTTCAAAGCCGAACGACGCTTCAAACTCCCGGTACAGCTCGCCCGGCGGATCGTAACGGAAGCCCTTGGCGATTTTGCGGTAGGCATAAATCTCCACCAGATCGGCGGCAATTTTTTCAATGGCTTTGCGCGCCTTTTCCCTGCCGGCAATCCAGCCGACGCCGCCAAGGCGGTCCAGGGCGGGCGGGGTATCGCCGCCGCCTCTGTACCGCTGCACGAGGGCAAGACGGTCAGCAGGCACATAGAGCTTGTCCTGGCCGGAATACTCGATCAGCAGAAAGTCGTTGGCGTTTTCTCCGGCTTCTATGCGCTGCAGGGCGCAGAACCTGCCGATGCCGTAATCGCGATGCACGAGCAGATCGCCCGCATGCAAATCATCATAACGGTCAAGGCCTTTAAAGGCGCCGGAAGGCGCGCGCGCCGTCTGGGCGGATTTGGGTTGGAGCACATCTTCGCCCAGGATGATGCTGTTGTCCCACAGCAGATCCACGCCGGAGCGCAAGGGCGCGACAAGGGCGAACAGGCCTTTTTGGTCCGGGGCGTAGCGCAAAGCAGGAAGCAGGCCGTCCTGTTCCGCAAGCTTGAGAAATTTGGCCCGCCCGCGCTCGGCGCTGAAGCACAACAGAATCTGGCGGCGTGTGCCCTGCCATTCTTTGAGCGCGCTGACAAGACGCTGCCAGGGCCGATCCTGATCTTCGGGCAGGGGGAAAAGATCCGTAAACGAACGGAGCGTCCGCTCCGGCAGTTCCACGCCTTCCCTGTCCACGCCCATGACCAGATCCTCGGCGTACAGGCGCGGCGCGCGCTCCAGCGCAGCCAGTGCGTCCCCTGTTTCACGCAGCGCGTACTTCGGGGACAGGGAAAGCTCATCGTTCTCCAATTCCCGGCGCAGTTCCTCCCGGCGCAGTTCCAGATCTTCCTTTAAAGCCGCACGGCCGGGCAGCAGCCAGATGACGTCCTTCGGCAGCCATTCCTCCAGAATGGAAGGAGCATCGTAGTACACGCCCGGCAGCAGCGCTTTGCCCTGATCCAGCGCCTGTTCCAGCGCATCCCGCTGGTCCTTGGCGAGCAGTCCCTTTTGCGCCAGGCGCGTCCAACGGGCCAGAGCCTTGTCCCGGCCCGACACCCCCGCAGGCGCGGACGGCAGCAGACGCAATTCCTGTACGCTTCCCAGAGAACGCTGGGTATTGGGATCAAAAACACGGATGTCTTCCACCGTGTCGCCGAAAAATTCCACGCGCAAAGGCCGCTCATACCCGGGAGGAAAAAGATCGAAAATATCCCCGCGCCGCGCGCATTCTCCCGGCGCGCTGACCATGGACGCACGGACAAAGCCCCATTCCACGGCCTGTCCGGCAAGCAAATCCGGCGACAGTTCCTCGCCCCTGCGCACAATCAGTTCATGCCGATCGAAAAAATCACAAGGCATGAAGCGCAGCAGCAAATTGTCCAGCGAGGCCACAAGTCCCCGGCTTTTCCCCCGGCGCAGGGCATAGAGCGTGGCGATGCGCTCTGTCCAGTTGATGCGGCGTTCCAGCCCCGACGGCAGGCTTACCCAGGGCTCCTGCCAGCGTGGCCTGGCCGGATCAGCGCCCTGTACCGACATATCCGGCGAAAACAGCCGTGTATACGCGGCTGCGACATTGCGTTCCTCCCGGTTGCGCGCGAGAAGCGCCACGCTCCGCCCTGCCGCGAGACAGTCGCAGCCGATACGGCACAAGCTCGCCATGCCCCCGCGCTCCAGCCTGAAGGGTTTGGACGCGCTTGCAAGCACGTGTTTGAGGAAAGTTTCGTACTGCACGCGTGATCCTTAGAGCAATGCGCTTTTGAAAACGAAACCGCCCGCGCAAGGCGGGCGGTTCTTCGTACTCTCCGTACGCGGACTACAAGGTACTCAGCATCGCCATGTCATCGCTGGAAAGCAGTTTATCCAAATCGAGCAAAATAAGCAGACTGCCTTCCAATTTCCCGACACCGCTGATGTATTCCGAATCCATTCCGGCCACAACCGGCGGCGGCGGCTCCACCGTGCTGGCGGGGATGCGCAGCACTTCCGAAACGGCGTCTACCACAAAACCCACAATCACGTCCGTCATCTCAATGACGATGATGCGCGTGTTTTTATCGTGCTTTTTATGGGCAAGACCGAAACGGCGGCGCAGATCTATGATGGGGATGACCTTTCCTCGCAGGTTGATCACCCCTTCCACAAAATCCGGAGCTCGGGGAACTTTGGAAATTTCCATTGTCCGGATAATTTCCTGCACCTTCAAAATATCAACGCCAAATTCCTCGTCCGCGATGCTGAATGTTACAAGCTGCAACAGTTCGTCATCATGGCGTTTAAGCGCGGTACTGCTCATTCTGGTGCCTCCTGAACAAAAAACGTCGCGTGGTGGAAAACATGCGGCACATGATCGCTTCTTTTGGTATGGCGGGCAGCCCCGCAATACGTAAAAAAGAAACGCCAAGGAAGCGTAGCCTACTCATGCAGCCTTGGCAAGCTCTCCGGATTGCTGATCGGCAATTCTCCGAAAAAGAATAGTGTTACGTCGCGAGATGCCGGCAGAATAGGCTCAAGGCCCTGTAAAACTGCGTGCCAAAGCTTCTTCAAACTGCTTTGGCGTATACATATCGCGCAGCACAAGGGGGGCATGGGCTTTTTCTCCGGCGGGAAACAACGCGACGAAGGGGATGCTGCTGCTGCCGAGGGCGCGCAGCAGAGCCAAAGCCGGCGCATTCTCCCGCGTCAGATCCACCCGGACAAAACGCGCGCCGTACCGTTTCTGCCAGGCATGCATCTGTCGGGCGCCCAGGACAGTGTGCTCCAGCACTTTGCAATTCGGACACCAGTCCGCCGTAAACACCAGAACTTGAGGCTCCTTGCCCAGTGACGCGCGAAATGTCTGCGGCGTGAATTCCTCCCATTGCGCGCGTCCTGCCGTGGTGTGCAGACCCAGAAACAGGGCCGCCGCAAGCAGGCCCAGAGCCAAGCCGCCCAAAATCCGGCGGCGGCGCGCGGAAGCGCCGGGGCCGCAATACGCGCCCCATACCCAGGCGCCCAATGCGATGAGCGGCAGTGAGACCAACGCGGGCATACGGCGTTCTTCGGGCAGCAGGAAGAGGAGATACACGCTCAAGCCCATCAGAAAAAAACCCACCAGTCGCTCCACGACCTCCAGCCATGCGCCGGGACGCGGCAGGAAGCGCGCCAGTCCCGGGCGCAGGGCGAGAAACAGATAGGGCAGCGCCATACCCATGCCCACGGAGGTGAACACAATGCCCAGCGTAAAAGCGTTCCGGCTGAAGGCCCAGGCCAGCACTCCGCCCAGCAGGGGGCCGCTGCAGGGCGTAGCCAGCAGAGTTGCCAAAAAGCCCGCAAAATAAGCCTGTATGCGTGGCGAATCCGTGCTCCCGGCCTTCAGGTCGATAAGCGGCAGCGTGAAAACCCCCAGCATGGAAAGCCCCAGTGCGAAAACCAGCGCCAGCAGGCTGTAGGTCAAAGAGCTTTGCTGAAAAATTTGGCCCCAGATCAGTCCGCTTCCGCTGAGCAGCAGCGCGAGCAGCCAGAACCAACTGAGAATGCCTGTCGCGAACAGCAGCATATGCTCGCGCAGAAGGCGTTCGCGTACCGCCGGATCCGAGCCGCTCACCTGCAACAGTGCGCCGGCCTTTAAGGTCAGCACGGGCAGCACACAGGGCATGATGTTCAGAACCAGGCCCGCAAGCAGGCCGAAAAGCAGGGCCGTAGCAAGGCCGTCGACTTCCAGCGAGGCTTGAAACGCCTGCGGCTGAAATTGCCAGACATCGGGTGGTGGAAGTTTTGCCTGTGGGGACACGCTGAGGATGGGCAGACTCGCCGGGAGCTTGGACAAAGGCGGGGAAGTTTCTGCAGCCGGCGCGTCTCTGCCGTGACGCGCGGCGGCATAGGCCGCCGCCCAGGGGCCGGCGCTCAGGTCCGGCAGCCTTTCTTCCGGAATGCGCAGGAGTATGTCCAGCGCATGGAAAACGCAGTGTTCCGCCGTGCAGAGCGCAAAAGAAAGCTCGCCGATGAAAACGCTTCCGGCCGGGGCGAGCAGATGCGCGAACAGGGCATCGCCAGAAACGTACACGCGTACCGGATCGTTCACGCCGGGGCTGTGTATTTCCTTGCCGACGGGGTACAAAACGGGTACTGACCGTCCCTGCGCATCCCGCAGGGCAAGCACAGCGGGTTTGACCGCTGCTCCCGGTTCGTGGGCATAGACATAGCTTCCGGCGGGCAGTTCCAGGCGCACAAGCGCCAGCGCTTTTTGATCCTGCCGGAAATATTCCACATGTGTGCGCACTTCTGTCGACGGTTGCGCACTATATGCCGTCAGGCCGCCAAAAAGCGCAACGACCCCTAACACGGCAAGAAAAAATAACGCGCGAATGCTGGGCGCGTCAGGGCACATCCGTATCATTACAATGTGTTTTGCTCCTTGTGCGCACGACATCCAGCAAAAAAAACTTGACGGAAGCCGGATGCTGCGGCATATAAATCGCCTCCACGCGGGCCATTAGCTCAATTGGTAGAGCAGCTGACTCTTAATCAGTTGGTTCGGTGTTCAAGTCACCGATGGCCCACCACATTTCAAGGACTTAGAACACAATCTGAGTCCTTTTTCCATCTCACCACACCTCGACCCCTTCCTTATAGATATAAGGTCATCTGGGGATCTCCATAAGTCCTTTTCCAGAGGAAGACAACCCTGATACCTCATTCTGACTTGCTGGTGAGGTCGAGGAGTCAATTTGTATCGGGTCTATAGGGTACTTTAGCATTGGGTACTTGCACCTCCACGCCTCCACACTGCCACCTCCACATCATGGATACCTCGATAACCTCTACAGGTGAGGTCGAGGACTCCTTTTATATGAGGGATAAGGTGTACTTCACCAAATGGGGGACTCGTGAACTCGGTATAACGTGAAGATCGTGAGGTTGTGGAGGGATCAATTATAAGGTAGAGGTGGAGGCGTGTACATGCTCAATCACTCAAATTTTATTGATGTATACGCACAACAATTTATAAAGGCGTATAATGTATGCTGATGAATGCGGTTATGTGTGTATGGAATGAGGCGGATATTATCGAGTCAACCGTCAAACACTGCTTTGCACAAGGTTGCTCCAATGTCTTTATCGTTGACAACAACAGTACTGATAAAACTGTTGATATTGCAATACGTGCAGGAGCAATACTTGCTGATTCATTTGCAAGTGAACATTTTAATGAATTTGAAAAAATTGCACATTTGAATACAGTAGTAAGAAATTATAACGAGTCAAATAATGATGATTATATTTGGTGGTTATATATAGATGCTGATGAATTTCCAAATATTGATTGTGAGTTACGCATAATTGATTTCTTGAAATTGTTAGATTCATCAACAAGAGCAGTGCATGGATATATGTTTGACCATATACCAACACA
>Ga0123357_10007598_pt1 | contig 13423 bp, 10 predicted proteins | sample TergutEmb28metaG_FD_89873 | JGI IMG/M metagenome (GOLD analysis project Ga0123357, IMG submission 89873) | Embiratermes neotenicus P4 segment gut microbial communities from Petit-Saut dam, French Guiana - Emb289 P4 | ecosystem: Host-associated > Arthropoda: Insects > Digestive system > Gut ...
ACTATAGTGGTCGTACCGCACCGCTAACCTCTAAATGTTGCATTTTATATATTTATTCAACAAATATAGGTACTGAATGTTTTAAACATGGTATATACTCTCCGTTTTTTCCTCTTCAAAATGCAGTTTGTTTCATAATTCTAATGTATTTGGTTCCTGTATTATTCACATTTTATATACAGAGTGTGCTAAAATTAAAAAAAATAATTCTGGCGCCAAAAGGTTAATGGTGTGATGTAATTACAGTTTTACTGAATGTGTCTGCCATGAACTTGAGAAGTGCTGGAAAGACAGTTTGTCAGAATCTGCTTTGTTGCTACCTGGAGGTGTATAATTTCTTGACATTGAAGGTGTGGAGGGTGGTACTGGCTGAAGCATTAGTAACTTCTCATCTGCTTCATGATGACAGGTTGTTTTTGGCCTAGTATAAACATATAGCTGTAAGAATAACGTGCTGCGTGGTCACTGGATAATGACAAAATGAACTGTGCCCTGGTATATCTTCTTCTTCTTCAACAGTGAAAGCTGGATTTACTATAATTTGTTTTCAGTAATTATTATGAGCATCTTCCTTTTTGGGTTGAACTTTTATGAGATGTGTGGAAAGTGAACTGAGTTCGGGTAGGATATTTAAATCATGACTTTTAAATTATAGGATATGAAAGTGGAGAGGGCAAGGGGGAGGAGGGGACAGACGTACGTGAGGGGGGTCAGCCCAGGCGCTACAGACCCCGCCGTCGCTTTGAGCCCAACAACTACTACAATAACCGGCCACGTCGTCCTCCAGTGAATCGTGACTCTCAAGGCCAGGATGGGGTAGGTATTTTGTGAACATACTTCAGTTCTGTAAGGTTTTGATGAAGTATGACATTCAGAAGCACTCTTTCTTTGGCCTTTACCACCATCTCAGAAGGTGGTTCATCTTCTATCTTCCGTTCTGAGGATGGATGTAGAGACAGCTTCTGACATATTGTGCTTCACAACACTTATTCGTAATGTGTGTCTGTGCCATTAATTTACAGCGAGGTGTAATTACGTGCGTCATTAGGAGGAAGAGAAGTGCTTTACTTAACGGTTGGTAAGATTATATTATGTATATAATAAGATTATATAGTGAGTGGTAGATAATTTATGGGTATGGAACATTTATGGAAAGATATTGATGGGAAAACTGAAGTACTTCGAGAAAAACCTATCTCATTATCATGTAATGGACCACAAATCCCATGTGGACTAGGATTGAATTGAATCCAGGCATCAGTGGTGGGAGGTGGTCAGCTAACCACCTGAAAAAAAAAATGAGTGTATTGTCTAGTGATGTACTGTCTGTATCAATAGAATAGAAATGTTACTTTATTGAAAGATGTTTTTAAAATATGTGGTTTGAATTTGTTTTTTGAAATCCACTGTGTATAGAGGCTTCAGGCTTATGAATTGAGAGTTGACAGCAACATAATATTGGACCGAACAGCGACTCATTGAGTTTATAAATAAGATGGGTACCTGAAAAGTTGGTGTTTCATCTCTGGTGCCATACTGTTTATCTTGCTGTTGCATCTAGTCTGGCCGAATGCCATTGATGTTGAAACTTGTTTATATATTTCTGTGCCGAATACGAATTTCTATCTTGCATGCTGGGTACTGTTTACCAGTTTGTTACTTATGTGCTGTGTCTTAAATAAAAGTATACTGCTCTTCGCGTGTGGCGTAAATATACATTTAGGTGTTTTACATTTATTTTGTTTAATATTTCAGTAATTAAAAAACAATTTGACTGTGAAATACGTAACATTTTTCAGTACGCATTAGTAGTTACGGAAGTCCTATTTCCTGACCTTAGCTAGAATATGCCTGAATACATTTCTTCCACATTCCAAATAGGGGTAAAGTGGAATTCATGTAAATTTTCTCACATGTTGTGTGTATTTTGCAGTTATGATTTTTAAGTATGAAAACATGAAGTGGGTCTTAAGTGAAATGTAGTCGTTTTACGTGTTATGAGGGCTCTAAATTTTATTTTGGGTTCGTATGTTAAAGAGACTGCATACTATAAAATTCTCCTGAATCCCTGATTAGTTGCATTGTATTGTGCTTAGTATCGAATTAGTAAAAAAATGTGTTTTTATATGACTTTTTATTCATAAACTGTGTTTGTGGACTGTTTCCAGGTCTTTTTACAGGAACATTGACTAATTAAGGTATTAAATGTGAATATGGTCCACAGTATTAATGAGTAAGGAATATTAAGAAACAGATCTTGCCTTGCAAGGTAAACGTGTGTTTTGTTGATATTCCTGTTAAAAAGATTTCAGAATGTTCACCAAAGAGACTGCAATATGTTGTCAGATAATGTTTATAAAACTTTTATAGGGTTATGAATGAAAAATTGTGTGAAAGGAAAATATGAAGGGCATTTAGACAGGGGCTGAATAAGAAGCTCTGAGATTATGTAAACTATCATTGGATAGTATAGTCTTAGTACATCATTCCACCACCAAAGGCCGTGGTCATGCATGCCTGTGAGAAATTGCAGAATCATAACCAAGTCTGGTGGTTGAAGCACATGGACAAGAAGTGCAAAATGGAAGGTGTTTAGGGCAGACATGTACCACGTGGTCCCTGTGGAAAGAAGGCCTCAAACTGTCAGATTTTCATTGTTGGCTATCTGCAATTTGTGGAGAGAAAGCACCTGCACACAGTACTATGTTCTGCTGGGTACAGTGGGTACAGTGCTTCATCATTGTGGCCAGGAAACTACACAGGCAGCTGTCCATAGTAGTATTGCAGCGACCCTAAAAATTGGTTCTGTGAAGCCATCTGGAAGCTCCCAAAGAGGTGGCTGCAATGTATAACCTAGGAGGGGTATATGTTGAGCTAGCAGTGTTCATTATTCCACCTAGATGTGATAAAATTACTGTGAGTTGAGGTCATGTCATTTCCAACAGTCCCTCATGTATATTTAATAATTTACTTCTTGAATTTATGAGCAGTACAGCTGATATACTGTGCACCTCACTGTAAGGCATTACTGTCAGATTTGCTTGTCTTTGGATTGAAATATTTGTGTTGATAAATTTGTTGTATTGACCACTAAGATGCACATAATTTCAATGTGCTGTGTGAATTTTTTTTATTTCAGGGATGATTCTATGTTAAATCACACAACATGAAAACTAGTGTTAATTCATTTTTAATTTTTTGTGATTGTTGGGCATCTGGAGGAACTAATTGTTGTGATGTTTCTGAAGAGTGTCCTCAGTTTTCATTTTTGTAGGGATGGAAAATGGATATCTCATGCATTTTCTCCAATAATGTTGAAGTTGGGAAGGGGTGAACATTGTTAAAAATTTTAATTGCAAATGTGCCTACTTATGTGTGAAATAATGCAGTATATTGATTTGAAGCATGTAATATCTCAGAATTTTCCACTTATTTAGCAGTCCATTTCAACTTCCCCCCCCCCCCCTTCTTTCTTAAAAAAGTAGCTGTCAGACAGCAGTCTGACAAATTTCTAATAAAGCATAAGCATTCTTCACTTTAACAAATTGCATTTGATATTTTGTTTTTGTCATTGACAGGGAGATCTGAAGGAGGGTGGAGACTTTGAGAGTGGAGAAGGCCGAGGATTGCCCCGTGGACGTGGAGGGCCTCCTCGACGTTTCTTCCGTCGCAACTTTAGAGGAGGGCGTGGTCCCCCCCGTCGACCTCGCAGCCAGGATGGGCAGGTTAGTAGGCACGCGAGAAGATTGGCCTGGCTGTTTGCTAAGTATATGTGGTGGATGTCACTGGATTTATTTATTTTTATGCAGAATGTGAGTGAGGGTGAAGGTCGTGAGCCAAGGGGTGATGGTCCTCAGGGAGGAAGACCCCCACGTCCCCGCTACCGCCGCCGTTTACCTCGCCAGTCTCGTGGTCCACCACGCAACAGTCAGAGTGAAGGAGAGGGTAAAGGCAAGGTATGTCACAATATAAGATTACTGTAGCCCATTCCAACATTTTCTGCAACTAAATTTCTCGGCTTGTTTTAATGAGAGCTTCAGATTTATATAACTGTTTAAACAGATTTTGTACATGGTGTGGTCCCATTTAATGTCCTGGATTTAGGTTTTTCTCATATTTAACATTCAGTTCAGTAATCTTAGTGTAAAATTTCTGCCATTGGAGATATTCCTCAGTTTAGATTAAGAAACTATGTGAGATTAACCTACTACTGATTTTCCTCTATCAAGAATGCTGGGTGGCCACAGTTTATTCATTATCTTACAGATTTACATAAAAAGTATCAGAGAAACGAATGCTGTGTTTAAAAGAACAGCTCACACAGGTGCTGTGCTTCTTTTGTCACTGATTATCTCTTCAACTCTATGGAATTGAAGTTCTTATCTGGCATAATGTATTTCCCCAGGCTGTGCTGAGAGCTGCACAGTCAGTCAGCTACATTAATGTCTAATGGAAAACCTGCCTGCATGCTTCATATCCATGATGCTGCAAGTTTTCCTTGAACGCTTGTGACAAACTGTCACCCATATTCCAGACAGTGGAATTTTTGCATCTTAGTTGTTAATTGCAGCTGTTGGTGCCACAACACATAACTTCTGCTATGAGAATGCCTTTTTGCATTTCTGAGTTATGTTTGTGTGGTAGAGTCACTACTGGGTGTACTGTAAACTGTTTGAGCAATTCTGTCAAACTCAGCATTCTGTATTGTGGTGTCTCTTATGTTTTTGTTTTCTGAGTGCACACACACATGCGCGCGCACGCACGCGCTCACACACACACACACCATACAAGGCGAATATTGTTTATGTTGTGGTCATAGTACATGTAAATAAACATGAAAATGAGGGTGAATATGTGAATTGGATTGAAATATACTGGAGCAGGGTCTGTTGGCAGATGTGAACATTATCATGAATCTTTGGTGTTTAGCAAGCTGAATGATTGTTTGTAGTAAAAAAAATATTGCCACAGTATGAAGAAAACATATCACCTTAGAGTCCTTGGAGTGACTGAAATCCCTTAGTTATGCTGTAATAGTGATAATTTGCTAACTTCTGAGTACATTGTAGTAACTTGGCAGAATGCTATGTGAGTGTAGGCAGATTAGTCTGTAGAATTACAGTGGACTTTGTGGTGTTTTCTATCAGCATATTAGATGTGATGGGGTGGGATTTTATAACCATATTGACGTATTTGGTTTCACAGAATGAGTCTGATGGTGGAGACTGGGAAGGCAAGGCAAGTGTAGCATCCAGTTGCTCTGTGTTTTATGCACTGCATCTGCTTAGAGTTGTTGCACCTTGCTGGGCAGTTTGGAAACCTTTCCCTTCATTTATGTGTCCAGTTCATATCATCCTTGCAGTTGTATACAACTGTTGTAAGAGTTTGAATGTTGGTAAAATTAGCGTGTGTCGCCACCTGCATCAATTTGGAACAGAAATGATGTGCCAAATTGACGCAGCTTTTCACTTGAAAAGATTGTATCACTTAATGTAAAAAAAGCCTCAAGTCTTGTCAGTTTGAATCCCCCCCCCCTAATATTTTGAAGCTCTAAATATCTGTGCTAAAAAGTGCATGTCATGTAGAATTCTAAGGCTGCTGAATTTTGTTGCATTTGTATGTAACACTCATTGCATGTGAGTGGTATAAAAGTAAGTTGTGACATACTCAAGGTGTGGGTTGGTGTTCAGCTTTGTACTGGCCACTGTTTGAATTGAAAGGGTCTGTTGTGCATTCATTTGGATAGCTGAATGATTGTGAAATGACCTTTTTTGTCTTGCAGTATGCTTGTGTTCAGTACATACTTCCATCAAAGTACATGCTGTGTTACAAATTGATGGAAGTTAAAGTGTTTTTACTAGATGGTTTGTTTGCATGCTTTTAAGTTCCCTCCAGATCTCATTGCACTGAATGCAAAGCAAAGGGGGTTGTGTTGGTGTTGCATGGTTGTAATGGGAGGCATGTCTCTTCTTTGTTTTCAGATGGGACCATCTGAAGAGTTGCCGCAGTCACAGGTGAGTAGCTGGAGCATGGGCTGTTGTAGATTTCACATAGCTGCTGTGCACAGCACAAGAGCTTGATTGTAATAAGTGGTGTGTATTTTTGTCCTTAATGTTTAGAAAGGAAAGTAGTGACAGTGAGGAAAGTGAAATACCAATGTGGTATACTGTGGATGGTGAGTATACCTTCATTAAGAATGTGGTTTTCTCTATCAGTGCTTTTGCTTTCTCGGTGTGAAATTGAATACTGGTAAAAGACTCATACATTGAATGCCCTTGGTCATGCTGGGAGACTGCTATATTTCAGGTTGTTTCACATGTGTTTCTCAATGTCATTAATATCCCAGGGCATTCCTTGTGAGATTTGTGGCACACCAGCACAGCAGCAGATTTTTTTTTAAGTATTCTGTTCTTTCAGTCAGCTAGGGTGCATTAGTTGATGTGGTTCTTTGAATTATGACAGTAAAAAATGTGGCTGTGTATTTAGTCTTTGCATCAAAGCCATCATTAGGCCAAATGAAACTACATTAAATTATATTCTGAAGATAAACGTTTATGTCAGTACCTCATATGTGAAAAGGTGTGATCCCAGCACAATGTAAATGTGTGTATCTTAATGTAAAATAATAAAATATGCATTGCTCAAGTTATTGTGGTTGTTTCCAAAATTATATTTTTAACTAATAAAATTTATTAAATATCTTCTTTAATTGCTTTGCCTGAATGTATAGCAAAGATCTTCTTACACTGATACTGTTGGCAGTTATTTTTATATGCATACGTTATGCCATTTATTGTTTAAAAATTGGACGACCTAGTTAAAGACTGGACATTCTGGATTAATTATTTTAGGTGTGTCATGCTGTGTTTTTACATGTAGTTTTATTTACCTAAAGCAGTGTTTTTCAATTGAAGAAAAATGTTTTGACTGTAACCAAAATGAATAGATACACTTACAGTTGTGAAACATTACACTTCCAAGGTCTATAATTTTGTGCCATGATAGTTTGTTAATATAAGTAGGAAAGTTCCCATGGGTAGAACAGATGGCACATTGGTCCCTGATCCACACACATCCCCCCAGTGTCACTCTAGACAGAGGTGTGGTGGATGAAGTTGAGTGGGGTAATAGGCTTCCTGGCCTAGGGGGTTCTGGAAATTGCCCTGCAGTAACACTTTAGCCCCTAGCCCCGAAGGGTGTAGTGACATTGTCTGTGGTGGAAAAGTTGGAGGACTCCTAAGAAGATGAAACATGCATCAGGAAAAAACCATAGGACTTCAAGAGAATGAAACATGTAAAAAGGACAGAAAAAATGGCAGTGGGAATGGAGTGAAGAATCTCTCACAACCAGGTGATGGGTCATGACCTCAAGTTTGAAATGCATATAGAGTCATGTGGTTTCATGCAGCAGTTTTGATGTTTGTTGTGACACACTCTTTTCATATTGTTTATAATGTGTTTTGTGTGTATGAGGTAAACCCAGATCCAAACATGCACCTAAGAGTAGAGTAATTACTTTACACTTTTCGTAATGATAACTATAAACTACCAGTAGCATTGTATGAGTTATGAAAACTCTGTAAATATCCACGTAAATTCCAGACACATCCATATTCCAAGTACAGTAAATAGGAGACCACATGTAAAAATTTTCATCTCCCCTCCTATACTGTATGCTGTACATACCAACTTAATGAACAGATTTGTATATTTGCATATGTAATAAAAGCAGATAGTACTTTTCTATTTCTTATTGCACATATTGATAATTTAAATGAGGATCATCAGAAACAAAAAACCGAGAAGTAGGAAACCATAGATAAATAGAACCATATATACAGCACATAGGATAATGACAATGAGGAAAACTACAGAGGGAGAAAAAGTTTTTTTTTTTTTTTAACTGGTCTTTCTCGTAACAGTTGAAAGACCCAGATTTTGCAGACGATACCTGCCTTCTATCCCACACCTTTGTTAAAATGGAAAAGAAGTTCATGGAATTTGCAAAGTGCATGAAGAATTGTCAGATTGCAGATTAATTGTGAGAAAACCCAGTCACTAAGAATTAATGTCAAAAGTTATGAAAGATTTAAAAATGAATAAAAGAGTTGAACAAGTTTGCATACTTAGGCAGTGTGGTGAACAGCGCTTTTGGGGGAGAGGAAGGTGTAAAAACACGTATTCAGAAGGCCAGTGCAGTTTCTTCTCAGTTCTATTAAGCATGGTAGCCCAGTTAGATATCCATTGCAACATAGTTGAAGCTTTTATAAGTAATGTCGTGTCTGTTACGGGTGTAAAATGTGAAAGGAAAATCCTATTTGAAACACTAGTTGGTAGAACATGTGCATATATGTGTGTGTAAATAACGACCGACAGTATCATTAGCGGATGTTTGCTGTACATTCAGGCATAACAATTAATGCAGATATTTAATTAATTTTATTAGTAAAAATATAGTTTTACAAAGAATCATAATAACTGGGCAGTATAGGCCTACATATTAGTATTTTACATAAGATGTGTAGTTGTAGTGTATTGCTGGGTTCCCACCTTTTCGTATGTTTTGCAGGTATTTCAGAACTCAATATCTGCTGTTTGTGTTGACTGAAGCACTTTATTTGATTGTATTACATAGAGTGGGGAGACACACACAAAGGTTGTTTGCTCTTGTGCTGTGTCACCTCATTCTTGTCACTACCTATCAGATGCTGAAGAAGTCCAGCCACATGGTAAGCTGCTATAACTTTGGTTTCTAGTTTGGTCTTCATCATTTGACATATCATTTGTCTGGACTCTGGGTAATGAGATAAATGCATAGTAATCTGTGAGCTGGAATTGTCACATAAATGGATTTGAAATTGCTTTGTTGGTGCAGGAACCCACACAGTCTGTGCAGAATACGACCACAGAGAGCAGTGCTTAAACATCCCATTCGCCCACCTACTGCTCGCAGGCCTGGCGCTCTCTAATGCCACTTAGTAGATCCGAAGGCAACTTTAAGATAAATCTTAACATCAAATTTTGTGTTAGTGCATGAGATAAAACAAGCAAAGCAGACCTGATTTTAATTTTAGAGTGAAGACACCTCCTTGAGAAAAAACGATAACCTGCATCATGTCCTCTCAGGACATAAAAATCTTTCCACCTACCAAAAGTAAATGTATCAAGGCTCAAAATGAAACCTCGATGCTCAAGACACGTCACATATGCGGGGGATATCTGGCATCAAAGATAGGCAGAATTCATTAACAGATGCACAGAGATTTAGTTTTTTCTCGCAAGAGGTTTTTTGTTTTCTTGAGAGTTTGGTAGTTAAAAGTAAGAATTTTTTCCACCCAAGTTTACTTCTGTTAATAACGTTCATTTCTTTTTCCATCTTTGAATGTAATGGTTTTGTGTTTGTCGTGTTTATAATCTGCTGAAAGCGACCGTTAACATTACATATTGTATTGTGATCATAAAGTTTAGATATCCAACTGTTCTGAGTTCTTCATTTATAGTTGGTGCACTTTTCAGTGGATTTATGGTTTGATTTTGAGTCTTGTTGGATGAGACTTCTTAATCATAGGAGGATTGTCCATAGCACATAGCAACTGGAGGGAGAGGTTGAATGTACATCCTGCCTTTAGTTAACACACCCCACATCTCTGGGTCAGGCATGAAATCTAATTTCGCAGCTTTGAGGAACTTAGTGGGGTTGTTGGGTGTTTAAGGAAATATGAATATAAAAATGCATTGAATAAAACTGCAACTTGTTTCTCCATTTGTCCTGCCCCTCTGTCAGTCTGGGTTATCTATCGTGCGTCGTTTTTGTGTGTGTAAGTTGACGAGGGTAGGTGTTGTTATGTGCTTGATTGACTTCCTGTTTTTTTGTAGGATCAGGTGATAAATATAACCAACCAATGATTCCATGCTTGTCCAACAATGCATGTGTTTGATGAAATGAGAAATAGCATAATGTGTAAGGAAGATAGTGTACAAATTTGGAAAACCAGTTGTCGATTCAAACATCACCAGTTTGCACCAACACTGGGTTTGATGGTGACTGTAAAAGTAAAATTCTTTCAGGTACACAAGATACATATGACTGGAGTTAGTCAAATGAGCTTTAAGTTTGTTACAGCAATAACAAGGTTCTTGGCCCCAGAATGGTCATATGCAAGACCTGGCCACAGTCAAGATGTAGAGTTATTTAATTTACATGGTGTTACAATCCATCTTTGGCATATTTATGAGTGCAAAGCATAAACTGAAATGCTTTCAATTAAATTGAAAAGAAGATCGATACTGAAGTGAAGTTATATCAGTTTTGGTGTTCCAGTGCCTGCCATGCACTGTATGTACAAAAAAACTTAATTTTTCACGAAACATGTGCATTTTGAATAAACAAGCCAAAAAAATTGAATTTGTGTTTTTATCATTTCCCTGTTTATTACCATTTTCTCCATCGAATCCTTTCAGTTACTGTTAATTGTGGTTATGAAGGGGACAAGGAAGGGCCAACCAGAATGGCAGTGGCAAGCCTGCACATGATTTGCCAGTTACAGTAGAGAGTAATTTCCAGCGGATGAATTAGTTACACGAGTAAAGATAAAATTGCAGTGGGCACTCTGCACTTCACATTCTCACTAATGTAAAATAAGGAAAAAGAACTTCATATATTGGGGAGGAGAGGCAATTGTATTGTCATCAGAGCTACTTTAGAATGCATTCTTATGAATAATGAACAGTGCTGACATACATTTTATGTGAAGTCTAACTCATTTGTAAATTTGTCCTATATAAAATTCAAAATACTTAAAGTTCATGGTAGCAGTTATTTAATCTGTTAAGATTGTGGTGGGACAGTGAGCATGATATTTTAGTGCTGAGTTACATATGTTCACCCTAGAACAGTCCATGAAGGCCCAGGGGGGAGTAGAGGTATAGCGCTATTCTTTCTCTTTAATCTTGGCACTAGGGGGGGGTGCATGGTCAATGCCATTCCCTGGCCACTTTACCCCAGCAAAGAGACCCAGTACCCATGGTAGTTGAATTATGTTCAGAAATATTTTGTGAAAACTGAATGGTTGTCTTTGCACATCTTTATTAACATACTGTGTTATGAAAACATTATTAATATGGTTTTGTCTACCGTGAGGTTCGTGCCATTTCTGGACAATGGCATGAATCTCAATGTAGACAAAACTGCTTCCATTTCCTTTACTTCTAAAGTGAACAGTGTCACTATTAGATAGAAATTAAGTCTTACTCTTTTTGCCCATTACCCATGTGTTAAAGATCTTATTCTTACTCTTAAGCTTTACTTTCACAATCATTTGATCACTTAGTTGCATAAGCCTTTAAAGTGCTGGGTCTCATTTGTTACATCATGTCTTAATTTTTCTTCCATTGACATCCATGTTACCTTCTATTGTGCTTTTGTCCGTTCTAAAGTCGAGTTTGCCTCTGTTGCCTGGAATGCTGTAATGCTGATTCTTCTGATATAGGAATTTGTTAACTGGTGCTGCAGTAGGTTTTTATTTAACCTTGTCTCCAAGAAATAGGAAATTTTGGGGTGGCAGCACCTCAGTGCTGTGTTCCCTATTAACCTTTTGACGCCTAACGACGACTATAGTGGTTGTACCGCACCGCTAAACTCTAAACGTTGCAATTTATATATTTATTCAACAAATATAGGTACTGAATAATTTAAACATGGTATATAATCTCGGTTTTTTTCCTCTTCAAAATGCAGTTTGTTTCATAAATCTAACGTATTTGGTTCCTGTATTATTCACATTTAATATACAGGGTGTCTTGTTTACTTCTCCTTATTGTGTTAAGGTTAGCGCCTCTGCCAGATTTGTTGTGGCTAATGCTGTCAGTAGTAAAATATAGTTCTTGACCATCATGGCATTTCATTAACGTACCTGACTTTATCAAATTTTACTTGATTTAATAATTATTGTCTATTGTGTCTTTTCATTTCCTTCTAACAGTTAAGTGGCCAGGTATTATCCTCAAAATTTTATTTTCCTTGTTTAATATTTTGTATCTCCCTTGGTTTTGTGTTTTGTAAGGTACTCTTGTGCTTATTTTCTGTATTTTATATCTGATGATGTAATTTGTTTCTTCGTGAACAGTAGGTCCGCTATCTAAATATTTGGAAAAATGTTCCATTTCACAAATTTTTCTTTACCTGTTATGTTACTTATGCTGTTATTCTTAGGTGTGATTACGTTTGTTGATTAATTTTTGTATTTGCCTTATGGTCCTGTGGTAATAGCCTTATGGCTGTTGTGCCAGCACATAAATAATAAAGAAAGTTGTTATTATTATTGTTATTGCCCAGTGTACCAAGTATCTGTTGGGGGGAAGGGGGGGTTGCATCAGGGAATATAGAAATAAGGGTATAAAGCTGCGGACATGATAAAAGAACATGATTAGGGGTTATCAGCCTTTTCATCAGATAAGTGGACTTCATTATTGAGGAATTATCTCACGATGGAACAGGTGTTTGGTGTGTCCACTTTCTAGGTATGAGACAGTAGGCGTGGTGGTAAATTGAGGTTAGTGTTGTTATTTCTTTGTTTATCACTTTATGCAGGGTATTTGCAATTATATATCTGAAACGAACCATGTTTTTAGGGTATATTGTGTTGCTGCTGTAAAATTTGGGCCACATGTAATGTTATTTCACATGTTAAATGTGTTTTGTACCTTTACATCAGTATATTATATTATTAGTATTATTATTATTTTAAATTCTCTCCTGTTAGCAGGTGGCATATTGTTAAGTCCAGATCTCAACAGTATATTATTATATTTGAAAAATCAAATGTTATACCAGGGATATGCAACCAAAATTGTTACCACCAGTTTACATTTTCAGTTGCCAATCATTTTCTTATATATATATATATATATATATATCTGTGTTTATAATCACACACAACACCCTTTTGTGATCATGTATTACTTGGCAACTTCTGGTTCTTAACTGGTGAATGCAAACTAGTAAATGATCGCGAAAGAATGTGTTGTGTGTGATTGTAAATATTGATATATAGTATTATCATTACACCAATGGGGATGATTCATATAAAGATTGCCAGTTACTTGTTTTAAATTTTTAGGATATTGATTAGGTTGAATTTATTCCATCACAGTGCCATTGTTTGTACAACATGGGTTGAAAACATGTATAGTAAAGGTAAACTTTCCCATTACAGGCGCGATGTGGCCCAGAGGGTGGGTAGAGGTATAGCTCTACTCTTCCATGATCGCAACACTAGAAGTGGGTCAGTGGTCAGCAGCATGCCCCGGCTGCACTTTACCCCTGGGAAAGACCTGGTACCCATTTTACAGGAGGCTGGGTGGGCCCCAGGGCCGGTCTGGACGGGCGGAAAATCTCGTCCCCACTGGGATTCGATCCCGGACC
>Ga0123357_10007601_pt1 | contig 13419 bp, 13 predicted proteins | sample TergutEmb28metaG_FD_89873 | JGI IMG/M metagenome (GOLD analysis project Ga0123357, IMG submission 89873) | Embiratermes neotenicus P4 segment gut microbial communities from Petit-Saut dam, French Guiana - Emb289 P4 | ecosystem: Host-associated > Arthropoda: Insects > Digestive system > Gut ...
ATGAGACTGTGCGTGTGCAACAGGATTCAGTTTCAATTGAAGGTCTCAATGAATATCTGTTGCTTTCCTCAATATTCCAGCTGACAGTGAACTGTGAAGAGTCAGATTGTTCATTGGTTAATTGTCATATTTAGTGCTTCTTTATATGGCGCTGTGCATCTGCTTCAGCGGCATGAAGTAGGTGTAAACAGTATGAGCGATCTGAAATGAAGGTAAGAATATTCATAAACATCATTCCGTGTTGGCCTTCTGGGATGTAATGCTGTGTCTCAGGGCTAGTAGTTTGGATATTTTTGAAGAATCATAGCACTTTATTCCTTAGGGTCCAACAGTCCAGAGGAGGGTTGGCGAAACTTTTTGAGGGCACGTGCCCTAAATGTTTATAAATTTCGAAGAAATTGTTTCATGTGTGTATGGGAATTTTGAAGAGAAAAATAACGTCTTTGAGCCCACCATTTAGTATTGCCTTAATACTAATGAATATTATAATACGTATATAATAAAGGCCTAAGTGAGAATGAGATAAGAAAAATTGTTCAAGCGACTACTGCTCCTACTACTTCGTATTTGAAGAGAAGATTTAAAACCTTTTTTTCCAATGTCACTTCTTTATGGATTCCTTCTCCCTGAAGAGGGGACCGATAGGTTCCGAAACGTCGGTAAGGAATTACCACTACTCGCTACGTAGTAACCCAGAGGAGCGCATTTCTGACGGTAGTACAGTCCTTTGGAACACCAGAATCTACTGGCCAAACGACACAGTGTGGCATACATGAATACTGAAATTTTCAGCGTTAACACCGAGAAACACACCCCTCGTATTTTATAGTTGTGTCAAAGCTCTCAATCAGGACTCTAATATGGTCGGCATATAACAGAACACACAGATCCTCGTGAATCTGCCTGCTACTTACGTACAAGTGGGCAATATTAGCGAGGCGAAGAAGCTTGGATTGTACACCTGTAGCCTCCGGACGTGGGTGCGGGCAGCTGACCTCCACGTGGTGCAGGCATATTCCATCATGGGGTGGATGAGCGACTTATATAGAAGGACTCCGTTTCTGCGAACAAATAATTCTTCCTATTCAAGAGGGGAGCTGCATACCCATTATTTCAACAACCCTCTTCCTGACCTGATCGATGTGAAGTGACCAGGTGAGTCGTCTATGTAGAGTCACCCCAGATAACGAGTTGTTTCGACCCATTGGTTTGCTTCCCGAAGAGTGTTACTGGTCGGAGCTTAATGAAGCGCCGTCCGGCACGCGCGAAGGTTCTCGCGGTGGTCTTACAGACATTATTGGCGATTCTCCATTCACCCAACAACAGTTGAAGTCCGTTGAGTTTATACTCAAGGTAGCTGACGAGCAGGTTTGGCTTTTGGGACGTGGCCATGAAGGCCGCTTCGTCCGTGTAGAGGGCCAACTCGACGTGGTGCGAGGGTGAGAGCATGTTGACATACACTGAAGGTGAGTGGTGATAGCAGTCCACCCTGAGCTAATCCGGCCCGCATGTCTCGACGAGATGATGTGGCCATCTGAAAGGACGCTTCGAACGTCCGACCCTTGAGGTAGGATGAGATTGTATGGACTATGCAAGACGGGAAATTTAGGTGTGTTAGCTTGTACAGGAAGCCATCCATCCAGACGGTATCGATGGCGTTTGCCACGTCAAGGAAAACTGCTCCGGTTAGCTTCTTTCCGCCGAAATCCCTGGTTATTCTTTCAACGAGGCGAGTCAGCTGCAAGGACGTGCAATGCGTGGGTATAAATACAACCTGCCCGTCTCGCATCAGTCCGCGTTGTTTTATTGCATGTTGGATCCTAACTAATAGGACCTTTTCATGTAATTTACCAGTCGTGTCAAAGAGACTAGCGGGCCGAAGGAAGAGAGCAATGCGGGATCCTTCCCCGTTTTAAGGAGAGAGATCACTCGAGCGTCCTTTCACACTTGCGGAAAGTGATGTTTGCGGGGAACCATATTGAAGATCTGGTCCAGGATGGAAACCGCTCACTGGAGAAGATGTTTCAAGGTCCTGTACCGGATACCTACTGGGCCCGGAGCCTTTCCGAAATTGAGACCTCTGATGGATCCGTGAACCTCGTCAGGGTTGGTTAAATTGTATTCGCTGACAGAGGTGAGGAAGTAAGATCTCAGCCCCGTGTCAAACATCTGAATAACTTCCGGGACCGAAGGATCGGTCACCGGCTAAATATGTGTCTCCAGACTGTCGGCAAGGGCTTTCTCAGTCCGAGAGAGCGATTCCTCCCGGGGTGTCCAGGGGGGAGATGGAGTAGGCAATCTCATCACCCACTTGGTCGTCCTCCAGATCGATTGGTCTTCGGGATGGAGGGATTCGAGTGACGCGCTAGACTGGCCTTTTTCCAATCGTTGAGCCAGCGGGTCACCGAACACGAATGACTTGGTTTGAGTAACTTGGGAGTATTTATACGGGAAAAGGTTGGGCTCGAAAATAGCCTGAGCCAGTAGGTAGGAGTGTGACAGGGTAGCGGTGGGCCCGTGTACAAAAACCAATATTTTCTAAGTTAGTCATTCTTCATACCTAACCTCCTACGAAGACGGAACAGATGAAGCGTTCCGAAACGACTGCATATAAAATTCAAACGCTGGGGAATTAACCACAGGAAAGCATACAACATTCAGAAAACGGAGAACATTTGAAATCAAGAACGCACAGAAAGTTTTGCGATCCTCAAATGTTTGGTTAACGTGGTTATGAATGTATGGTCCCTGAAAGAAAGAGCTCAATATTTCTAGTTGTACTCATAGGACACCACACACCAACTTTGACGTCATGTAATGGCGTGTGGTGCATTTACGTTCCATTTGCCGCATAGTGCCTGTTATCCTTAGAGTGCACATATTCACAGAGTTTAACGCAAATTTCACCCCTGAACAGAAGTTTGGGGGCCTGTTTCACCGCCATATGGCGACTGTCAGTGCGGATGAGAGTCGTCTTGCTGAGTCAGAGAATTTGTATATAGTAAGGTAGCTGAAAGGAAGTGACCAACAACATGAGCGAGTTAAATTGAGGACCTGATCGAATGGAATGTCTAGCCAACAGATGGGCCGTCGGATGAATACCAAATGCGAAGCGAAAACAGGAAGAGTAACTCGTTTATCAATAGACACAGTACCTCCGTAAATTCTTCCAGAGAAACAGCAAAAAATTTCCCACCTATGAGTCGTACAGGCTCCTGAGTTCGCATCACTAAATACACGAGGTGCTTCTTGAAGTGTGGAGGGGAATTGTACTATCTGCAGCCATATGATGCTTGCAGTAGGGTCACGTTCTTTCGCAATCAGACATGTGACTTAGATGTTATACGTCTTCTGATGCAGCCTATTTTATTTTCCATATGGAGTAATGCCCCAATATCCGCGGGTAACACGTTCCAAGACCTACCGCTGTTACGTGAAACCACGGATAATACCGAACGTTATATAACGTGATACTCACCTAACATAAACAAATTAAACGAAGTTTGATAAATTACGCACAGTAAGACATTGTCAATACTAATAAAATAATGTTGAATTTCAATGTAAACTGCATTGCACAGTCACAGTGTACTTCCTGTCTCTCTCGTACTTTTATAAGTAGTACGCCTAATCCTCAAGGGACAAGAGAGCAATGAAAAAGTACAGTACCTCTACTTACAGTATCGTGTACAGTTCAAGGAATGAAAGAATAACAAAAATCATTCAGCAAAAAAAAATGGTTTTCCATGAAAATACTGCATAAGGAATGAAAAAACATTTTATTTTTACACATTTTAAAATGAAAATCATAAGTATGTGCCTGTGCATGACCTGTAATAAAATAATTTTATTTGTTAAAAAAAATATCGGCCTATTGCGGCTAATCGCCGATTTCTCCATTCTTCTTACTACCACGATAATCACTGATGATGTGAGCCGTCCGTGTAGGAGGGGGCCTGGTTCGAGGCTTCATTTCCTTCCCTTTCCCTTCCCTTGCATGGCTATCGGCTGTTGATTGGCCATCATGGAAAAGTGAAAGGCATGAACGGTTTTCCGAGGTTTCCTCTGTGGAAACGTTTTATGTCCCGATCACTCTTATTTCTACTTCTGTTTGGATCTTATCGCCTTGGGTTCAACTCTCCGAATCTAATTCCGGCCGGGGCAGGAGCTTGGAGCTCCTTGGTTAGCTGTTTGTTCCAAGAGGGGCCTGCGTAGACGTCGGGACATGTACAGAAGGTAAAAAGGTTTCGTTGTGGCCTTAGTATTTTGAATTGATGTTTTCGTTTTTCTTTGGACATGTCTCCCGACGTCTGCGTAGCGTCGCCTCGGATAGGGATTAACACGGGTGTGTTTTCCCGTGAGTAACTTTCATTTTTTTGTACAAGAGTCAAAACCACCCATGTTCAGTTGTTGTATTGCTCTTTGTTTGCATTCTGATCACGTACGGCCGTAGATGTATTTGGCCGACTACTTGGCTTAGGCCGGAACGTAGCTGGTGTTCGCTACGCTTTCATGTCACGATATAGTAGGTTTACGCAGGGCCGATATTTGGATTATTGTGTTGTAATTGCTGTGTATCGGCCGTTTGACTACCAGCTGACCTACGAGGTAAACTTACGTGAGCCGACTGGCTTGGTTATTGTATTACCTGAATTACGGCTGGCCGAATGCGTGTTTGTAAGAGCATGTTTCACTTTGTTTTATATCCTCATTATTGCTATACTTGTTTTAATTTGATTTATGCCTTGTTATGTTAATCAATACAATTGTTATTACTGTGTTGAATTGTATTGTGTTCTTGTTATACTATCATTCCCCATAAGACCCAATTATTCGGGGTTCGACGGCTCAAAGGACTGGTGACAGAATTGTGCGGGCCCTCTGACCGACATCCAGTGAAGCTGCCCTAGTGGCAACCTACCTGGGGGTTCAGATGATAGTACAATGCTTACGATGAGGAGATGAATTGGGTTAATGGTGTAGGCATTGTGACGCTGTGATTGGCTATGTTTCTTCGGACAAAACGGGAGACGGGTCATCAAGACCATCTTCGGAACGTGGAGAAGGCTGAGCAGACGAAAACGATTGTAGCTAGATGACGTCAGGCGCAGTTGATGTTGAAGGCTGAGGTTCTTCGATATTGGACAGTTTTTTCCACCTTGTGGAAGACATCGTGATAGGGATTTTTTGCATTTGCCATTTCATTTTATTAAACATTTGCTGGAGAAGTTGCAAGGCTTCCATTATCATTCGTGTGTCTGAAATGCTACGTTTCATCACGGGATCATTATTCATAATCTTTTTAAGTGTTGTTCTATTCGAAACACTTCGCCAAATTTTTCCAGTGCCCACATTCCTGGTTGTATTTAAATTTCTTCTTATACTCCTGTGGATTACTAGCCTAGGTCTTCCTACTCCTAGCTCGTCAAAACTTCCTGATGTTCTGCGTAATGTTCTTAGACTTCTTCGTCTATCACGTCGACGAATCCCTCGCCAAAAACTTCTCTTGGTGTTTGGATGAACTTCTTTACTTCTCCGTCGATCTCTGGGAAACTTTTGAAATAATTAACGGCTTCATTCCACAAACCCTTCCAGTATGAATTCAGAGTTTCTGACTTTAATTCATCCATTGAAGCTTTAATGAAAGTTATTGCATCAGCAGCACTGAAGGATTTCTAGCAGTAGATGACTTGAACTTTTGGGTCGGCATCAATGGCTGCTCCAATCATCTCGAAGACCTTGGGAGTGTATGACGCCTTGACACACCTACCGATACACTTGTTGAGTGACTGAAGCATTGAGGCCGTGTTTAGTGGCAAAAATATCACCTGATCATCTTCATCCTCGATGTTGATGGACATAGGATGGCCAGGTGCCTTGTCTTGTATGAGTAAAACTTTCAATGGCAATCCTCCCTTCTCAAAAATATTCTTCGACTTCAAGGATATACTTTGGTGGAACCATTCAGTGAAAACCATTGGCGTTACCGATGAATTGAGGTTATGTTGCACAAGACAAGCAGATTTTATTGTTTATTTTTCAGAGTGCGGGGATTCTTTGCATGGTAAGCGTCGAGCTTGATTTTATGCCCAACTGCGTTGCCACATGCATAGTAATAGCGTCAGTGTATCCTTCAATGCTTTAAATCCTGCGGCCTTGTTTGCAATTTTGTGAAAATAGGTCCTTTTGGGCACTTTGTTCAAAAATAGTCCTGTTTCGTCACACTTGGAAACTTACCCAGGATCTTATTTTCCCTCATTGAAAAGTCCTTAACTCGGCCTGAAACTTGGCATTTGATCCCTCTTACGCTGATGCAGCTTCTCCTGCGATTTTAATGTCTATGCGTTTAAACCTGTTCCTAAACCTGTGCAAACTTTCTATGCTTATTCTAATACGCTTGATTTCGTCTTCGGTTCCTTTTTCTTTTGAAAGTCCGCGTATAGTTTTAAGGCTTATTAATGTAACATGTTGCCGTCAGAGGGTATTCTCTTTCTATCCCTACCTTCCGCTCAGAAAGTTTAGACTTTTTCCACATTCAATAACACTTTTTTTTTTCACGCGCTATAGCAGTAACTTCTGCAGTAATACAAGCCTGCAAACCCAGCGCCATCTATCTCTTTTGAAGAATGATTCGTGGACATTAGTCTACGTAAAATGAACAGTTACACTGAAATTGGTGGAGGTAGTTTTGAATATATTTACATGTCGCAAACAGCCATTGTCGGTGAGGCCCCCTCATTATCGGGGCTTCACAATTACACTCGGGCATACCAGAACCAGTAGAACTCCTTTGGATGAGAGCTCAGCCCAGCGTTGAACTAAATATCAGTACAGTGTAATTATATGTACACTCAGGTCACATTATGGTCACATGTTTCGCCCTAAACGGTCATCTTCGGGCCAATAGAGAACATTTTAAGGTACAATAAAGTGAGCACTCAATAGGATCCCATTTCGTTTACAGTAAAATTTCAAACAAACTATGATTAAATCGTTATTTATAAACAAAACATTAATATAGACGGTAATGAATTAAATTAATAACCTTCAAGTTACAATATTGTTGCGAGCCTCTATATGGATGCTAAAACATTAGTTTTCCATCTATACAACAATAACCAAATGCAAAACATATATCAATAACGACGCAATTGAAGTATGCTACGACTGCGTCCCGTATGTATTATGTAGTTATCAATCGGTTGCGTACGTTGCGGAACTCCGAATAAAACACATTATACAAATTTGTTACTACACAGCGGGATGGTTTCTGTCAAATTCATAATTCAGTTGAGTGAATAACGATAGCTATACAACAGTGCAACGAACAAATGACAGTGGTCTCATGAACAGAATGTAATCCACAGTAGTTCCACACCGTACGCAACCGATTCACATCTACATAATACATACGTGATGCAGTGGTTACATACTTCAGTTGCATTGATAATGACATATGTTTTTCACTTGGTTATTGATGCATAGATAAGAGAGCTAATGTTTTAGCATCCATAGAGAGGCCGGCAAAAACTGTAAATTGAAGATAATTAATTCGCATGATTATCGGCTATTTTGACGTTTTAGTTATAAATATGAATTTAATCACACATTATATTACATTTTACTATAAACAAAATGGGATCCCATTGAACGCTCACTTTATTGTACCTTAAAATGCTTTCTATTGCCTCAAAGATGAACGTTTACGGTCGAAACATGTAACCATAATGTGACCTGAGTGTGTACTGCGGTGTAACGCGGAGGGAGGTTGGGGTGTTCAAATTCCAAACTCCCCTTCCAAATTCCGAAGGGCCTCTAAAATCGTGCCAATCTCAATCCGATTGTGAAAATTGTTAATAATTGCTGAATTTAAGCCAAAACCCCAAGATATTTAAAAAAAAGCAGTGAAATTATGAAACTACCTAACTTCGTAATTGTTGTACATTAGGAATGACAAATAAATTGGTTGTCATCAAAAATAGCCTTAAAATACCAACAATTAGGAATATTTTACTACATGAAATGAAATTTTTTGTACGAAATTACAGCTACCTCCAGAACCCCTAACATGGGTGCTACCACCCTCAGATCCCTGTCCTCTGTCCCCAAATGTGTTTGTTGAACCCTCCGAACTAAATTCCTGGGTACGACACTGAGTGTGTATGTAATGACGGAATAAAACACATTATACAAATTTATTTTCTAAGCATATAGATTAAATCTGAAAGTAAAAAATAAGATGGTACACTAGTATAAGAACCATTTCCGCATGGAAAATTCGCAACGAACAAGAAGACATTTTAAAGGAAGAAATCAACCGCCCAAATAATTTGTGTGTTGTTACGGACATCTTAGGAACTCCTTTCGAATTATGGGCGGTAGGTCTGACATATATCCCCCCGCCCCCTTTTTTATTTCTCGTAAAGTATTTCAACCCGTGTTTCGCCAAGCGGCATACCACGGGTTATTTACAGTATTGTACATCTTGAGTGACTTTTTATGCTGTGTTTTGTGGCTGTGTTACTCTGTATGTGTTGTTGTAGCGCCGGTGTTTACGGGATCTGATCTTGTTCTGATTGTTCTTGTAGCATGTTGAAGATGGTTTTGAAAAACCTGGAGACTTCGACTCTGTTTATGTGGTATTTCAGTATCAGGGGAAGGGGGAGGTTTCGTAGTACTGTTGGACGTTCTTTATAAAGTAGGTTGCATTCTAGCATGGGATGTCGCACCGTTCGTTCGGATTCTTCAAGACAAGAACAATGTGGTGTGGGAACCTTTTCCATTTTATGGAGGTATGAGCGAAAGCAGTCGTGGTTTGTTAACAGTTGTGTGAGAAAGTGATTCGGCCAGAGGGGGAGGGAAAGTCTATGGAAGATGGAGGGAATGGGTGATTTGGTGTGGGAGGCTTTTGCGGAGTTTACATATGTTGCGTCCCAGATTTTTGTGTAGTTTTCTTCCAATAGTTGCTTGGAAGAATAGTACAAAAAATATGTTCCCTTGGAGCCCGCAAAGAAGGAAGAATGGACGTAACAGATCATCCGTTTTAATGCAGACGCCACAAGCTGAGATGAAGGCGTGACTAGATAGGAGGGGCAACAGGGAGATATGTAGGTACCTGAGGATTAAGGAGAGGTGTGGTGTTTGCAGGGATGGAGAAATTGTGACGAGAGGCGTAGAGGTGCCATCTACGAAACGTTAACGTTAACTAAGGTAACGAAAGCTAACGTAATGTAACATGAATGCGAGCGAAGGGATTTATCGCTATGTAGTAATTACTGTAACTGATCTTACCTGTTGCTGACGGCAACATAACCCCTATACAGATTTTGGTCCACTGAGTGATGGTTGCAGACACACATCATCGACGAACGATGTCGTACGTGAGGAGCAGAACCTCCATAAATTTCAGGTTACTCTGCTCAAACCAAGTACCTTGCATTACTGAGATTGAAGCACAGCGTGCGGAAGCAGATACGGCTCTCCGACATCGCTATCGGTAACTGTATTTAACACTAGCGTCGACACCAAGATATTTGTGATCCGCCCTTGCAGCACACCACATTGCTTGGAATCAGCCCCACATACTTCCAAAACTAGACGCCAACATCATGGTCACTGAACAAAAATGCAATGAACATCTTATTAGGAACTCCGTTTGGGTCAGTTTAGCGAGTACTTACGTCAATTGTAGGTACGTATGGTTTTTCACAAATACGTTCATGCTATGTTCTAATTAGAGATGTAACCCTCGTATCGAACATTGTTCTTTTATGGTGTGTTAAGGTTTTGTTTTGAACACAACACTCGACAAGAAACGACAGCAAACCGGTAAGAAGCTGACCCACTACTGATGTTTTGGCACGAAAGGTAAGAAGATTGTTTGGGGAAGAAGAAGAAGACTGGTTGTACTTGCATTAGTACCGTTCATGGATAGACGCGCCACAGTCGAGAGATTTGTACGCCACGTACGGCAGACGGAAAGAACTACCGCTCGACATCGAAAAGTGAGCGTCTACTAATGTGTGTTATAATCTACGACTACCTAGGTATGATCTGTGCCTACGACTGTGTAGGTACAAATTATGAGTTTTTCTTAAGTGTCTGTGTTGGTAAAGAGTATAAAATATCTTGCAAGCTTTTGAATATGCTGTTTGTTTCTTTGTTGGAATTTTCAGATTTCAGATTTTGTGTTGATTGGTAAGGACGCTTTACAGTTCGAATTCATAAGTAGTATTACCATACGATAGTTGTTGGGCATACTTTGTGCAGACTCGTAAAGCAAACAAGGGTTTGGATACGTCGAACTACCGCCCATCATTCGAAAAGCTAGCGGTATGTGAAAGTACCGCAATTTTCCAAGGTTTCACTCTCTGATCCGTTATCCATGTGTGTATACAGTACGATTGTGTAGGTACAAATTATGATTTTGTTTCCTGAAGTATCTGTCTTTGTACAGAATTTAAAATATCTGCAACATATTGAATGTTCTGTTTGTTTGTATGTTTGCTTGTTTGTTGGAGTTTCAGATTGTGTTGCTTGGTAAGGACGATTTACATTTCGAATTCTTAATAGTGTTACTGTAATGTACGCAACATTTAGTAATTACTTGTTTTTGTATAAGCTGGCATGCGCTGGCAAAGGAATTTAATTTGACGTAATTAGAAAACACTGGGCAGTTTTCTTTACAGTTGTTTGCTGAAACGTATATGCATGCCCCAGATATGTGTTGTAATTACCGAGAAAAAAAAACATTTGAGTCAGCACAACGCCACTATAAATTCCCAAGCAAATTAGGTTAAGCAGGCTTGGCGTATGGAGACTCGGCACAGATTCGGTAAGAGACATGGTATAGAGATTCGACGAGTGGACTTGAAATTTTGCAAAGTTAGTTGCAAACGAAAAGTTTGGTCTACGACAGGGCGTTATTTTGTGACCCGTGGAAGGGGTACTACACAACAATATTGGTTGAGATGTTGAGTGGATTTACACTCTGGCTGGTTTCAGGAGGTAAGTCGGCTTGACCGATTATCTAAATTCAGTGTAGAATGTGTTAAAGTTGAAACTCAAATTTTATTCTAAATTGTACGATTTATGCTTGGGATTAAATAGTGGCGTGACAGCTAATTTATGAAACAGTGGTATTATAGTAGCGTATTAGTAACTTATATCTTACTTGTATAGTTGTATATATATATAGTGACAATAGAACATTTTTTGCTAAATTGTTGTGTAGTTAGTCTCCGACTGACACTAATTAGTCCCTGATTACCCAGATTATCGTAAAGCTTTTTGCTAGGTCACTACTACCATTCTCAGGATAGGCCTCTAGAGGGCCTGAGTATCCGCCCAAACCTACCGCTCGGCTGGGCACTACTCGCAAAGTAGTGACGGTACTGTGGACCTCCCCGTATCATTACATAGATTGTGGACACAACACTCGGGCACTACAGAAAATGGTGAATGTGGTGTAATCAACACCCGTGGTCACTACAAATTGGTGGCAACGGTGCGGACAACACCTGTTGTCACTACATTACCATGAGATAGTTGGTGCGCGTACTTTGTGCAGACTTGTAAAGCAAAACAAGGGTTTGGATACATCGAACCAGACGAGATCATAGAAGTGACACCGACCAGACAACTGCGATCAAATCCAGTAGAAAGGGCTCAATATTAAGAGTGACATTTGTGTCAATGTGGACGTGTTTAACCGAAGATTTGTTACGCAGTTTCCGAAGGTAGCGTTGGATTACGCTGTCGATTTGAGCAAATAACTGCAGAACAAGAAAGTTTTATTCTAATTTAAGTTGTCTTAAAACATATTCTCATAATTTTCAATATACGTATATCTCTTATGTTGGACCGAAATTTACAGACTTTCGTTTTCCGTGTTTGGACACTTCACTGTCAGAATAATTACGTGCTGTGGGATTATTCTGTAAGGCAGCGTGGTTATAAACAAAATATATTTCGTATATCGTTTGTAGTGGAAAGTTTCGTAACAATAATAAGCATGAATAAAGTGTTGGGGCATACAATTAAAAATACGTTACTCGTGTTTGGCATAGCAATTTAGAATCATGTTTTTAAAAATTGACGTAGTGTTTTTGTATGTTTTGGCCAGTCAAGGCCATCCTCAGTGTCACAGTTTATATATCTCAGAGGGTGTAGAAGCCTTCACATTGCTAGTCATATTTCTAATTTATTATGATAAAATGTTTAAAAAAATTAACAATTTCCTTCATACCAGATTTGTAAATGTTATATCAAGGTTTTTGTACATTGCTGGGTGTATAAACTCGTATAACTTGAGCATGGCCAGGTTTGTCAAAAATATGTAGGAACAAATCTTAATATTATTTTGCTTTATATTTTATACTATATTACATACTTACTTATTGGTTCCATGGATCAGAGTCCTTCTTGAGAAACTAAACGTTTTTCAGCTAGTCAAGTAATTCCCCCATTTTATGTAAACCAAACTTTCATTATAGCATTCAAAAGTGCCTGCCACCTGTCCCTATCCTGAGCCCATACCTTTGGATCAATCCAGGTCTGAGGCACCAGTTTATATTTTGTAACATAATACTTTTTAGTGAGAAGAGTTTTTCGCAACTCACCCAACCCCTAACCTGGAGTATCTACCTTTGTCGGCTGTCGGTGACTGCTTATTCGATATATTTGCAGCTACCCTCCATATTGGAGGCCGTTCGTCCATCCACAACCTGAGCACGTGCCATGAGGTGGTGACAGGTACCCACTTATCTTGGCTATATTCCATACTAGGATGGATTTATTATAACAAATGATTCAGAATATGTATTTTCATTATGTATTAAAAAACGCTGCTTCTTTCTTTCTTCTTGATATGTGTCATTCCTAGGTTCATCAGGAAAGGTCACATTTCATGCCTCACACTTGTCATTGCAAATTCTGTGTTTTAAGATCATTACAACTATCTATATGGTTAAAAGACTTTTACAATTCTTGTTTCCAAGTGTATGTTTTATATATATATATATCGTACACTTGGAAACAAGAATTGTACAAATTTGTAAAAATTGTAAATCATACACTTGGAAACAAGAATTGTACAAGTATATATATAAAACATACACTTGGAAACAAGAATTGTACAAGTCTTTTAACCATATAGATAGTTGTAATGATCTTAAAACACAGAATTTGCAATGAGAAGTGTGAGGCATGAAATGTGACCTTTCCTGATGAACCTATGAATGACACATATCAAGAAGAAAGAAAGAAGCAGTGTTTTTTCATACATAATGACAATACATATATATATATACAGGGTGTAACAGGAGGAACGGACCAGACTTCGGGAGGGTGTTCCTTATGTTAAACTATACCGAAAAACCCCAAAACACCTATATCCAAAGTTGAACAGTTTGGGAGATA
>Ga0123357_10007602_pt1 | contig 13419 bp, 17 predicted proteins | sample TergutEmb28metaG_FD_89873 | JGI IMG/M metagenome (GOLD analysis project Ga0123357, IMG submission 89873) | Embiratermes neotenicus P4 segment gut microbial communities from Petit-Saut dam, French Guiana - Emb289 P4 | ecosystem: Host-associated > Arthropoda: Insects > Digestive system > Gut ...
ACATCGAGTTAATTGCAACAATTTATATTTACTGTATGCTTCACCCTTATATGTTCTACCAGACAAGTAGGGATCGCTATTACGAGGCCAGAACAGCCTTCGCCCCAGCTTTTGAGACAGTCTTCTGGATCTCTTCGACAGTGACCAGCGCGGGTTCGTAGCTGATCTTCATCTTGTATGAAATGGGGTTCAGGCTGTAGCTCTTTACCCCTTTTAGCGACTTAACTCTCTTCTCCACTATTTGCGCTTCACAGGAGCAACTCAAGCCCTCAAGCTTGAAATTCGCGATCTGTAACCCTTCCTCATCTTTATTTTCGTTAGGCATTTAACTTATTCCCTCCTACTTTTAGTTTTGTTATTCCAAGTCAACAATCTGACAGCGTTGAAGATTACCAGGATCGCGCTGCACTCGTTAAGGAGCAGCCCAGTGACCAACCCCAGGTAGCCCATGAGCGCCGCTGCGACCATGAACGCGATATTGACCAGCGACACAACGATGTTCTGCTTGATTGTGGTTATTACCCGTCTGCTGAGGTTGCGGATATAGCCGATCTTAGCGAGGTCGTCGGACATTAGTACCACGTCGCCCGCCTCTATGGCTATATCCGAACCCGCCGCGCCCATCGCGACGCCGACATTGGATACGGCCATCGCGGGCGCATCGTTGATACCATCCCCGACCATAGCTACCGAGCCATATTTCTCCCTCAATTCCTTGATCGCCTTTACCTTGCCATCCGGCATCAACTGCGCGTAATACTCATCCACCCCGGCCATTGCCGCGATAGTCCTGGCGCTCCGCTCGTTGTCGCCTGTCAGCATTACCGTCATGATACCGGCCGACTTCAGGCGCTGCAGCGACTCTTTGACCCCCGGCCTCATACCGTCGGCGATTGCAAACAGGCCAAGTACGCCGCTTTCCTTGCTTATCATTACGACGGTCTTCCCCTCGCCCTCCAAAGCGGCGGCAGCTTCCTGTGCCTGTTCCACGGGAACCCCTATCTCCTGCTGAAACCTGGGATTACCCATCACATAGTAATGTCCGTCTATTTTCGCCTGCACCCCCAGCCCGGATTTTTCCTCGAAATCCTCCACCGCCAAGCCGGCGTACACGTTGCTCTCCTTCGCTTTCCTGACGATTGCAGCCGCGATGGGATGCCCCGATCTCGATTCGATACATCCTGCCAGGCGCAGCAATTCTATATCTGTAATACCGTTCAGGCTTATAATATCCGTAACTTCGGGCCTGCCTATGGTAAGGGTGCCGGTCTTGTCAAAGGCGATTGCCTTTACCCTGTCAATGATCTCCAGATAAGCGCCGCCCTTAAAGACAGTGCCGTTTCGGGCGGCGTTAGCCATCCCCGCGACTACGGCGACAGGTACCGAGAGGGCAAGCCCGCAGGAGCATGACACCACGAACACGACCAGCCCCCGATATATAAACGGATACCATTGCGCCCCAAATAACAGCGGTGGTATAGTAGCTACCAATACACCCAGCACGAACATAGCGGGCGTATAGATTTTACCGAAACTATCGGCGAAAGTCTGGTAGGAAGTCTTATTAGCCTGCGCTTCCTCGACGGAACTGATAACCTTGGAAAGCATCGTTTCATCCGCCGGCCTATCGACCTGAACCTCCAACGAACCGCTTTGGTTGATGGTCCCGGCAAAGACATCATCGCCGGGCTGCTTCCGTACAGGTATGGGTTCCCCGGTGATCGCGGCCTGATCTACAAAAGAAGCCCCTTGGACAACCTTTCCTTCAACAGGTATCCTTTCCCCCGGCCTGACTACCACAATATCCCCGATATTGATGTCCTCGGTAGCCATAATTACCTCTTTACCGTCTTTCAGTACCAGCGCTTCTTTCGGCAGCAACGCAATGAGCGAGTTGATTGCCCCCCTGGCTTTGTCCACGGCATAGGATTCAATCACATCGCCAAGCGAATAGACGAATATCAGTATCGCCGATTCCGAAAACATCCTCAGCGCAATCGCCCCGGCCGCGCCTATAAGCATGAGAAGGTGTATAGTCGGCGTAAGGTTAATAAGGGCGATAAGCGCTTTGCGGGCAGGATAGAAGACGCCGACGGCCACGGCGAGAACAAACAGTATATTGCAAAGTAGCAATGGCGCGCCCATGAGTTTTGCGGCGAACGCAATGATTGTGACCAGACCGCAGCCGCAAAGCGCCAACTGTTGTTTTTCTTTCCACCATGTGCTGTGTTTCTTGCGGTCTTGTACCAACGAAGCGTTCATCCCTGTTTCGGGTATCGATCTGATGATATCCTGAACGGTAACCTGGGATGGGTTATACATGATACGGGCCTTCTTGGATATGGGATTGACCTCATAGCTCTCGACGCCTGCCAGAGAGCCGAGTTTCTTTTCCAAAAGGTCTGCCTCACAGGAACAATCCATGCCTTCAATATTGATGGTCACAGTCTCAGCGTTCCGTTGATTCTCATGTTCGGGCATTGTTAATACCTTCTTGTAAGCCAATATATAAAAATATTTGTTGAGCTGATTCAAATCGCTTATGAAATCTATTCATAGCATGTATCAAAATGTCATTAAAAAATAAAACCCGACAACAACCAGCATCCCGCCCGCAATCCATCGGACAACTTTATCCGCGCTCTTAGGCAAAAATAGGGTTTTGCTCAATGAAACGCCAAACAGTATAGCGCCGAGCGGTAAACTGAAACCTATGGCGAACATGAAAAGCAAGAGAACCGCTTGAATTATCTGCTTCTGTAGCACGGCGACGCCGATCACGATAAAGATAGCGGGATTACAGCATAGCGCTGAGGTTGAGACTAACCCCCCAAGAATAATACCTGTTAGCACTACCCCGGACACGCCAAGCCTGTTGCGTATATTGCCAAATGTCCCTAAAGATATATTGAAAGGCAATACTTTCAGTGTGGCTAACCCAAAAAAGATTAACACAACACCGGCAAAAACCTTCCAGTACCGGCCCAGGCTGGCATTAGCGACTTGACCTACAAATCCTGCGACCCCGCCTATTATCATTAAGGAAACGATTGCGCCAACAGTAAAGAACAATGCTTTCTGAAATGCACGTTCTCTATCGACGCTTTCCTGCGTACCGGAATACCCGATCATTACCCCTAAAGACGGTAACGCACAGCATGCGCTGGTAGCGGCGCTTAAAACCCCAAGCAGCATAGCGAGCAAAAGTCCTATAGGCTGGCTGGAAGCGTTTTGCAAAGCACTGGCGGCAGACTCAAGCATAGGCACTTTCCTTTAGAATAGTATTCCATTTCATGCGGAAAGCCCGTTTATCAGCTATATCCGATAAACTCAATGACAGCACCCTGTTGAGGCGCCGCAGCATGTCTGATACGCCTGCATCAACTTATACTCATCCACATTACTGCAAGGCACTGTCACCGCGCTTGCGCCTTTGCGGGCAACGTAAATAATCGGCAGATTGTAATTTTTTGCGATTTCCGGATAATCCGGCGAATCAGCCGACAAAGTATACAAACCTGCCGTGACGCCGCTGCTTGTTAAGTTCTGTTGAAACTTCATAATGTTGGTCTTGGATGTTTCATCAATCGAAGCATCTCCGGAAGCCGGGACTAAAACCAGTACGACATCAGCATTAGCGGCAACAGTACTCAGTGCGCTCATCGAATCCAGATAGTCGCCAAGGTCTTGTTTCGCCTGAGTTGTACTTTCTTTGGCTAACGTCTCTGCGGCGGCCCCCCTAAAATTAAAAGACCCGGAAACATTAGTGGCGCTGGCGTTATTGCCACGGGTATTTACCAGCCTAAAAGCCACTGTGCCGGCAACCGCCAGTAACACAACCAAACAAATTACCGCTTTTAGCGCTTTTCGCCCGACAGGCTTTCCACATTCGCCGCCATTGGGCGAGCATGAGCATGAAAGGCCGGTATCGGTATTTTCACAGCACGGTTTGTTATTATCCGAATCATTCACTGAAGCTTTCCTCCTTCGTTTCGCTGCTGATAGTTTGCCTATTGAATTTTTGTTTATCCTAAAATCGTAAAATCAACACCCGCAAGATCCGCAGCCACAATCCGAGGAACTGCTTGCGGCCTCAACGCCCGTAAAGAATTTTTCCAGGTTCTCAGGCAATGTGTAAGGCGTGTCGTTTTTCTCCAATCCGCCATACAAAACACGCATAATGCCGTCTACAATCATTGCGGTCGGCGGCTGTTCATAATCCTTGCCCTCGTAAACAAACACGCGGCAATCTGTATCGCAGCCGCTTAAAGAACTGCAATCCCCGCAGGTGCTTTCTTTAAGTTCAGCGGTTATATCCACTCCATTTACACGGATCGTCGGCGAACTGATAAAACGGTATTGTTCAGCCAATTCCCTTGACGAGATATTTACCTTATTGACGTTTATCTCGTAATTTAACGATTGAAATACAGGAGCCAAAGCGATCAGCGCCTCATCCAACGTGTCGCCAGTCGCAATACACCGCTCACAGGTGTTCAAATCGAGATAAAGAAAATCAATATCTAGCTTTTTTTTAGCTACATCGCAACATGAAGCCGCCTTGGGTTCGCAGCATGAAGTCGCCTGCGGTTCACAGCATGAAGTCTCCTGCGGTTCACAGCATGAAGTTGTCTGAGGTTCACAGCATGAAGTTGTCTGAGGTTCACAGCATGAAGTTGTTTGAGGCTCGCAACATGAAGTTGTCTGTGGCTCGCAACATGAAGTTGTCTGAGGCCCGCAGCATGAAGTTTCCTGCGGTTCACAACATGAAGTTGTCTGAGGCTCGCAGCATGAAGTTTCCTGCGGTTCACAACATGAAGTCGCCTGCGGTTCACAGCAAGAGGTCTTTTGAGGCCCGCAGCATGGGGTCGTTTGAGATTCACAGCATGACGACGTATTATTTCCAGAAGTGGTTTTCATAAACATTTCCCTCTTTTCAAAATAGTTTTTTATGTTTACGGGCATCGTATAAGTCTGTTCTTCAAAACCTATCCGGCCATATAAGACCCGTAGAATACCGTCAACAATCATCGCGGCCGGCGGCTGTTCATAATTTTTACCTTCATAAACAAATACCCGGCAATCGACACTATCACCGCACAGGCTTTCACCGTCTTTACAAGCGCTTTCTTTTAATTCGCAGCATATATCCATGCCGTTTACGCGTATTGTGGGTGAACTTATAAGCCGGTACTGCGCGGCCGTTTCTTTTGTCGCAATGATGACCTTGTTAACATTAACCGTGCTGTTCGTGACACGAAAGACAGGCGCTAAAATATTCAGCGCTTCATTCAAAGTGCCGTCAGTGGCCATGCACCTTTCGCAGATGTTCAAGTCCAGGTACAGAAAATCAATATCAACTTTCCTTATACCCGTCCGTGTCCATACCTTCGTTTCATCGTATGAACCGCAGCAACCGCAATCTGAATTTCCGTCTTTTTTCAAGCTAGTGGTCATTTGCCATTACCCCCATGTAACCATCGGCATCGCTTTTGGCGTGGTATTACCTGATTTCCATGCAATTCCCACAGCATAGAGGTACGCAAATACCGCAGCCGTTACATTTTTCCTCATCTATTTCCATCCTGGAACCAAGCGGCTCGTCGTCGTCCTCAACCCACGAAATAGCTTGTTCAGGGCATTCAATCAACGGTTTGCACAGCCGTTTTTCCGAGGCGCATTTACGTTTGTCAATATAGGCTTTCATAATACCCCCTGTACAAACTTGTATTATTTATCATCCGCTGTACCGCCGCAGGAACAGTCAGAGTCGCGGCAGCAACCCCCGTTTGTTTGCAAATTCGGCGGCGTCCACCCGGTATCGTCACCGGCGTATGTGATGGAACCTGTCGGGCATATTGCCCCGCAGCCGTGGCAATGATCTATACAGCCCTCCGGATATATAATTTCGGGTCTATCAGGGATGTTTTTGTCATAGACCCCATGAGGGCATTTTTCAACGCAAGCGCCGCATTCGATACAGGTCGAACGGTTAATCAGCGGATACCAACCCTTAGCCATTTTTTTCGCCTCCAAAATGAAATACTTTCAGTTTTAGGTACAATCACCTCGCATAGATTTTTATCTATATATATTATATGATAGTATATAGATAATTGTCAATATATTTTTTAACAAAATATCAGAACACATTGACCAAAACCTATATGAAGAATATAATGCATATATAGAAAATATTAAATATGGGTGTGATGACATGAATCAAACGCATCTGGAAGACGCCAAAGTTTTCAAGGCATTTTGTGACGAAAACAGACTGATGATTCTGGAAATGCTGCAAAGCGGCGAAAAATGCGCTTGCGTACTGCTTGAAAGACTTGATATAACTCAACCGACATTATCCCATCACATGAAAATACTTTGTGACAGCGGTATTGTTTCACCGCGTAAAGAAGGCAAATGGACGTATTATTCCATCAGTAAGTGCGGCAGTGATTTCGCTTTGGATCTTTTGAGGCGCTTAACGACCGTAACAGAAACCGTTGAAACGGCATGTTGCGTATGAGAAAGTTTAAACCAATTGTATTTCCATAAAAAATATTACAGGAGGAATGGGACATTGGCTGACAAACAAATAGGTATTTTAGCTTGCAGCGGCGAGGAGTGCCTGGGCGGTACACTGTCAAGAATGGCTACAAGAAGCGTATTGGAAAAATCGCAAGGGGACGCCGTAACGCTCTGCCTCCCCCTTTACATAGCCGGGGGGGAGGAAGAAAGGGAGTTCGCGCAGAAATATCCCGTTATATCCGTTGACGGCTGCGCTAAGCTCTGTGCAAAAAAGGCGACGGAGAAGTACAGCGGCGACGTGTATGATTCAATTGATATTTCCGAAATAATCGGCAAGGACGCGGCGCTTTCCAAAACCGTATCGGCAAGGGATTTGACCGATGAACAAAAACGTATGGCGCAAAAAATAGCCGAAGAAATCACAAGAAGGGTCGGTAAGGCAATGAATAAACAAGAAGGGGAAAATAAGCGCATGTTGGCCGAGTTCTTCCCTGAGTTTGTCCAGAAGCTGGACGAAATTGACGCGCTGTACAGGGAAAAAAGGATGATAGACGAAAAGACCTATCAATTCATATGCTTTGCCCTATCAATTAAAGGCAGGTCTAAGCCTTGCGTCCTCAAACACTTTAAGGGCGCTTTAGACGCCGGCGCGACGGTACAGGAACTGTCGTATATTTTTGCGCTTGTAATGCGCGAGGCGGCCGGGGCCGACGATTGCTGGACACATGACGTCATAGGCGATTGGACCGAGATTGTAAAGGGCAATGTGGATTGCGGCTGTGCTAAATAAGTCTTCCCGTTGCCGCCAGTCGAGGGCGAGGTGGTTCCAATGAAAGAAATATACGCGCCGCTGGCTGTTCTTGGCGGCGGCCCGGCTGGGTATGTGGCAGCGATTAGGGCCGCGCAGCTTGGCAGCCGGGTGGTACTTGTTGAAGAAGACGCTTTAGGCGGGGTCTGCATGAACAGGGGATGCATCCCCACTAAGTCCCTGCTGAAATCCGCCGGTGTAGTGACCGCCATAAGCCGTTCTAAGGAATTTGGCGTTGCCAGCGAATTGGGAGGCGTTAAGTGGGACGCCGCCGTACAGCGTAAGAACAGGATCGTTAAGAACCTATATGTGGGCCTGACGCAGTTACTTGACGCGAAAGGCGTTAACGTGTTGAAAGGCCGGGGGGAATTCTTGTCCGACCGGGAAATCGCGGTAGAGGATGAGGGCGGTGTAACCCGGTTGGTGTTTGGGAAGCTTATCCTGGCGACGGGGTCTGAACCGATAGAACCATCAATTGACGGGGTTGGTTTACATGGCGTTATGACCAGCGCCGAGGCCCTGGATCTTGAGGAAATCCCGGAAAGTATCGTCATAATCGGCGCAGGCGTGATTGGCGTGGAGTTCGCTTCCATGTTCCGGGCCGCGGGAAGTAAAGTGACTGTTTTGGAAGCGGCCCCTCGGATACTTACGGAAATGGACAGCGAAATTAGCGCCGAACTGCATAAAATTTTAAAACGGCAAGGGATTTCCGTAAAGCTTTCCGCGTCCGTACAGAGAATCGATCAAAAGGGGAGCGGGCTATCCGTGCGCTTACAGGTTGGCGGTGCGGATCAAGCCCTGCCCGCCGCGCGGGTACTCCTGGCCGTGGGCAGAAAACCTCGGAGCGGCTTTAACCTGCCTTTTATAAAGGCAAACACCGCAATCTGTGTGGATCAACATATGGAAACGAGCATCAAGGGTATCTACGCGGCCGGTGATGTGATCGGTGGCAGCCTGCTCGCCCATCTCGCCTATGCCGAGGGGCGGGTCGCGGCCGAGAACGCTTTGGGTATAGAATCGGCGGTTAATTATAACGCTGTCCCTTCCTGTGTTTACACATCGCCGGAAATCGCCACTGTAGGATTAACGCAGCAGGAGGGGGAGAACCGTGGGCAGGAAGTGCGTATCGGCAAATCATATTTCCGGCAAAACGGCAGGGCCCTCACTTTGGGGGAACGGGATGGTTTTGTTAAAATCATAGCCAACAAAGAAAACACCGTTATCGGCGCACAGATTTTAGGAGCGGACGCTTCCGAACTGATAAGCGAATTAACGCTTGCCGTTGCTTTAAAAGCCAACGCAGGCGTCCTAGCCGATCTGATTCATCCCCACCCAAGCCTCAGCGAAGCAGTTTGGGAGGCTTGCGGCGACTTGATGGGGCGCGGCATTCATCAGCTCTGACATATGGAAATCAACAGGGAAACGGAGGAATATTTATGGACAAGGAACGTTATGGTTTCATTTTATGTGTTTGTACGGGAAAATGCCCCGGTTTTGAAGACATGGACATTTGGGATCTCATCAATCAAGTTAGGGTGGAACTGCCCGTGGAATACGGCTTTATCCATCCTCAGCTTTGTGAGGAAGATGGAGATCGCTTTCTCGCCGATTTTCTTAAAACACACCGTAAGCTGATCATCGCAGCCTGCGCGCCGACTATGCAGAAGAAAATGTTCAAGCAGGCTTTTACGGACGCTGGGCTGGATGTGGAAAAAGATCTTGTCAAACTGGATATCCGTAAAATGACCACCGAACAGGCTTTTGAAAAAGTCAAAGCCGCATTGGAGGAGCTTGGCTATAATGAGGAGGATATCGCATGAGCGATACAACCTTCATGGGGGCGCCGCGCGATAGGATTGACTGGTGCCCCCGAATTGACTATGACAAGTGCAACGACTGTATGGAGTGCGCGGAATTTTGCCCGCATGACGTATTTGAGATCCGGGAGAACGAAATTCCGAGGCTGATAGTTAAGAACCCGAATAACTGCGTAGTGTTCTGCCGGGCCTGCGCTAAGACATGCGGGCCGGACGCCATTGGTTTTCCCCAAAAGAGCGAAACTACGGCGCACATAAAGCAAATTCGGAAGGAGGCGCGGCAGGGTGAGTAAAACCTATGCCATAATGCCGTGCAACGGTTTGGACAAGTGCGCTGGCTGTATCACGCGCGAAGCCGCCCTGCTTCTTTCTGAGCAAAGCGAGAGCCAGATTATCTGCCCCGTCTTTTACCGCACGGCGGACGCGCGTTATAACAAGCTGGCACAAGAACTGCCCTTGCTGGTGATTGACGGCTGCGCCACGCGCTGCGCCTCCAAGCTGGCCGCCGAGAAAAATTTGAAAGTCGCGGATAAGGTTATCGTAACGGAGGCAGCCAAAATCGCCGGCATAGAACTCGCCGCGGGCCTGCGCATGGGTGAAACGGAAATGCGGCTTGCGAAGCAAATTGCCGAAAGCTTGCTGAAGGAGCCGGAACAAGAACCGGAAACGGAACAACACAATTCCTTCTTTCCTTTAGATTTGAATTATGAGTTATATAGAAAAGATAAATTCATTTTCCGCCTGCCAGCCGATAAAGGCTTCTATTTTAATGAAAATGACGTGTGGGCATATGTTTCCGGTAATAAAGCCAGAATCGGCGTCACGGATTACGTTCAGAAAAGCCTGTCGGACATAATGTTCTTTTCCCCGCCTTCCATTGGCGCGGAGGTGGGGCAATTTGACGGCGCCGGTGAGGTGGAATCCGGCAAGGCGGTGTTTGAGGTCATTTCCCCGGTCAGCGGGATGGTTACGGCAGTCAATGACCGGCTGATAAACAAACCGGAATTAATCAACGAAAACCCTTATGAACAAGGGTGGATTGCGGAACTGGAACTGTCGGATTTCGAGGCGGATAAGGATTTATTATACGAATTTGACGGCTACTTCCCGATCCTAAAACGAAAGGTGGATGAGTATCATGTCAAAAGTTAAAGTCATTCCATGCAGCGGCATAGGTAAGGTAATGGGGCTTCTTTCAAGGGAAACGGCTCTGGAGGTAACAGAGCATCTGTGTCCCGATACGGCTGAAGCGGCATGCCTCGGCCATCTTGTTACCGGGGAAGCGGAGGCGGTACACAAAGTGGCCGGCCAAAATTGCATATCAATTGACGGGTGTACCGCGCTCTGCGCGAAAAAAGGCATTGAATCCGCCGGAGGGGTTGTTGCCGCCCAGTACAGTGTCGTGGATGAACTCCGCTGCCATCGGGGGAAGAAACCCGGTGACGGTTCCGCGCTTACGGAAGACGGTTGGGCAATCGTGGACGATTTTGCGGCGAAAATCGCCGATAAAGTACGTGAATTGGACGGAGAAAGCTGTTGTTGCGGGAACGGTTGCTGCTGACCGGGAAAACAATATTTGATGAAATAAAAAAACGCGTGTTATGCGCGTTTTCTTTTCTAATAATTTCCGTTCAGCTTTTAAGCATGTATGACAGCAGATTAATAAAAACTTTGATAGTATCTAAGGTTAACAGTGCCCACAGCCGCAATCAGGCTCTTTGCCCGTGAACCAACTCATTATTATCGCCGCCGCGCAGCCCACCCCCACGCCGCTGACCTCCAGGGCGTTTGCGGGGCAGTTCAAGGCGCAGGCGCCGCATTCCATACATAAGTCTTTGTCTGTTATCCACGCCTTGCCGTTATCCATATCGAACACGCCATGCGGGCATACTTCCGTACAGCGTCCGCAGCCGGTACACTTACCGGCGTCAAATGCAAGCGTTGTTACGTCTTTTAAGTATTTGAGCCCCATTACTTTTTCCTCCTGCCAAATAAATGTACGCCGAGCGTTAGCGCCATACCGGCGGCGGCAGCGCCGACAATATAAGGCAGCGCCCTCTGCATTTCTTTTTGCACGCCTGACGGCGACGTATAAGTTGACGCGCCTGTGAAATTCATTGCGAGAAATGAAGATACAGCGGGATATAATAACAATCCCCCCGCTGATAATAGCCGGTTTCCCCTTTTGAACTTGCCCGTTAAGCCTAGAATTCCGATCTCTAAGCATATCCCCGTAAGCCAGCCTTTCCATGCGAAAGCCTTGCCTGGAACAGCAGGTAGCAATATGGGAGTAAGGACCGAGCCTGCAAAAATTGAACCGGCGAGGGCGGCGGCCTCATGCTTGTCAAACGGATTTGCCACAAAACGGTTTGCGATAAGTATTACGCCAAAAACAGGCAATGTAAATTTTAACGCGGGGATTAATTCTTCCGGGATCAAAATAAGCCGATCCCATAAAGTAAATTTCACCGTCCGCATTTCTTTTGTCGCTTTGTAACCGGCGTCAATGTAGTCTTTTATATCGCTTGCCCGTACAGGGCCAAAGGCGACGTTATAACCGGAGCGGCCCGATACCTTGGCGGCGTTTACGCCTGTCGCCCCAAGTTGGGGCAAAATTAGTTTTTTATGCGACACGTACTTTACTAATTCTGACGTTTCAATGCGATGGATCAATTCATCCGTTCCGAATGTACCCTTACCCGCCGCGCACCATACGTTGACGCCTTTCGTATCAAGGATCAGCAGCCAGCAGTCTAAGCCCGTAAGGTTTTTCCGTAAAATATTAAAAGTCATCCTGTAGTTTGCGCTGACAAATACAGGTGAAATGTTATTCGGGTTCCCCACGGCGTAAAGCCCAGGCTCAACCGTATAGTTCATGCGTCCGATTCCCCAGCGGGCTTTCCATGATCCGAGAATATCCTTAATCTCAAGCGCCGTTGAGACAGTTTTTACAGCCGGTTCTCCATGAGTCACCCCGTCCGGGCGGTAATTGCTTCCGTCATCCATGATAACATCCCGCCCTGCGGCTATAGTATTTTTTTATGTCCATACCGCGCCTCCGTAAAAAATTTTCCACCCATCATAATAGGGCCGTTATTTATTTTAGCCGGGTGCCCCAACGCCGCCATTTTGCTTCAGCTTGACAGGGTCATAAACAATTAATATGATTATAAAAGTGATTTCAAAATTATGCAATCGTTTATATTATGTCCGGATAAAACAATTTGCCAAGGGATTGCACGGAGGTTAGATAATTTGAAACGAGCGTTGATAAACCCCGGTAATTGCTTGAATTGCCGTGAATGTTATGTCGCTGCCCTTTGCCCTCAGAAAGCCATAATCCGCGAAAAAGTGACTGATAAACCTTGGGTGGACTTCCAGCTATGCCGCGGTTGTATGAAGTGTAGGACGTATTGTGTTAATAATGCCGTAATAGAGGCAGTAAAGCCATGCAACATGAACGCGTTGCAATCCTGGTAATAGTTGGATATCAAATAATGAGGGTGGTAATTTGAAAATTTACCTGGATAACAGCGCCACATCTTTTCCGAAACCTGAATGTGTGTACGACGCTATAAACGTATATATGCGTGAAAACGGCTCCAGCCCCGGACGTGGCAATTATGCGAACGCTATGGAGTCTGAAAGGCTCGTTTATGAAACAAGAAAATCGATCGCAAAGTTGCTGTCCGCAAAAAAACCCAGTGAAATAGTGTTTACGATGAACTCGACCGAAGCTATCAATACCGTTCTAAAGGGATATTTAAAAAGCGGGGACGGTGTGCTGACCTCAAACTCCGAGCATAACGCCATGTGGCGGCCACTGAAAAATCTGGAACGAACCAATCACATAACAATAAATTATTTCAGCGTTACAAAAGACGGAAATATTGATTTACAAGAAATAGAGGAAAAATTAACTGATGAAATAAAGCTTGTCGCTTTTGTACACGGTTCCAACGTCCTTGGAAATATCATTCCTGTTTCGGAGATTTCAAAAATCGCGCATTTAAAAAACATTCCCGTATTAATTGACGCAAGCCAGACCGCAGGGGCATACCCAATCAATGTTGTGGAAGAAGGCGTTGATTTTCTTGCTTTCACCGGACATAAGGGGCTGCTTGGGCCTACTGGTACAGGAGGTTTTTATATCAGGAGCGGTTTACAGTTGAATACACTGAAAGAAGGCGGAACCGGAAGCATGTCAAAATCTCCATATCCGCCGGAATTGCCGCCTGACCGGTTTGAAGCCGGGACTATGAACAT
>Ga0123357_10007603_pt1 | contig 13419 bp, 17 predicted proteins | sample TergutEmb28metaG_FD_89873 | JGI IMG/M metagenome (GOLD analysis project Ga0123357, IMG submission 89873) | Embiratermes neotenicus P4 segment gut microbial communities from Petit-Saut dam, French Guiana - Emb289 P4 | ecosystem: Host-associated > Arthropoda: Insects > Digestive system > Gut ...
GCTACTGAGTGCTTTATTGCACTTATAATCTGCTCAACATGTTTCGGGCACTTATATGCCCATCATCAGGAGCTCGAGACTATACTTGTGTTATTGCCGCATATGGTGTGTAATGCCTTGGTTACTGGTGGTCGGCTGTTAGGAACAAAGCAGCAGGCTATGCGTCCGGGGTGAGGGAAAATGTGCGACTCGAGTAGCACAATTTCCCTCATCCCGGACGCATAGCCTGCTGCTCGAGCTCCTGATGATGGGCATATAAGTGCCCGAAACATGTTGAGCAGATTATAAGTGCAATAAAGCATTCCGTAACATCTAGTTGGTTTTCTTGTCTACGCTTAACTTCAAAATTGTTCACCAGTCTACTTGAGGCATTGTTTTAAGGCATTATTTATAACAGAACTGTTCACTGAATTTCTGTATCTATGTGTTTTACTGAAGTTCGGCCGCATAGCAATTTTCGGACGTTCTTGCCACTTAGAAGTGAAGTTGCAGCTCCTCCCACTGCGAAAGAATTCTTGTGACTCCCGGTCGTATTGAAAACCATTGGACGTCGTACGATCTGGGTATTTTAAATGGCCGTTCTACGTCAGTAATAATTTTACAAATGTCTTGTTATGCAGACTGACGTTTCGTTGAATGTGAAAACCAACTGTATAGTTCGCGAATCTAATAATCCACATTTCTGGATAGCCCTTTTTCTGTACCCCTATAAATGGCTATTTGCGAAGAATGTCACAAAAAATCACCGTAATTCATTTAAGAACCTTCAAATTCATGTTTCCATCCTTCTTGCGCACGATTATTTACACCTGTATTCACACTGGCCCTTGAAACTGCTAAACTTATCATATTTTCAGGTCTGAGATCCAAATGACGTAAAAGATCTCTCACTGTTTTCTCATTTGCTTCAACAGTACCGGTTTCTATTTCGACTAGTTCAAGTGTATGCAGATGGTCTGTTTCAACGTCGTACTGAAACACCGTACACACACACACACACACAACAAGCATTTTCGTCACTCATATGTCTGTGAAACTTTGCAAAATGCGTGAGAAATGAGGTGCCAAAATGTTCGTGCTGATGTCCCTACACTTAATCTCTGAATCTGTAATTCACAGGCTGTTTTTCTGTAGAGGAAGTGTGCCGAATATCGTATCCATTTTTTAAATCTCAAATATCGAGATGATTGGAGAGAAAAAGCTGAAAAAAATGTGGGTGGAATTTGATGTTTAAGTACTTAAGCCCCCAGGACCTATTTTCTTATAGTCCTTCAGGAAGGGTGATTTTTAAGCAAAGAAAAATTAGTGTCAATTGGCGGTACTGGGAACACCATGTGTCTATTATCGTTCCCACACAAGAAATATTTTAAAATGCTTAAATTATGCTGAAATTATGCTGAAATAAAAACATAGTGAGCTTTGAAATACAAATTTTAACCAAAATACGCCAAAGTGAAATGAAAATCTACTATTTTTAACGCCGGGTTCTGAAATGTTTGCATCAAAATGCCTGGAGAGAGAGAGAGAGAGAGAGAGGGGGGGGGGATTAATAACTGTATAAAAAAATTACTTTTCTGAAAGGTTGGTACAAATACGTTTTGCCAAACATTGTAGTTAAGGTAAATGGGAAGAACATTTATTCAGTGTTGTAAAAAAGAAAAACAACAAAGAAACGTTTTCCAGTCGTCTGTATCTGAGCGCTCTGCATGGCACCACTTGAAGCGTTTTGTGCATTGGCTCCACTTTTGCCTCGCCTGTCACTGATATACGGCCCTGAACAGTACAAGTGCTCAGTGTCACTATCTAATTTTCTTCATCACTTTCTATGAGACTGGGCTGCTCACAATCTTCGGACTCTCTTCATCTCATGTTCACTACGAATGACGGAAATATTTGCGTCTCTAGGACCGGACTGTCTGTTATTCTGCAACCGTATTTTGGAGGGAAATTTCCTCTGATCTCTAGTCTCTTTCTTTTTTCGGTCTTCTTGAGGTTTGTTTTTTGTAGGGCGATCTCGTCAAAAAGCAGCAGCTCCTTTCCGGGAATGCTCAAGTTTTGTTGGCTCTTCTTGTTTCCTACGAAAAGTATCTGGAACATGGCTGATGTCAAAGGACTGAACAATAACAGTTGTGCTTTCTGAGGCAGGCAGGCGGACTGACTGTTGGTTAGGGTCGGTGGATTTGTGCCTCTAGTGGTAGGCGGTTCTTCTGCAATTCTGGAACATAGCAGAGAAATTTCAAGCAAACGACTCGTGATGTTGCTCTGAGATTCTTCCAGGATCACTTTCATCAAATGTGTTATGGTTTGAGGGCAACAAGCCTGTTTTCCGGAACCCGTCTGCAGCAACAGCTGATGTGGCTGATTTCAAGTAATCTGTCCCAAACAGTTCAGTAATCTGATAGTGTGTAACAACTCTGTTTGGACGAGCTTTCATTCAAATTTCTAACTCCTGTGCGTGATATGCCTTCAGAGGCTGAAAGAAGGGAACTCCCAGAAGTTGCAGTTTATGAATACTATGCGGGGGAAGGCAAACAATGTTCACCCCGTTTTTCCGAGCACAGTCTTTCACCTCGATATTCCTCGAATGAGAATAGTGACCATCCAGTGTCAGGATAACGGGATATATTTTAGATAGCCTAAAAAACAGACAAAATATCTGAACCTTTGCGTACAACTCTCTCTCTCTGGATCCATCCAGCTGCCATTGAACCTGATGAAGGGCTATCCAGGAGTTGAGCCTTCGTGTTCCTCCTAGGAAACACCAGAAGAGAAGGAACTTACATAAGGGGAGCATTCTTGCAGATAAAAGTTTTCACCAGAGAACCCTCTCTGCTGAATACAGAGATCCTCTGCTTACCTTTAAAGGATATAACTTTGTGTGCTTTATGCTAAACGACACAAAGACCCGTTTGTTTATAGTTAAATAAGCGATGGGAAGATAAGTTAATCAGCTGCAACACTGGCTGAAATAAGTCGAAACATTTTGGGACGTTTATTTTCGTGAATTCCTGTAGTCTTGCTGCCGAAGTAACCTGGGGATTGCGCAACCCAGTCAAGGATGGAGGCACATAAAGTTACACAGCCATTTCCAGTCTGCTCTTCCTTGTTTTATTGACAATGGACAGGCAAGACCATATTTATGGTAAGTTCAAAGGCCAATCGTTTAATACTTCTTGTTATTAGCCCCAAAAACTTCGCTCCATCATCGGACAGTAACTGACAAGTTCCTCTTCGGGACTGTAGAGCAACACTGGTTTCCGACCAAGTTGGGTATCGATCAGTTTCTATTATATCTGTTTCCTTGCTTTTAACTTTATCTTTGAGTGTCGATCTCGGCACTTCGAATATATTCGATATTTTTCCAATCGCATTTCCTCACTCCTAACAGCTTTCATGGCATTCGCCATATTCATTTTGTTCACATTTTACAATTTCTTTTTTCCATCTACAAAGCAGAATTCAGAGTCACTAGAAAACGGACGTGACGAAGTGTTGCACCTAATATCGTCCGGGGACGGTATTAGGACTACATGTGGTGGCGATATTAGAAACACCAGAATAAAAAAAAGATGGCGGCCTGTCAATTGTTTATAGTGACTAGCAGTTAAATTGCATTTACTACACACTAAATTGCGTGTTTATTTTGGATGTATGTGTGACATAAGCTTATTCTTAAAGTATACCTTGCCTGTTGCAACCAGGGTACGATGAGAAGTCTTGAGAAAATTTCGGTACTGCAAAACAAAACAGAGGCAAAAACAAACCACTTCCCATCCCAACACAAACTTAGCTGAAACTAAAGATAGTTGTTACAGCACGTGCTTGAAGTTTCATGTCCAGCCGTTGGAGGTTACATATCACCAGCGTTAACGGCAGGGGCGACGGATTTTGGGAGGGGGCGATATATATTTTTGCACAGTTGTGCCAGTCGCAAGATTGCAAGACGCAGTCGCACAGTGTTCAGCGATAAACTTGTATATGCTGGCGTCTGCGGCGGCTGGGGGGGTGTAGTTCGCTTGTCGTGGACTACAAACGATTATCTGAAGATTTCTTGTGCTCTTGCCTCTGGCTGAATTTCTGTAAGTCCGTAAATTTTGCATGTAACTCGCACTTACAATAAGCACAATACGTGCTTGTCGAGTCGTTTTCTACAGGACACAGCTGAACTCCGAATTCAGGTAAACTAGCCAGCATTTGCTATAATGTTCTTATTGCGGCGTCATGGCAAACACCCGAAACAATAAAGGGCAATTACAATCAACGACAAATAACATAAAAAATGGAAAACAATGCAACAACGAAAAATTCACTCGTACTGCACAAGTTGGAAAAGCTGTGAAACGAACACTACAGCAAACTCCTTGTCGGGAAAGTCATTATTGTCAGTTGCTCAAGAGAAGAGCTTTGACCGGCAGAACGTGGGTAGAGGCTGCTTTGTCCCGCTGTAGGCTTCGGATGTAAACTTATAGGTTCTGTCAAGAGCATCAGTTTTTATCATTGTATAATATGGCTTTATTTTAATAACAAGATTTATTTTTTATTTTATAACAAGCCCAAAGTCATTTTTATGCTCATATGAAACCAGACAGTACACGACAGCAAATAACTGTATTACTTCACGCGCACAAGACACTTTAGCGCTGAGATGTCTAAGTTTGTTCATAGTTTGATATTCAAACACCAAAAAAAGTCGGCAATCCGATGTATGGCTTCTGACACTGAGCGAAGATTAAAATCCGCAACTTACCCCAACAAACTGGCATCACTGCCATCGTGTAAGCACAGACACAAAGCACACTACAGATGACAAAGATATAATTCACTAAATTCATTTTAGATAGCAGGGCAAAAACACCGGTATTCTTATCTCTAGCCAGAGGTACATAATGATCTTCGTCATATTTCTCCATAATAATCGAAGATGACAACGATGAAATGCGCTTCTGTGAAATTAACGCACTATATTAAACATCGCAGCGCTGTAATAATGTTGTTTTCTCACGTATGTCTTTGAATCTGCCTATTCATCGTACCAAAATTGTTCCAAATAAGAGATGAAGAGCTTCATTAGGTTTATACTTCATCATGCATCTGTTCTGTGTAGGATGAATCGCCGGGGAAAAGTAGTTGTGTAACTGTGGTTATATTGTGTCAGTAAAAAAAGGTAAAGGTAAAGCGATCCCGTTACAGGCCCAGTGTGGCCCAGAGGCAGGGTAGAGGTATAGATCTACTCTTTCATGACCGCGGCACTAGAAGGGGTGAGTGGTCAGCAGCACACCCTGGCTTCACTTTACCCCCATGGAAGGCCCGGCACCCATTTTACAGGGGGCTGGGTGGGCCCTAGGGTCGGTCTGGACGGGCGGAAAATCTAGTCCCCACCGGGATTCGATCCCGGACAATCCAGCCTGTAGCGAGTCGCTATACCGACTGAGCTACCTGGCCCACAATATTGTGTCAGTACCTGTAGAAATTATACGATATTTCAAGGTCTTCGACAATAAATATGAAGACTGGAATTTACTGCCCTTTAGGGATGCGATACAGTAGTATTTAGCAGATTGGTACCAACGTTTCAGTGAAAGAGGTTGCCGCGATACTGGATAGAAGTTATGTAAAAAAACATAATCTTACACATATTTACCTCATACGAGAAAGGCATAAACTTAATTAGTAGAAAGTATCATGATATTGAAACAAGAACTGAGCTTGAAAATTATAAAGGAGAATAGAATTTTAAATGATCCTTCTCAAATTATTTATTTACAGCCTTTTTTACGATATCAGCATCTTAGACTACGAAAAGTCGAAGTCCAACTGTATAATGACGTGAATATTAGAAATTACTTTCAACTTAAAATAGGAATACATGCTTGCATTGGAGCTTAAAATCATATGCAACATTTTGAGCGCGCGGGTCACTTCAACGTTGGCCTCGTTTTCCCGTCGGTTTGTATTTTAATTCTGTTTCAGGTACCGTTCTTTCTGCCGTTCTTAACAGGTGCTCTATTTATATCTGAAGATATATTTTTATTTTAAGTGTTTAATGAATAGCTACACTTATAATAAGCTTCTTATACCTAATTTTTTTATTTTCCTCTTGTCTCACAACGTTTTATTCATCTCAGGAGCTTCAATTCAGTAGCGTGTAAGGTGCACTTTAAGTTGTCACTGCCCTTAATTAAGCATCGTAACATGAAGGAATCTGGGAGAGTGGAGAAGTAGACCCACGTATTCTGATCCCCGATACTAGGTTGAAGTGATCGTTAACCATCACGCCTTGGTTGCATTAATTTCAGTGTCTTTTTTTTCCTTAGAAACGTTTATTCCATCAACCTAAGTAAAATACAGACCACTAATATTACCAGGTTTTGTATGGAAGAGTTGAAAATTTACACACAAAATTAATACATACTACTTGTTAGAGTGTTGGAAAGATGCCGCATGCCCCACGCAAGGGTAAATATATGTTAGCAGGAGGCAAGTGGGAAAATAACCCGGTAACAAATATCTGAGTAGTTCCCATAAATCTGGCGCCGTTTACTCCAGCGACAATTAATTCATTTTGACTGCCATAAGAAATCGATGTCATCTGTCGTCGACAAGGATGGGCGGTGTTGGAGTGTGTAGCATGCCATATGCACCAAAATCCAGATTGTGGTATTACTGTTTGGTTGTCGCCACAAGGAGAAATTTGGGAAAATGAGCCACTGACTGGGGGTATGTCGGGCGTCCATCCTCTGGAGCATTGGCAACCGAGTTCGGGTCCAGCGCCAGATGCCGTCTGCATCCCCGCAAATTGCCACACGGTGAAGTAAGTTGTTAGCATTCGTGCACAGCCTGCACTGGTCATTTGCTTTCGGATATGCTTTATGCAAGAGGACATTAGTGGGCACGAAGTCGTGAGCTATTTTGTACCACATAGATCGAAGAGTGTACAGCAGGAATGGGTTATCTATTTATATTCTTGCACATTAGATGCCATTTCGGGGATGGGTAGTTCTGTAATATTCCCATTTTGGGCGTTAACTTCGCCTTCTTATCCACGTCGTTCAGGTTTACGTATGCAGCCGTTATACGAAAGCGGTTGGCCTCTCCTGCTGTGGGTGGCGGTATATAACACCAGTCCTAGAAGAAAAATCCGTATGTATTCGAGCGTAGGTGGTATGGCCTGTTAGCTTGGAGGGTTATCTATCGTAAGGAAGTGCTTTCACATCGCAAACTATTAAGCCGTTATTTTGCCCGAAGTTTCCTATTGTAGCCTGCAGCGGGTTAAAAAAGGGTCATGTATTTCACACGCATGTCCACAAGTTTTAATCCCCCCCGCCCCCTTGCAATTTGAAGTTGTTGAGTGGATACAGGGATGCAGAAGGTCTCACGATGCCGTAGGCCAGGGCTAGCCAGCGTGCGGCCCTTGAGGAAAGTATTTGCGGCGCTCGGTCACCTGAAGAATTTCAGTAATACAATTTAACAAACATAACATAACAGGTCGACAGAACATAATATGGCAAATTTATTAGAAAAAAAGTGTAGAAACTATAACTGATAACTTTTAAGACAGTTCACAGTAGTCTAAACCAGTCATTCTTTATTTTACGTAACAATCCAACGAATTGCCTTATATGTGTTAACACCACTTTATTCTCATAGAAATACTCCTACATGTGCCAGGTCTCAAGGGGCCATCCTCTGGGAGTACTGATACATTTTTTGAGCCAGGTCAACAAAATGCGTGCCCAAATGTACCTATCAGATTAAAGAGCAGCGTATTACATGTTACGTGACAGTTGTCAAAATGACGATTGCAGTCGTTACGGATCCGTATAGCCTGATGATTTCTGTCACATTTATGACGTCGTCTTTTCCTAAATGATGATGATGACGACATCCTCATATGCCGCCACAGAGGTTTTCTGTTTCTTGGCCCTCCGTATTTTAAGCCTGACGATTTGGTCGATCAGATGAGTAAAGAGTTTAAAGCCAAAGTGTAAAGAATCTTGCTCACGGTGCAACATGGCAGAACCGAACACCTGATTGAAATAGTCCCGACCGGTACTCGTTTATGTGGACTCGTGAATGTGAATCTTCATACGTGGACTGAATAAGGTCCATGAAATTCTCGCTGCACCCATATCTCTGCAATATATGGAATGAAAAGTTGTGAGATGCTCTGTCACAAGCGGAGGTAAAATCCAAGGATTAGGATCAGAAAGCTGTGCGTGTCAATTCGGCGAAAGAAACCGCGTCCCACGCGACTGGCAGTTGCTTCAAATAGAGTTCGTACCGATGCTCAAATGTTGTCTGGCTTACAGAAGTCCTGGTACGGTAGGTCCGAGGCTGTTGGCTGTAATTCGTTAAAGAATTCTTTAAAGTGTTTTGAGTAAGTTTATATGTCTGTTTGTAGTGCAGCTTTATTGGGACGTCCTTTTTTTTGGAATACACTAAATGGTTCCCATTGTTTGGGCTGTGGTAAATTGTCGTTCAGCAAATATTGTGTTATGCATGGGGGACTGGTGGTCCTTGATGATTCCGTTAATATTAAGTTGCGATTATATATGTGCAACTTATTGCACTTAGGGTTCTTCTATCACTGGTGCCGGGTCAGTAATTGTCCTGAACCCGCTTCTGCCTCTGCTGCGGGATCGCAGTGTATTCGTTTCCACTCCTTGTTTCTTTCTCCGGTACGGAATGATTGTTAGGGTTTTTTACTGGGATGCACTGAAGAGCATATTCTGGTAAGTGGGTCATCCGGGGGGCAGCACCACTGGATCCGCCGACATGAGCACTCGTGACACGTGGTCGGTCTGAGGGGCGGTGACCCCTGTGCCCTGCTTGTCGGGTTGTGACATCTTCGCGTTAGACACGCCCCCCTTCATTCCCGATGCAGATCCGCGCTGCAGTGATGTTCGAGGTATGTATCGTTTTTGTCCCAGGTAATCGTATTTTGGGAATGGTTTGGTGCTATGGCAACCCGAGAAACTCCAGATGTTGATGTCCCGTCTCCACATGATCTAACTTAGACGTCACCTTATCCGTTATCTTGCGTAAGGCTGCCTGTTGGACTGTTGATTCCTGAATTATGTGCTGGAACTGCCTTTCTTGTGGCTTGTCCCCACTTCTGACAACTGTGTTCGCCCTGAATGTCGGGTCCTGCAATTTCGACTTGGTCGGTGTCCGAATTCACTGGAGGCACTACTGAAACCAGTGTCCTGTCCTGCTAAATCCACAGCATGCTGTCGGTTGGCTGTTCCGCAGTGGCCTGGTACGATAGGAAGTATTGTTTCAGATTTAACAGCACAAACCTGACGTCATTCGGAATCGTACAGCGATACACACGGGATCGCATCTCTTCGGGGGGGGGATTAGCTGTCCTAATCGACGCATACCCATGTCCGCCCATCTGAACCGTACTACTGTAGATAATTCGCCATATTAATGTTCGTAGGCAATAGGCGGTGATATCATATGTTCGTTGTAAAATGTCCTCTGCTTTCTGTGGGCACTGAACTTTGCGAAAACCTGTCGTTTAGTGCAGGTGTGCTTGTACTTGTACCATTTATAATTCCTTTTTACCATGATTTATCTCGGTACGTATCCATTCATGTATATCATAGGCGAATATGTGGGCTATATATATATATATATATATATATATACACACCAAAATTACACAGAATAGTAGCTTATTCTTGCGTTCACACATGGTCCCCACAAAGTTATATCAAAACTTAACACGCCTTTATTAGGCATGGAAAGCACACTCCCCGGCAACTAATCGCTCCACTACCCGTCCGTCACGTCCGGTGGCTCTAGTGCAACTATTCATTCTGACCTCTTCGAGGAAGAGGAAAATGTATGCTGCCCTGAGGGGAATCAAACCACAATTCCTCGGTCGCCCCTCTCAACCACCCCTTAGAGTAGGTACTGAGCTATTACGCCTTCTTTTAACATCTCGTATTGTAGGAAATCTCTTTCTATCAGCCGCATGGTTTCACATCCAGATAGAAATATCGGCTTCCCATAATTTTGTACAACATAGCTGTAATATTCTCAGAATAAAAATGATTGCTATCGTTGTACGTATAATGAGAACAAAGTCGCCTGAAGACGAGCGTAGATCTGACTGCCGAAATACCATATATGTCAAGTAGGCTACAAACAAAATTGCAGATGGCGTAATCCGTGAAGTAGTAAACACAGTCTGTGCCAAGGCGTTCTTTACTAAAAATAGTCGTATTTTTTCAGAGCACACGGGTAAGTATAATTTAATTTGCACTGAATTCATAATTTTAACAGCACTATGTAAAGATCTGTTATACCGATTTTCACCCCAGTTGAACAATAAATGTATAAAGAAAGGTCTGACATTGTTACGGGCCTAAGTAACCAATTCCTTACAATCCTTCGATTTTCGGAAAATCATAATTATTCAGTATATTTTTGTGGGGCATCTCATGTACCTAATTCTACCCAAATCGGTCCAAAAGTGTATAAAATAAGAACAAAATTTTATTCATGCCCCAAAGTAATATATGATTGTCACTGTACTGATATTCACTAAAATAAAGCTTGCTTGACATTTGTAAAGAATTCCTGTAAAACATTTCATAAAAATTTGCCTAGCGCTTTAGTCGCTGATGCTATTTCACTAACAGACAGATGGACAGAGGGATGTATGTGGTGTCCATATAACGTTTTTAGTTCGCAAAAAAGCGTAAAACAAAATAGAATTTTCAACACAAATTTGGTATAAAGAAAAAAATGCTCAACATCTCTAGATGCCTATCGATAGCCAACATTACGACAATCATTTTTGACGCCATTTGTGAGTTCTCCATTAAAAAGGCCCGTAGGAGAGAGATCCTGTGTTTTGAGTACGAATCAGATAAACCGATGTTTGAAGAAATGAATGATAAATCCATTAAAAGAGCAGAATAACAGAAGAAATAAAATGTTCAGCCTCACAAACGTGGAATCATGGGTAGTAAAATCACCATTCCGAACTTCTTTATAGGTGCCCTCTCTGCCACTCGTGGGGTTACTCGACGTCTCCTTCAAAACGCTCCTCCTGTGAAGTATCCAGTCCGCACTGCAGTTAAGTGTACTCCAGCAACGCCATCCGCTCTCCACCGAAGCTTCTAAATAATCCCATCCGATCCAAAGAGGTCGCGGAATAAATATGCGTGCTCTTTCTTTGTTCGCTCAGCCGAAATCTACTAACAAGTTCCATTGGTCCTTTGATTACCAATCGATTCAATTCACGAACAGAAATACAATATTTTTATTCAAATTGTGACGACAAAGTGCAGTGGGACAACAAATGTATAACAGAAACGGCGCACAAGGTACTGCTCTGTTGGAGGTTAGTGTATGTATGTCTGCCCATTAATCTGAAGTTTTGGTTCTTGGAGGGACAAAGTTGAAATCGCTATGTAAAATCAAGTTGCTGCTTTGGAAGAGAAACTACGAATTGTCTTATATTACATACAAGAGGATACTTTGCCTAATTCAGAGATTCTAAGGCAAAATTTTAGTCTTGTCTCATTCAGGAAAGACATATAATGGCCACATATATTTCCGTAATATTTTATGTGGATCTGCAATACGCAATTTTGCATGAAATTATTCAGTAATTGGATGTGTAAGGAACACTGATGTGTAAAATTAATTCTCGGTATGCAGATGTAAAGACATAAAGGGAGAAAATGGTTGTATGAACCCCGAGATCAGAACAAAATCGCATAGGCCTGTCACCCTCAAATTGGTTGCTTTTAACTTCGCGTATGACTCGTGAAATTCCCTTGATATAGGCCTACACGGTCGATCCCAGTGGCCGAGCAGTTTAAGGCGTAGGTCTATGACCGCTCGCTTGTTGGGATAGCGGGTTCGAATCCCACCGGGGCCATGGAAATCTGTCTGTTGTGAATATTGTATGTTGTCAGGTGGAGGTCTCTCCGACAGTTCCTACTCTTTTCCAGAGGAATCCTACCGCATGTGTTGTGTCTAACTGTGTGTGATCTAGGCGAAATAGAGCTGATGTGTCACACGAAGACATACAAAGGAACTTACACAATATTTCGCTCTTTGGTTCTTGTTATTTTTAATAGCTCTGTTAGTGTAATGTTGGGAGTCTCTTGTAAACAGCGAAACAGTCAACTCAGGAAACGTTGTGTAAGTCACATAAAATATAGGCTTACCAATAATAGTCGATGAAGATCGCTTTCTTCTCATACGTGAAGCTGTACCTCTTGGTACAAGTTACGAACTTTATGAAAGAATTTTCTCTCGCTGTCTTCAAAGTAGAATACCCTTCCCACACTGACGATGAAGGCAGTAGTTTCCTTTCAAACGACAGTCTAATTTACCAAAGAACACAGGATCATATTCTAGAAGACTATAATTTTCACAAGTCCCGTCTCTATAATATCAAACTAATATTCGTATCACCGTTTGTCACACACGTTTAGGAAATAACTGCTCCCCCCCCCCATTTTTTTCGAAGGGGTTGATGACATTTCCCAGAATATCTCAAACAGTGCTGTTTTTTTGGAGCCCACATTCGAGTCCGGGATTCCCGAATTCAACGCAAGAGGGCTAACCATTACTAAAAGTGCCCGATATGTTCTGTGTGCAAGTAAATTATACCTCGAATGGGTACGGAGATTAAAGTAGATTGAAGTTTGAGTGGCAGGTCTCCTGCTTGCAGTGGGATCAGGTAGATGAAAGAGGATTACTGCACAAGGTGCACAAAGTGAACATGAGGAGCGGAGGTCTTTTTTCCGTCCATCTGCATGTTTCATGTCCAACGACATTAAAGGAATGTAGTAGTGGCAGACATACATGAAACTGTCGGGAGAATTAAATGTTGTTATGTGTTATTCTAAACTAGCCTAATCCATGACAAAATAAAATTTCAAATAGAATATTTTAAAAGCTTTCAAAAGGTTCATCTTGCAACTATCTACAAACCAATACGGATATAATTAAGATTAATTCAACTCTAATTTGAAACAATTCTCGACGTGGTGAACACTGGACTAAATACGGGGGAAATATTACCTGCTGTGTGCCATATGATGCCCGTATTGCCGTTAGATTATTGACAAGTGATTTTCGTGTATAACGGATGAACACGAGGTACAGTTAAATATGCAAATTGCTGAAAGAAACATTATTTGAAGAGTATGCCTGCTTCAGTGAGGTACTTCTCTTTACACTCGTTTAAATTTAAGAGAAAAACTATTTTCAACAAAGAGCCATATTTCCAAAACATTATATAATAATAATAATAATAATAATAATAATAATAACAATAACAGTAAACACCCAGGTGATGATTAGCCAGCATATCAATACTGGAATTTTAAATACAGACTACCTAAAAGGAAATCAGTCAGAAAGTTCTTATTTTCTATTTGGTAC
>Ga0123357_10007604_pt1 | contig 13418 bp, 11 predicted proteins | sample TergutEmb28metaG_FD_89873 | JGI IMG/M metagenome (GOLD analysis project Ga0123357, IMG submission 89873) | Embiratermes neotenicus P4 segment gut microbial communities from Petit-Saut dam, French Guiana - Emb289 P4 | ecosystem: Host-associated > Arthropoda: Insects > Digestive system > Gut ...
CCGTAGCGAGAGAGAACAGAAAAATATTATATACTCATTCATCAGTTATCTAAAAATCAGCCCAGTCAAATTACAATTCAAGGTCATATCGAAACGCGCGGACATCAACCGTCATTTAGAGCATATCAAAACAGATATTGCCCGTGAAACGGACGAGAAGTGCATAGCATTACTACGGGACTATGAAAATCTGATACGACAGATTGGGTCGAGAGAAGCGGTGACACGTCGATTTTTCGTTATATTTGAATATGAAGCGAATGTAGGTAACAGACGAATGACAACTGAAGCGCAAGCCATTGCGGAACTCAACATCGCTGTAAATACGGCTAAAAACTATCTGCCGCATTGCGGCAACGAAATTATAGTTCACGAAAATGAGGACGAATTTTTAATTGATGTGTTATATATTCTGTTAAATCGCCGCACAAGCGCAGAAAAACCTTTATCGGCACGAATCCGTGAAGTTATAGGTAAATACGCGAATTTGCCAAATTATAATATTGACAATATACCCGCGACGGAATTCATTGCTCCTGAAAGTATAGATTTTTCGCACTCAAAGTATATCGTCATGGATGGCGTGTATCACGCATATCTGATGATTCCGTCGCATGGCTACCGTTCGCAGGTCACGGCGGGTTGGACGTCGCTGTTAGTCAACGCTGGAGAGGGTATCGACTTGGATATATTCATGCACAAGCAGCCAAAAGATAAATTACAACGGAAACTCGGACAACAGCTTCGTATCAACCGCAGTAAAATCAAGGAAACATCGGATACAAACACAGATTTCGACGATTTGGATAGCGCAATCAGGAGCGGCTATTTTCTCAAAGAAGGCATTGCGAATAACGAAGACTTTTATTACATGAACATACTATTGACGATAACAGGGGATTCCGCAGAGGAACTTGAATGGCGCGTGAACGAGATGAAAAAGCTGATGATGTCGCAGGATTTGGACGTTTTTGCGTGCAATTTCAATCAGGAACAGGCATTTCTGTCCGCGCTACCGCTCGTCTCACTCGACAAAAGCCTATACGAGCGGTCTAAGCGCAATGTGCTGACGATGGGAGCGGCAAGCTGTTATCCATTCACGAGCTACGAAATGTCAGACGATAACGGCATATTATTTGGCGTAAACAAGCACAATAATTCGCTGATTATCGTAGATATATTCAACTCCAAAGTATACAAAAACGCGAACATGGCGATACTTGGCACTTCCGGCGCGGGCAAGACGTTCACCATGCAACTGATGGCTCTGCGAATGAGACGTAAAAACATACAAGTGTTCATCATCGCGCCGATAAAAGGGCATGAATTTTACCGCGCGTGCAACAACATCGGCGGCGAATTCATTCAGATTTCACCCGCCGCGAAAAACTGTATCAACATCATGGAGATACGCAAGGTTGACCGAACAACGTCTGAACTCATTGACGGCGGTTCGATTGAAAAGTCTGAACTGTCCGCGCAAATCCAACGGCTTCATATCTTTTTTTCGCTGCTGATTCCCGATATGAATCACGAGGAAAAACAACTTCTCGACGACGCATTAATTAAAACATATGAATTAAAAAGCATAAATCACAACAATGACAGCCTCATAAATCCTGATACTCCAGACGAGTACCGCGGAATGCCCGTTTTAGGCGACCTCTACGATGTTTTGCTGAAAACCCCGGAAACAAAACGGCTTGCCAACATTCTGAATCGTTTGGTTCACGGTTCGGCAAGCGCGTTCAACCAGCAGACAAATGTCAACCTAAACAATAAATATACTGTATTGGATATTTCGGAGTTGACGGGCGATTTGCTGCCTGTCGGAATGTATGTGGCATTGGAGTATGTGTGGGACAAAGCGAAAGAAGACAGGACGGCTGAAAAGGCGATTTTTCTCGACGAACTCTGGAACCTTATATCTAAAGACCGGCTCGCAGCTGAATTTGTACTTGAGATATTTAAGGTAATACGCGGGTACGGCGGGTCGGCGATATGCGCTACGCAGGATTTGAACGATTTTTTCGCGCTCGACGACGGTAAATACGGCAAGGGTATCATCAATAATGCAAAAACCAAAATTGTCTTGAATCTCGAAGACGATGAAGCGCAACGCGTTCAGTCTATTATACATTTGTCCGAAGCGGAAGTCATGGCAGTCACGCATTTCAAGCGCGGCAATGGGCTTATATCCACGAACAACAACAATATCACAGTGGAATTCCGGGCGAGCGAGGTCGAGAAAAATATGGTGACTACGGACAAAAATGAGCTTAGAGAACTTGTACAAAGTCTATCGCAAAATAAAAGTTAGTCATATAAATCATTTTATAAAATCAGATTCTATGTATAATGAATTTCTTTGTTATATTGTAATTAACGGAGCATTGCTACGTAAAAGTTCTGACAACGGCTTACCCCAGCCAACGGTTTCTATACCCAGCGCGTGTAATTCATCCAATACACCAAGCTGTATGGCGCAGCTATAACATGCTGTAACCACTACGCCAAGTTCCTGCGCCATTTTTATTCTTTCACGCACGGTTTCATCTGTGGCTGCCAATTTTGCCGACGCGCCCCAGATTATGACTGTTACTTTTTCCCACCAACGGTTAGTCAAAGCATTAACAGCATACATGAAAACCATGTAATGAGCGGTAATTGGGTTATCACTCGTCCAGAGAATATGTAAGTGGTCTGACGGCATACAGTCGAAATTTTCCCTATTTGTTTCGCCATAGTTATTATCCATTTTGTTCTCCTTATTTCTCATAAATCAATTATGGCATCGACAAAAAGTAATTTTCATTAACAGCTATAACAATACTGATAATATTTTATCAAAAAAATATAGATAAATCAATCGTAAAAAATGAAGGAGGTATAAAATTCCATGTCACACGAAATATTTGAACTATTGAGAGCAGATAACACAATATATGTTAACAGAACGCTTGCGGCGGCAATCGGTCTGAACGAAGCCGTCATATTCAGCACTCTACTCGGGAAAGAACACTACTACAGGTCGGCAGGTATGCTTGATTCGGAGGATATGTTCTACGCGACTGCATCGGATATAGAAGACCGCACTACTCTAACCCAGCGTCAGCAGGAACGAGCTGTTAGTCATCTTGAAGAGCTTGGGCTAATATCTACAAAAATAAAAGGCCTGCCGGCGAAAAAATATTTCAAAATAAATCCCGACACAGAAATTTTGCTGGGACTTTTGAGGGAAAAAATAAAAAACAAACCCGATAAAGATAACAATTCAAATCCGGATTCCGGCAATGAAAAAATACCGGATACATCTCAGCAAAACGACGAAACAAGCATCGACAAAATGTCAAAGCAAGATTTTTGTGAAAATCAAGGCTCAACAGAACAGGGAAACCAGCTTCAACAAAATGTCGAAACAGCAGACGACGAAATATCACAGCCAGTTTCGACAAAAAGTGAAAACAAGGATTCACAAAACGGCGAACCTATCAATCTAATAAATAATAATAAATATATAAATATAAAAAATAATAATAAAAATAACGCGCATACGCGCGAGGATACATACGAAGAAAAAATACAAACTGACAATAAAAACTATGAAAATCAGGCTGATAATAACTTCGGCGGGATAATAAATAAATTTACGCGGAACGAAAAAGTGAGGACTGCCATATGGGAATATGTGAAAATGAGGTTGAAACGACCGAAAACTGTGACGACTGATTATTCGCTCGAACTGGCTTTGAAACGTCTCTCGGAATTATCACCGGAACCTGAAACGCAGATAAAAATACTGAACCAGTCTATTTTGAACAGTTACCCGGATTTATATGAGTTAAAAAACACAAGGAGTGATGAGAAAAATGATTACGGCAGAAATTACGGAAACAATGGACGGAATAGCGGAGATGACGGAATTTATTATACCAGCCTGGCTGACGGAAAAGCTGGCGCAAATAAATTCCATAATCTGCCCGGCGTTGTCAGACTCGGTTGACAGGGTGGATATTCTTGTAAAAAATTATAATGATATGACAGGGGATTTGGTCGGTTTCGACTGCCCGAAATGTAAAAACCGAGGCAGGACTGCCGAGAACCGCGACGGATATTTTGTGACAGTCGAGTGCGAGTGTACGGTTATACGCCGGAATATGGACTGTATACGCGAGAGCGGACTCGCGGATTTGTTGGAACTATACACTTTCGAGAACTATAAAACGACATATGACTGGCAAAAATTCGTCAAAGACAGAGCATTGGAGTATGTTACTTCAGTTACTAAAGACTGGCTGTGCGTACTTGGTTGTGTAGGAGCCGGCAAAACGCATATCTGCACGGCTGTATGCGGGGAGTTGATGAAAAAAGGTCAGGGATTAAAATATATGCTGTGGAGGGACGAAAGTGTGAAACTCAAATCTGCCATCAACGACAGGGACGAATATTCACGGCTTATAACTCCGTTCAAAGATGCTGACGTTCTGTACATAGACGATTTATTCAAGACAAAAAAAGACACGCCTATATCAGCCGGCGATATAAATCTTGCGTTTGAGCTGATAAATCACCGATATAATCAGCCGAACAAAAAAACTATCATAAGCAGCGAAAAATCGGTCAATGAACTTTTGGATATAGACGAGGCGGTCGGCAGCCGGATATACGAGCGTTGCAGAACGCATGATTATTGCTTAGAAATAGCGAAAACCGGCGAAAATAATTTCCGCCTGAAATAATTTACATGGATTGGAAGTGATTATGTTTGAAAACATTGGAGGATATACAGAAAGAACTACCTGAAATCATACGTGTTCTCTCACTGTACAGAACGCTGATGTATAATCAGATACTGCGCCTATTTCCGGATAAATCCGATAAAATAGATAGCGTTCTAAAAAGACTGATAAAACAGAAACGTATTATATACGACAGAGATGATGATACGCTGTCATACGGCAGCGAGGCTAATGATAAAAATTATGATTACGGCTTAATATCGGCGTTCTGGGTACTGCTTGATTTTTTGGACAAGGTGGAATATCATTCGCCTTCCGATTATCCGGTACAGGTCGCCTTTTTTATGAACTGCGAGTTGTATGAAATAATTTATGTCGATGACGGCAGAGAAGTCCTCATAAATCACGCATTATCGTCGAAAAATCCGCCGCATATGAAAAGGATAATAATTGTCCTCGACGAAAAGCAGATATCTAAAATCAATGTCGATAATACGATATGTTTCTGTATTGTCGGAGAAAACGGTGATGTTACATATTACAATGTCGAAAATACTTAACAATGAAAAACGGAGGAAATTAAAAATTATGATAAAAGAAGTTATATGCCAGATTGCTGAAATTATAAACGACCTGTCAAAAGTGCAGACATTATTATATTCATCTGAATTTAAAGACTGTCCTGATGAATACGAATCATTACTACTTAAAATAACAATACAGAGCGAAAAGGCAGTTTGTAAACTCAGGCAGCTTATTTATTCGTCAACAATCGTAACCAAACGGGAATTGATGAAAAAAGTTTCCGACGCTCACGGAATCGAAGTAAAATATACAGACGGGATTTTTACTGTTACTCTCCCGTCGCTGCTACCTAAAACCAGAAAGGCAATGAATTCTGAGTTTATTTATGACCCATTGTACTTCGCGTTGGAAATATACTGTTCAGATATAAAAATCGAAAAGTTCCGCGAATGCATAGTATGTTTTACGCATATCTATTCCGGCAAGAAACCGAAAATTCATATCAGGGATTACGACAACATAGAGAAAAAGCAAGTGTTGGATGCGATTGCAACTTTTGTGATGACGGATGACAGTGGAAGTTTCTGCGATGTATACAATACAACGGAGTACGCTGAAAAAGATGGCACATCCGTAAGCGTGATGAGTAAAAATAAATTTCAAGAGTGGCTCACGGAACGCAGGCTGAACTTGTTGAAAATTCAATAAACTTTGTTTATTAGAATTTTCTATCAAGTTCAGCAAAAGAGTAGGAAAAACATATCGGATTTTTGCGGGAATCCGGCGAAAAAAATCGGATATATTAAAATATTCATAAATTCCCCATTATATGCGGACTTTATGAAAAATTTTATAAGCAATTTTAACCGGATACCAAGAGAGTACGTTAAAAATATTAGGAGGAGAATGAAAAATATGACTGACAAAAACACGCAGGCAGACGAACTCGTTGGGTTGATTGCCATGTCGGGTGAATTTCCCACTGACGCTGTTTACAGGCTCGGCGGAAGCGGGCAGTATAAAGAAAAATTGATTACACATCTGAAAAAATCAGGAGTAATCAAAACCCACTACAAAGACAAACTCCGGGGTTACAGGCTGACGACAAAAACAAAGCAGACGCTTCTCACAGACAATCCTGACAGGTTCAGATTCTATTTCACGGGAGATGTCGACACGAATATAATACAGAGCAGCATTACCCGTAGATTACGGCTTCATCGGATTGCCAATGTGATTGTGACAATGCACAATGCGGACATTAAACTGTTAAGAGACGATAAACCTGATGTGTTTAATTCTGAAAACAGCGATTTTATTGAAATGACATATCCGTCGTTCTACAGTTCGCGGGAGTTCAAAGAACTGAACCACGAAATGGTGAAAGTAAAGAACGCGAGGGCTGTTGGAATATTACTGACAGATAAAGAAATTTATATTGTTTACAATACGGAAAACTATTCTATGAAGTGGGACTATAAGTCAGAAATGAGCGTGAAAGCAATCATACGGCAATATCTATGTCAGTCCCGTATGCCGAATCAATACCCTTCTTTACAAGTCAAAGGGCTTTTGTTCGGAAATGGTATGGAAATGCTGTATCAGACGTTTACTGGAGGCGACAATCCGAAGAGAAACCGTTTTTTCATTGACGGACCGTTTGATAGGTTCATATATCTGACAAACGACAAGTACGGCGAAATTCTGTTGAAGCTTTTATGCGACAACAGCAAAAAAGGTGAACTCGACTGTATTCTGATGGAAAACTTACACCCTCCAAACAGAATGCTGCTGGTAGAGAATGATGCGATAGACGACTGCGGCAATCCTGTATTATTTGCATATTTGATTGATATGCCGCGGCTGACAAGATTTAACACGTCGTTGAGTTTGCAGAAACAGAGCGGAATCATCATCTGCTTTGATTTCCAGAAAAAGATACTGTCCGAATACTGCGGCGAGCGGGTTACATTTGATACGATTGATTTTACAAAATTTAAGGAGACGTTTTACCCATGAGAGTGAAAAGCCTGTGGAAACTGTTGATAACTTTGCCGATAATAGCTGTTATATTATATGCAGGCGGTTATATATCGCAGTTTATCGCGAATTACAGCGAGTGGCAGTCGGCTGGCAACTTCGCCGGAAACGGCACTCACCCGGATTTCCCGTCGCCCGATATACAAAATTGCTTTAAAGCGGCGGTCAGCATTCCCAACGGGTTGTACGGAATCGGTATATGCGTTGGACTTATCATATTATTGGTTATATTCATCATGAGAATGGGAAACGGAGACAATTCTGAAACTGACCGCGAACGTAACTTGATATACTCGTCAAAAGGCACATACGGAACATCAGGGTTCATGACGCCGAACGAGATGAATAAAGTGCTTGAAACGGTATCGAAAGTCAGGTCAACCCGCGGCACAATACTCGGGCAGCTCAACGGCAAAATTGTGTGTCTGCCTGAAAAAAGCCGTATGAACAGGAATATAGCGGTATACGGCGCAAGCGGCTCAATGAAGTCGCGAGCGTTTGCACGTAATATGATATTTCAATGCGTCAAGCGCGGCGAATCAATGTTCGTGACGGATCCAAAAAGTGAGCTGTATGAAGATATGAGCGAATATTTGCGGCAAAACGGTTACACAGTCAAGGTATTCAATTTGATAAATCCCGAAAATTCGGACAGCTGGAATTGTTTGAATGAGATTGAGGGACAGGAAATCATGGCGCAGCTTTTTTCGGATGTCATAATAAAGAACACAAACGCCGGAAAACCCGACCATTTCTGGGATAATTCAGAACTCAATTTATTAAAAGCGCTCGTATTATATGTCGAACAAGGCTATCCTCCGGAGGGTAAAAACATCGGAGAGGTGTACAAGTTACTGACTTTAAGCTCCGAAACTGAAATGAACAGTTTATTTGACGCCCTGCCAATAGGACACCCGGCGAAATCACCGTATTCAATATTCAAGCAGGCGGCGGATACAGTCAGGGGCGGTATTATAATCGGTCTTGGCAGTCGGTTGCAGGTATTTCAGAACAGATTAATCTGCGACATAACCAGTTATAACGAGATTGACCTGACCTTGCCGGGCAGAGAAAAGTGCGCGTACTTTTGCGTGTCAAGCGATCAGGACTCGACATTCGATTTTCTTTCATCGCTTTTCCTGTCGTTCCTGTTTATAAAACTTGTGCGGTTCGCGGATAAGCACGGCGAAAGCGGCAGACTCCCGGTACCTGTTCATATCTTAGCCGACGAAATTGCGAATATAGGCGTTATACCGGACCTGACAAAGAAAATATCGACAATCCGCAGTAGAAACATCAGCATGAGCGTTATATTCCAAAACCTTGCACAGATGCAGAATCGTTATCCGCAGAACCAGTGGCAGGAAATCATAGGGAATTGTGATGTACAGTTATTTCTCGGCTGCACCGATGAAATCACGGCTAAATTCATATCGGACCGCACAGGTGAAGTGACAATCGGGGTGAGCAGTAAAGCGAAACAGCTCAATACATGGCGCGTGTCGAATTATACGCCCGAATACCGAGAGACGAGTTCAATCGGTAAGCGGAAACTGATGACAATGGACGAGGTTCTGAGACTGCCGATTGATAAAGCGTTAGTGATAGTCCGGGGTCATAAGGTATTGAAAGTTGACAAGTACGATTATACACTTCACCCTGAATCAAAGAAACTGTCGCCGAGTAAAGCGTCGGAACATGTGCCCGAATGGTTTTCTAAAATGAATGGCAGGAAAAAAGATTTTTCAGCGTCTGTAAAGCCGCAGAATAAAAAGAGTAATAAAAACAATAAACCAAACAGTTCAAAACAAACGGGAAAAACAGTATCTCCGTCGCTTGAAAATAATAATAGTTCGCAAAATAAATATAACAGTTTTCCCAGCAAAAATATTCAGCTTGAACCCAGCGACTCTGACAAATTCGTTAAAGAAGAAAATGCATCAGATCCAATAAAAACAGATATTCCTGACAGTGCAAATGAAATTAATATATCTGATAAATCGGAGGGAAAGAAAATCATACAGGTAAACAAATCAAAAATAATGTCAATGATGTTAAGTGAAAATAACAAGGATGGTGATTAATTATATGCCAAGAACAAAGAAAACTGAAATTACGGACGAAAACGAAAATATGGACGATTTTATTGACGCAGACCAAATCGAACTTGAAATGCCGCCAATAGAAACTGAGAGACCGCAAGCAAGAGACCATCCGCCGCCCATACTCACGATCGAAAACGGCAGCGAGATAGAAACGCCGGAAGACAGAGATAATACGATGTGGCACTACATACAAAACGCATACATAACCAGAAAAATTCTGACGGGAATTTTGGGCGGCATCGAAAAAACAGAGAACGATATGACAATCGCCGTTGCGGATTACAGAGGTATGAGAGTAATCATTCCGATAGACGAAATGATGATAAGCGCAAAAGAGTCGCTGACTCCGGGCGAAAGATTTACCCGGCAGGATAAAATCGTCAAAACAATGCTTGGAGCTGAAATAGATTTTATCGTAAAAGGCGTTGATTCAGAATCCCGTATTATAGTTGCCAGCCGACGAGATGCGGTGCTGCGAAAGCGGAAGAAATTCTATATAGACGTAGATGACGACGGCAACCCCAAGATATACGATGGTATAATCGTGCAGGCGCGGGTTATATCGGTCAACTCAAGGAAAATACGTGTAGAAGCATTCGGAGTGGAATATACCATTCCGAAAAGAGAACTGTCATGGGAATGGTTCGGCGAAACGACTGAAAAATTCAACATACGCGATAGGGTATTGGTGCGAATAACAGAAATACAGATTAATTCAGCCGAGGATATCAGAATCAAAGCCGACCTGAAAAGCGCAGCCGAGGATTTGAGGGCGGAAAATCTGAAAAAATGCTGTCTGCAGGGCAGTTATTTGGGGAAAGTTCTCAACATCGACGGAGGTATGGTATTCATTCGGTTGGATTTGGGGGTCAATGCTATTGCCCATTCATGCGAAGATCCAAGGCAACTGAACAAAAAAGATGAAGTCAGTTTTGTGGTGACCCGCATTGACACTATTAATATGGTGGTTATAGGTCTGATAGCAAAGATTGTGAAACAGTACAAAGATATGATATGATATTAAAAATAAGGAATGCAAAATGGATAAGACAAGATTGCTTGAATGGGCGAAAAATAACTGCAAAAAGTTTCCCGTACTCGAACGGCTTGGAGAAACAAACATACATAATATATCGTTTATAGAATTGCCCGTAAAATACGGTATTTATGAAGGCTTATATTTTTGTCTGAACGACAATCCGATTGTTTCGACACTCAGGGAAAGCGGATATGCCGTAGGAATCGTCAAAAATTACAGGACGGCGCAAAAACTGATTTTGGAATGTGCGCGAAAACTGAGGGTAAAACAAAAACATAGGACGAAAAAGTACGTCGGAAACATTCAATAAACAAATTTTTAAAATATCAGGGGGAATTGATGAATGAATTCAAATATAACGATTGACAGCAAATTATCAGACATCATAAATACGGCATCCAAATATAATTGCATTACACGCGTCGGCGTATTCGGTTCGTATGCGCGAGGCGATTTCAAAGAAGCGAGCGATGTGAACTTACTCTACGACTACGACGAAACAAGCGTGGACTCGAAAGAGGAACTGCTTGAATACATAGAATATGTGGATATGCTCGTCAGACATACTCTTCATGCCTCAAAAGCGGATTTTGTCTGGTACAGAGATGTGCTTAATTCGAAAAATACGCAATTTAAAAAATCGGTATTAAACAAGGTTCTTTGGATATTTATACGTTAAAATTACAGAATAGAAATTCAAATAATATAAAGGATTATAAAAAACAAAAAGAAAATATAAAAAGCAGGACGAAAAATACAGATAAAGTTATAATATAAAATTTAACATAAATAAAAGAATCACATTCATAAAAATGAATGTATTTTTATTTCAGGGAGGGATTCATATAAAATGAAACAGAAGATTTGCTCGGCAATATGCGGTATCGTCTTACTTTTTATGTTTTCTTTAACAGGAATCACAGTTTACGCTGCAGCTCCGACGCCCACTAACGTGGAGCGGAAAACGGTCAGCGGCGTTGAGTACATAATGAAAACATTCAACGTAAACACAAGCATCACCGCGGATATGCTGGTCGAAAACGATTTCGAATCGGACGGTTACAAATTCACCTACATAAAAACAGACAAAAAAGAGAATTTTTCGGAGCTGTCGAAACAAGTTGAGAAGGCAGCGACTCTTGATAGTGCGACTAATTCAGCTGCAACAATTCTGAAGCAGTTCACGCCGAGCATGAGTTACAGCGAGGACGGTTATTTCGGTACTCTGACGCTTGATACAGCCAGTCTCGTTACCCAGCCGTCAGGCTATGGAGCACGCAATGTGCCGATCTACAAAACGCGCGAATACAAAGGACTTCTCTATAACGACCCGTCGTATGTGTCACAGAGTATAACAGACAGCGGCGTTACACTGTCTCTGACAAATATAGAGTGGGTAGTCACGGCGACGGCTCTGGCGGGCGATTCGCTGGTACCCACGGAATATAAGGCTGTCGCTCAGTATTCCGGCTCGCAGCGGGTCACATACGTTACAGGTTATACTTCAACTGTGCAGTACACCGGCGTTGTGACAAAGAGGACGGTCGATAGCGTAACATATACAATCACATACACGGGGACACTCATTCCGGTGCCGACTACGACAGAACCGCCAACAGCTACCGTAACTCCTACCACTACTGCAGAAATAATGACAACGGCAGAGCCGACCAGCGAAGATAAGTCCGTCTCCCAACCAAGCAGTAGCACAACGGGATTTATATTTCCGATTGTATTAATACTATCTCTGGCGGCACTTGCTGTAACAGGATTTATACTGTATAAAAATGTTATCGGCAGAAATAAGAAAGTAGAAGTGTCAATATATAATCTAATCGACGAAAAATATATACTGCTCGGAATAGTGCCGCTTGATACGCCAAACTTTGTGATTGACTTGAATCAATTCGACAATACAATCAAATCCGCGAATTTCGGATTCGTTTTGGATAAACATTCCGCCGAAGTTCTTAACGGAAATAACATCATAGCCAAATACAACGGCGAGACGCTTTCACATGCAATACAGAAAAATGAAAAATCTGGCGAGTACAAATTCTATCTGATATTCGGTAAGGACTTTGAGTAATACAATTTTAGCTATATATAATAATGAAGAAAAATAGGAGGAACCAAATAATGTTTAGAAAAAAGAAAATCAAGATTTACTGCGTGGTATGCGTTATTTTTATTGCTATATTTACTTTAAATGTGTCGGCGTTGGATTTGAAAAGCGATTTATCGTATAACTTTTCAAATCAAATGCAGACGGAATACTATAACAGCAATACAATATCAAGTTATAACATAACAGGCGATATACCCGGTTATGTTCAGGATTTGCTTAATACGACCCCGCAAACGGTATATAATTCCGATTTTGGTATAAATGTAATTCTGCCAGACGGCGACTTTGACATATATCCGGCAGGCAACAAACCGTATTACGCTCCGGACACGCTGTACAAAAGCAGTTCGACGACAGCGCAGTCAAACGGCAATTCCATAGGCACATCGGTAGTTCAAAATAACTCATCAAATAATTCGTCAGCCGAAAATTCATCATCAAACGGTGCGGTAGATTATCCTGATGTGTCGTCACAAGCGATAGAATATTCGAACTTCTCATACGGAGATGCACAGGCAGCCTCGTATAATATAACGCCGGTATCGCAGGTACTTAATTCTGACGGTAGCATAGGCAAACTTGTAATACCCAAGATTGGATTGAACATTACAGTTTTCGACGGGGACATAAGCGCAGCTATGCTGAAAGGCACAGCGCATATAGCATCAACCTCGTCATGGGACGGAAACATCGGCATCGTCGGGCATAACCGCGGGGTCAAAAATAATTTTGGCAGGCTGGGAGAACTCGTCGCAGGCGATATAATACAATATACTACTAAATTGGGGACGAGACAATATAAAGTAATCTCAGTCGAAACAATTTCAGAAACAGACTGGTCG
>Ga0123357_10007605_pt1 | contig 13418 bp, 10 predicted proteins | sample TergutEmb28metaG_FD_89873 | JGI IMG/M metagenome (GOLD analysis project Ga0123357, IMG submission 89873) | Embiratermes neotenicus P4 segment gut microbial communities from Petit-Saut dam, French Guiana - Emb289 P4 | ecosystem: Host-associated > Arthropoda: Insects > Digestive system > Gut ...
AACATTGCTATTGTGTAAGTAATGGAAAGAAAGTATTAAATGGGTTATGTATTTTTTATTGTTTTTGTGGTTTTGTTTTTGTTGGTTGTGGGGGGGGGGGGGGGGGGGGGGGGGGGGGGGGGGGGGGGTGCAGGCCGGCAGCACCCGTTTGTCTAGGCGCCTGCACAAGGATATTTTGTTTACATGTGTTTAGCATGCGCTCACGCTTGCTTGAAGTCTCAGGCGTTTACAAACATATGCATACATACACTCTAGTGACGTAGCCATTAAAATATATCAGACAAATGGCTTGTATTTTTGTCACATAAAGTATTATACAGCTGTGTCTTTACACTTTTAGAATTTATCATAAAGATTAACCTTTTGACGCCTAACGACCCCTATAGTGGTCGTACCGCACCGCTAACCTCTAAACGTTGCATTTTATATATTTATTCAACAAATATAGGTACTGAATATTTTAAACACGGCATATACTCTCCTTTTTTTCCTCTTCAAAATGCAGTTTGTTTCATAATCCTAACGTATTTGGTTCCTGTATTATTCACATTTTATATACAGGGTGAGCTAAAATTTTAAAAAATAATTCCGGCGCCAAAAGGTTAATACCCCAATCAGACTTCTTGTGTAGTGAGGGAGCAGCAACTGCAGATGTTAGTAGTTATGTACAAAATGTGAATAATTTCGGGACCTATTTGATGGTACACACGTAGTACCGTGTATATCCTGTTTATTACAACTTACCACTGTTCATTTCACGGCCTTCTTATATCAATTACCCTCACAGACGTGGTTCTAAGACGGAAATACCAACTCCTCGATAGAGGAGTTGGTATTTCTACTTTATTTCCCGTTTTTGTGTGTCTCATCAATATTGTGTTCGTATCGTGGATTGTCTGTTGGTCATAAAGTACTTATGGTATAAGTTTAGTTATTTTTTTTTATTTTTTTTTATACTCGTGCGCCATTCCGCTATTGCCATTAATGCACAAGGGACTCGCATCTAGCATTCCGCTTGAAAATTCACCGGCCAAAAACCAACAAAACGATTACCTATACAATCACGGGAAGCATATAAAACGCCTCTACAGGCAGCTTCATGGTGCGCAAAGCATTCTGTAGAAATGAGACAGTGGCGCCAACCTCTGCCAGCAAACGAATCAGTATGTAAATCACGCGAATCCGGTTGCCCCTTTATTATTAAAAACGACACATTCGCTGGAATCAAGTAGACGTTCAAAGGCGTGGATGCTGGCGCCAAGAGCGGCAAGCAAACGAAACTTCATCCCCAATTAACAGAGCTTCCATTGGCGATGGTCATCGAACATTCAATGACAGAACTAATTACTAAAGTTAAATACAATGTGTTTCATGAGACATGTTTTACTTTTCTCCCGTCCAAAATGGCGTGTATCAGGTACGTTTAAAATACAATAATTTAATAAATACTACTGTTAACTAACTCAGATCTCTTTACTTAACACGAAATCCCTTATGAAAGAAGCCGTGGATTAGCGCGTGAATACAGTTACTCTGCCATACCGCGGGCCCATTTCTAGAATACTTATACGCGTAAATACGTTCATATATACTGTCATCAATAACGTATACTCCATGCTTTAACAGCTCTACGATATGTCGTATTTCTCGCCTCGTAGGACCTAAAGTGCTACGACGTGCCGTAAATTGGCAGGGAATTTTTGCGGGTTTAACAGCCTACTTGTGTAACAACTCATCATGCGGCGTTAAGATGCAGGTTCATTCTTGGGGTCATTTTTCGGGAGAAAAACGCCTCTTATGACACGGAAAATAGGGTACATTTCATACAATAATAGGTAGCTGCTTACCAATGAAGAGGCTCCTAGTGGGTGGGGAGTGAGTGTAACAACCTCCTGCCCCAGGACCTGTGCTGTATCCAGTGTAGTATCCAGGTGGTGGCGGATAAGGGTCAACAATTGACACAGGTGGTGGATATGTATCCACAAGTGGGGGAGGATTGGTTGATACTCCAACCAGAGGTGGCGGAGGTGCTCCTGGAGGCTGGTAACTGCTTGCCGAGCCTGCTGACGTACCGGTTACCACCATCTGTTGGCTCTGCTGACTCTGGCCGGAATTCTGACTTGCGTTGGACGCTGGGCTTGAGTAGAGATCTGAAGTGTAATACTGATGGGGTGGAGGAATGTAGCGCCTGTGATAACCTGATGGGGGTGGAGTTGAGTAGGATTTGTGGTGAAAGTACGAGGCTGGCGGATAGTTCGCTGTAGCCGAGTAACAGAGATCCTGATTATGATAATGTGTATGGTGCTGCTGAAGGGACGGAGGGTTGGTGGCAACTGCTGAGTACTGAATGCTAGCCGAAGCAGGGGGAGACGGGTAATACTGAGTATGAGGGTAGTTGTAGGTGTAGGACTGATGGTGAATATGTTGGGGAGTGGATGGTGTAGGAGGTGGGGGATAGGGCTGGGCATATCGATAGCCAGTTTGATGAGGATGCTGCTGAAGTTGCAGGTGCTGGGGGACTGGAGGTGGAGGAGCGACTTCCCCACCCCCAGAGCATGATGTTGCCGTGATGATCACGTCGTTGTCTGACTCGTCCCCACCACTACGAGTACCACCTCCACCACTTCCACTTGATGTCGCTGAGACAATCTGCTGGGGTGCTGGAGGTACAACTGCAGTTGTGGTTGCTGTCGGCACTGACCCTGGGCCACTGTGGCCTGTCGCTGAGGGTGGTGGTGTTGGATTGGGTGATGCCTCAAGAGTGGGCAGCACTGCAGGTGGAACTTTGCCTGTATTGCTGCTACTGCTGCTGCTGCTGGAACTGTGGTGGTGGTGGTGGGTCGAGATCAGTGGGCCTGCCGGCTGGTAGTAACCTGGAACACACCATGTTGCAATCCTTAGCCATACGCATGCCGAGATTTATTAAAAACGCGCCTTTACTTGGCATTTAAAAACAGTATCATGGTTACGTCAGCATATACCGCAACATTTACTTCAAGTTCTATATGTCCTCAAAAATTTAAAGATGGCAATGTCAATCTCAGGCAGTTGGGTTTAACCTTGTCTTTCACCAAACTAGAATACTATAGACCATAGAATAGACCAGTAAGGTCCAAAGCATCACAGGAAGTAATCTCATGGGTAGCAGTGTGAAGAGTTACTGTGCGACCACTTCCACTGTTTGTAGTACTTGCGCTCCTCAGATTTCATATTATTTTAGTTCTACACTAACTGTTCCCAAAGTCAGCTGATAACACAAAAAAAATCTGTACAAATAAATACGTAAAAAATTCTGATGTTTCCTATCTTAAAATATGTGCTACGTTACGGAAGAATATTATATTGAGAATTCGTAACTAGTTTTGAATGAACTTAATGTTTTGCACTGCACTGTATTATATTATTATTAATTAGAATCCAAATACACTGATCATCAGTATATTTGATGTTTGTTGGACCATGCATCATTGTGATAACTGAAGAACCAGCTACTACCAAGCGACAAAGAACTTCACACCGAACATACACCACTAAGAACCATAATTTTACATCAACGCTACCCCCTCCATCTTTAAAGAACGAATACGAGCAATGTGGTAATCAACATTACAGTCGCGAGCTCTTAATGATGGGCATAGTAGTGCCCGAAACATGTTGAGCCTATAAGAAGTACAATAAAATAATAAGTGGCATCTAGCTGGTTTTTATTTTTCAGTTATCAGTATATCTGTTGCATTGTAATAAATAATAACATAATACATGGGCAATACGAAGCATTAAGTTTGTAAATTTACAACAGGCAAAAATAACTTATACTTACAATCAGTGCATTTAGTTGTTCTCTAATAAATAAATAAATAAATCGTTTTGAATAAATTTAGTCAGTAAAACTTTTCAGATTTTTTTGAACACAGATGATCACGAGAGAATCCAGCGTGTCTCCATTACTGATTTAAAACAGTACCACGGTTACGTCAGCATATACCTCAACATTTACTTCAAGTTCTACACGTCCTCAAAAATTTAAAGATGGCTCAACTGACTTGCTACATATGTCGTCAAAGGCAGAGTCATCAAGACACAACGAATAAGAAAATATATATAATATGGAGAGCAGTCATGTTTAAATAATACTGTGTTATGTGTGATTTCACGCTTCCCCCGCAGTGTAAATGAGATCTTCCCTCTTCTGGGATATTACGCGGCGCAGATTGGTAGTTAACGACATTTCAGGATAACCTAGCGGTCCCGTCTTCTAGGGATCCATCAGTTCAAGAAAAATACTGCGTTACTTTCAGGATGAACATATTCTGATTACTATAATTATGGGCACTGCAGTTTTATGTAACATGCTATCGATATATTTACACTGGGCTCTTTCAGGCCCGGGAGGGGGGGATATCCACTCGAAAGCTGGGCAGAGCCATTCCGCACATCTTGGTAGACAGAAAAATCCCTGCCCATGTCAGGAATCGAATCCTACACATCCAGCTAACTGCCAGACACATTACCAACGATACGAAGTCAAAGTTCCCAAGACACTGCCTCTCAACAGTCGACAGCTGTTGTACTTCAACGCAGGAACACACAGGGACGAAAACCACTGATGGTTGGAGGCCTTTGAGGTCTGGAAACCTCTTTAAAATTTCAGTGGGAATAAATTATTGCAAAATAAACAGCGATACGAAACACGAAGAAATTTCCCGCTTTACTTGACTAAGTCAGTAATGAGGATCCAAACTGGAGGCTGAATTTGAGGCCGTTGTCTACTTTTAGGAACTGGGCCGGCCTTTCTGAAAGGCAGGAAAGACTCACACGAGACGTTCGGTCCAAAAACTCCCTCCTGCTCGTGGGTGTGAGGGAATCAACGCATTATAACAACAATTCATCCCACAAAACCACACGAGTTTGAGATCAGAGCGACAGAATGATATATCTGTATGAGCCGAGAAATTTCAATATACGTAATGCAACAACTGCAAAGGACGAAAACGCCCAGACAGAACAAACCTGCATGAACCTACATGGAGACCGTTACACCACAACCGACGTATTCGCGCGAATGAACTGTAAATGCGTAGTTCGTGTTATTCGGTAATATTCACAACATTACGCCGTTTGTCCAGGTAACTCTTCAAACAGTTTCGAATATTCACTTTAATTGCCTTCTAACAAAATATTTACCCAGTATCCTATACAGTTTCTTCCGAAAATGCATATTAATATACAACTTTCTGCAAAATGTAACTCCACGGCAGAATCCATGACTACATTACAACTACCGCGGTCCGTACTCGCGAGATGCAACCCAAACCTGGGCTTGTTCGGTCCTATTCGCGAGAACTCAACTTTGCGCCTATACGCTTCCACTGCAATCACAGACACGCGTCGGAACTGGTATGTATGCTTGCCCGCACAACGTTCTCTCTAAGATGTCTTTGGTAGGCCTACTGCGACGACAGCGCATTTCGCAGCGACTACGACGATCTACAAATGCAGATACGTGCGTGTGTGTGTGTGTGTGTGTATACACACACACATATGCATATACACACATACATACACACATGCGCGCGCGCGCGCACACGCACACACACACACGCACGCACGCACACACACACACACACACACACACACACACACACACAGCTTCATGTCTTTACGAAATTCGATTTCAATCGAAACAAATCATCTTACACTACTTATCCTACTCACATTACCTGCCAATGACGTCACTACTTTTCAGGCACATTTCGGGGGAAAAAAAAGCACAACTTCGTCCCGTAACTTTCGTAACAAAACAACAGATTCAGAAGTGGGGCGCGCCGATTAAAAACATAGGCCGGAAATATAACAGATAACTAGCTTATCTTGGGAATAAAATGTGAGTGAAAGATAACGCACAGCAATGTAATGAAATCAGATTACCTCTTCCCTACAGCTCTATCTCAAAGTCTACACCAACACTCGTCACTATCTCTACACTAAAACACACTTCAGTGACCTGTCCATGTTCGAGCCTGATAACCACATATCGCAGACACCAACATAAATAGCATTTATGATACGCAAGCAGATCAATGATAACACTCAATGAAAGATAAAGCCACTGTTGGCGACACTGATGAGGATATGACAATGCTACCAAATTAAATTGCATAGCTGGGTCAGCGTTTCAGATGGAATCAGCAGTCGCAACTGAGTTTGCCAGTACTGTTTTAAATGTGCAGCTCGAATCCCGCGAGGAACGAGTGCAGAACTCCTGGGGGCCAGGTCGCCCAGGCGACTGGATTTTGTACGGTGAAGCCTACTATTAACACGTTCTTATCTACGCTAAGGGCCGGACGGTCCGGGGAACGAAATCTGGTGCTGGCGAGATTTTCCCGCCCAGCCCCGCCCTGGGGCCCACCCAGCCTCTTATGCAATGGGCACACTGTCTTTTCCGGGGGTAAAGAGACCGGGGAGTGGTGTTGGCCACCCATCCCCAACTCGCGCCGAGGTTAAATAAAGAGTAGAGGTACACATCTACTCCCCCTCTGAGCATTCGTGGCCTGTTCTGGTATGTAACCTGTTTTGTGTCACCCTTCTGGCGCCTTGAATTTTCAGGTGGCGCCTAGACTTTTGGATAATTGTTCACCTCTGGCATAGGGATGACAGGAGACAACCAACCTTCAGTAATCCTTCTTTATCATATGGGAGGCTGTGGGACGACCAGGCCCTCAAAAGATCAAACTTTAAAGAGGATATATACATTATCTGACATAACACAGTACAGTAACTGCCTAGAGATAGAAGGTTTCGATTCCCGGTCGGAACGAGAGATTTTTCTCTTCTCTACAGCTCCAAGCCTGCCTATGGGTGTCCACCCGGTCCCATCCGATGGAAAACGGGGGCTGGGAAGGAAGTACTTCCTCGTGGTTAAAGCGGCTGTGATATGTAACTGCCCACTCATCTCCATCCAGTGCCGCAGTTAAGAAAAAGTGGAGTTATACTTCAACGACACTGTCAGCGGCACAGAACAAAAAACTTCGGATGAGATTAGTAAATAATCAACCGAAAGGATGCGCATGGAAACAGTTGTGGGAGTATTTCAGGTACCAGCCAGGTATTTGTCTGAACTGAGAAAAACGATGAGAAACGGCAGTCGGAAGAGTCAGTCTCAGGGCCAAGATCTGAAACGGGGTCTCCTGAATACAAAGCAGGTGTACTGCCCTCTGGATGGCGACGTTCGGAATTTTAATTTTAACGAGTGATGAAATTCAATATTTTTTAGCTGAGTCAAACTACGAAGAAGGCAGCATCCGATCAAGAACGTTACTTCAGTTCATAGCCGCCATGTCTTCTTAAACCTTATCTTGCTAACGTGAGTATAGGGTGAGCTCCTAATAATGCCAGCAAATGGCAGATGGGATTTAACTCGGCGTTTAAAGGGTTAATACACACCAAACCTCTTTATACTATCCGAATTTACCATTTTAACAACATCCCTCTAAACCTTAAAAACCAAATATCGCCCAAAAGTGACACATTCTCATCTTCTCTGCAACTTTCTTTCTTATCTTTAATTCCAACTATTATATTAATGTTCTTAATAAAATCTCATATTCGCCCAATGCTAAAATTCAATAAATTCTTTTACACTTCCATCTTACCTACACAAAATTACAAAAATTCAGAACTATTCCCACCTAATTGTACCTAGAATTAAGTGCCGTTTGCTTTTAGTGATTACGGCACTCCAGTGCACATAAGATTCGGGTTTCCTAGAGCAAGTATATTACCAACTACACGAAGCAAAATATTTCTTGAAAAATTGAAAGTCGAGCAGCTAGTTCAAATTCCCCACCTCTTATCAAACGTAACGGTTCATTACCATCTCCACAAAAGCCCGCTGCTATACCTTACCTTCACCCCAGTTGCCTGAATATCTATTTAAATGCCACCCTTCCATCTATGCCTATGTCTCCCAAGTCGTCTCCTTCCATGTTTACCGACTAAAACTTTGAACGCCTTTTTCCTCTCCCCAATGCGTGTGATATGCCTTGCACACATCGTCATTCCTGACCTATGACACACACACACACACACACACACACACACACACAGAGAACAAACCATTATGCACCACCACAACATGTAATTTCCTCCCGCCTCCTATCAATTCCCCGTCCCTCTGACCCACACATTATTCCCAACACCTCGTTCTCAGATATCCTCAAATTTAAGCTCTTCGCTCACTGTTTGAGATCACGTTTGAAACCCACACAAAACATGTAACATTATGTTTCAGTACATTTAACATTAACAGTGTTACATGCTCGTAATGATTACTGATGTACGAAAGTTATCTTAAAATGGTGTAAGCTTTACACACGCTGGACAGCGTAATGTACACCAATTTCTTTGTTATTCATGTCCACATCACCCTCAAGGTACCGCAACTCTCCGCTCTGTGCCACCGGCCGCAAAGCTGTTGGCGGATTTGGGTATTCGATAGAGCATTTCTTTTATCTGTGTTTCGTAACAGCCAAGCAACAGAAGAAGTCAAAGACACGGTCTTTCAGTGGCCTGCAAACAATGCGTGCAGCAAATCGCACAGCATATTGCGTTCCATCCAGCTATGCCCACATCACATGCTGAACAACATGAACAAAAAACAGGAAAAAGACGGGCCTTTAATTTTACTTTCGAAATATAGTCCATATGACTTCTTTACCACGGGCGTTATTGTGTTATATTTGACCTCCGATTGAGAAATAAACATAAATGGAGCAAAACAGGTTATATTTAAAAACTCACCGGCATGACATAACACAGCACAGAAGTGGCGCGAAGCATATACACGTACATTCTTGAGAGTGACACAACTCAACACTTAACAAGTCTCTTTCAGGAGATACAGCAACTAGCTACACTCAGTAACATTAACACAAAGCTGTTATGTTAGAATACGTGTATGTATGTTTCACACACCGTCTGAACAATGAATGTAGTGCAACGTATCTTCTATACGATACATATCATATAAACGCCATAGTCATATTCCCCTTCAAAAAAACTGTCAGGTCGGAAGCCACCATTTTGCATTAAAGATGACGCTGTCTGGCGCAGGGTCACCAACAAACGAAACTTCCCCCCACAACGTAACATAGCTCACTTAACGAAATAGCACCGTGAACAAAACGACACTTGCAACCAATGACATATTCACCTATCAAAAACTAAGAGTATTGGAGGGAAAGGCCTATTTGGGAATCAAAATACAATTCAAGACGGTGCAGCATTTTATTCTGGAGGGAAAGGCCTATTTAGGAATCAAAATATAATTCAAGACGGTGCAGCATTTTATTCGCTGGTGATAACATACAACACGTATGTTATCCGTTTCCTTATCGCTTGTGCAGGGTTGTTAGCATTTTGCAGAATTATCATGAGCATCCGTATGTGCGAGGAGTCACACTGCCTGCTCCATTAAAGTGCAATCAGCCAATAGCAACGAACCGACTGTTGTTATGCAACCAACTCTACAACGCATTTTGGCATACAACTTCCTGGTACACGTAAGCCGTCTGTCTTTCACCGCAGTCCGAAGAACTCTACCATCCATCGGTCAATCAACTACTTCTTACATACGATCAATTTTAATATTGTCCGTCAACCTTCCAAGGTGCATCTTGCGAGCGCTTCATTAAAAATCTGAGACATGTTATCACACGTCTGTTTCTGGAAAGCACCTTTTAAGGGGGTTTTACGCGTCACAGCAAGCCTTACTGCAAGTTATACTCGTCTGGAAAGAGCGATAAAAACAGGAAAGTCAGTCCCTCGGCCAAGATTACGTCCGGACACTTCCGAAACAGGTGTTACTGGCCAGATAACCTAATCGGCGGGCCATTAATTAATTCAGTCTTTCCTCTTCTTAGCAGGTCCAATGGGTGTACTACAAGTAGCCTAATACTACAGCCATTTTGAAAACGAGGAAATGACCACGAGGCGCAACACTGCTGGCGTGTTTGCTATTACTGTCCCTATTATTCATTGTTCCTATTAATCGCGACGTTTTCAATGTATTATAGACGCTGTTAGTAACCTCTTTTGGTTTTCCCGTGGGATGGCATGTTTAGATCAACTGCTTCTCCGGCCTTTCTGACGCTGCCCTAATTCTTGTACTTATCTTCTTCAACACATAGACATGGCATTTCTTGTACTTCTCTTGTGAACGAGGAGCTGCCAAGTTTCTTCTACTTATCTCGTAAAAAGCGAGATATCATACTTCCTGTACTAGTGTCTAGATCGTTGCTGCGTCCTCGGTATCGGTTCGTACCTCATTCAGAACACAGCCCGTTCCCATTTCAGAAACCAGTCACATAAGTGAGTGCAGTTTTTAAAGTAAACTGCAATAGTCTGCTCTTTGTTATATTAACCAACTAATCGCACTGTTCAGTGCGATTAGTTGGTTAATATAACAAAGAGCAGACTATTGCAGGTCTAAAAATGAAAATAAACTGCATTATCTTCGTCAGATTTTAACCAACATCGGAATGCATCGAAAAATTCCTGTAGATGCGCAAAATACGAAATTCTAAGAAAATCCGTCTGGCGGTAGTCGCGTTGTCCATGCGGACAGACGGATGGACATGACGAGGCTGTTTTTAAGTCGTTATTCACTTGGTGAACGCGCGTAAAAACCGTAAGATCGGTTCGCTCAAACAGGGTGGCGGTGGCCACTCACTCCAAAATACCCAACACCGAAAAAGTCTCAGACAACCAAATACACCGCGTTCTGATCACTTCCAATATCGAAACTTTTTCGTTATTTCTAATCTATTTACATTATGGTAACTGCAGAAAGCAGCAGAACATAAAATGACTGTCATTTTCCCGTTCTGTAATTTCATTAGCCCGAATTTTAATTCATATACATCTGGTTACGCAATTCCATATTGTCACTTCCATTTTCCGTTCTATCACGGCAGATACACGGTCTGCCGTTGTTTAACGTGTCCCGTTATCCTTTACACGTTTCCATTCGAGGGTATCTTAAAGGGTTTATCACTATCGACGAGGATGACTTCACTGACCATGCTGGAAAATCCATTGCTCTGGTTGTATACAAGAATAATGCTAATGTGGGCTACTGCAAGGTCAAAGACCTTATCTGAACTTCCTCTTATATTTCTCTATAGTCACGGACGGTGAATCTGTGCGACAGTAGTTTCTCAACCAGTGAAACGCGTCCTACTGGTGGAACTTGACAGTCTGCTGGGGACAGGATGTCCCGAAAATAAGGACTTCCCATAATGATCACCGTAATCCCAAAATGTATATATAACTGTGAATACAAAGCTAGGGGAGGTTTCGTTTAGCTACGACCGGACTATGCAGCCGTAGGCCATTCTGAGGTCTTATTTCGACACTCGAATGAAGGAACTGGCGAAAGTCATGAAAAATTTCAGTTTGGGTAGCTGATATCTCAAGATTCGAAGAACGTACGACTACCTCAGGAAGTCAAGGCAGATGTCTTACCGCTGGAACCAACCTACTCTGTTAAAATTCGTGACTCAACTTCAGACGCATTCGTAACATAACTCGGCACAAGGTAACAACGGCGAGACGAGCGAGCAAGGACCTTCTATTCTCCAATTCCGAAATGACACCGCATAAAAACACTCTTTGTTAACTACAAACCTTAAGACCTAAACAACTATATAAAACACATGATATGTACCGAGGTGCTGATAAGTCCTTAGCCCGACCAGGAAGGAAACAAGTTCGGAAGCATGACAGGGACGCGCGCGATTTCAACAACGTGGAAACGCGGGCTGTCATCAAGGCCCCCCCCCCCCTGGCAAGGCAAGGCGCCGAAGGAAATTCACGGCATTCTGACACAAACATTAGCTTGTTTCCTTCCTGGTCGGGCTAAGGACGTATCAGCATCCCTGTATTTCATTTTCTTCTGAAAGTTTACTTGCAATTTATTTTTCCCACCGATAAATACTTAACGAATGAGGCTCGGTACGAGCGCTGAAACAAAGTAAGTGCTGACGTGGTGTCAGTTGCTGCACAGATCGATTTTAAAACCATCTGCGATGTGTCGACATATTTCAGTAAAATTCAAAAGTATCAATTGCGCTTCCCGAGCCATTATGAACAATCTGAAGCACCGAGTGGGCCGGTGTTGCGGTCACACCGTGTCACTGGCTACACTGACCGCGATGTGTGCGTTTCGAACGTCAGAAGTGCAGCAAATTTCGTTATATCGCCCCGCTGTTGTTCAACATTTCACAAAAAATTAATTTAAAAAAACTTGCGGAATTTTGGAGGATCATTTCAGCATTTCCGGATCGTTCAACAGTAATTGCACAAGTGTTTCTTTTGAAGTTTACAAGACCGCAATGTTGCTAATACTGAGAACAATAAATTAAAAACAGTGCAAAAGTGGGATGTTGTCTAGTGGCATGAAGTACACAATATACGCATCGCGTACCGTGTTCAAAATTTACTTTGGGGGGGGGGTGTCAAGTTCACGGACATAATGCCGTAATTTCATCTTTCCTTATAAATTAAGGAAAGCAGGCCGAAAAGTAAAATGAACTCCCCAAATTCTAGAGCGGAAAAACCAGGTCAGTCACACCAGATGTCATCCACAATCAACGGCCCTTCACAAAGCACTGTAACAATACATACGAAAGCGCGTACAACCCGAAGACAGAGTAGCGACCGACAGAAAGACAGACAGACAGACAGCGCATACAAACCGGAAGCAATGGGAGCAAAATGTACAAGGCACATGTCCCTCTTCTTTTCCTACTGAAGCACACCAAACAGTGCACAAGTGTACGGAATATAGAAGTTAGGCAGACCGCTGGTTCTTGGATTTCTTGAATTTCTTAAGTTCCATTCTTTGTTGCGTGTGTGTAATGGACATCACAGAAGGAGGTGATGTTAGTGTTTGGCAGTCCTGTTCCGCATTTGGGACGTCAGAGGCACGAACTCCACGACCAAATCACTAGCTCGGAGCATTCGTTCTCTTCTGTTCATGACCTCTCTTAGTCGCTTCATTTACTGATTACTTGCCGAGTCTTGATGCTTCTCTTCCGGAGTGTAAACTCTTTCCTACTTCGATTTACGATGCAGTTGGCCTACTTGATATGAAACGGCGAGGTGCGATGCCGGACGTGCAAGTTAAAGCGCGCTGTTTCAAGCGGTGATCACTGTCAGATATTCAGCGCAAGTATATTTTAAAACCATTTAATCTTTGGACGTTACCCACCGTCCCATGATGCACTGTCCTTGCACGGCCAGCACCCCCCCCCCCCCCCCCACGGCGCCCCCCCCTCCTTTCCCGGGCCGGGCGGGCAACTTCACACTTTAAAATATTTCAAAAAATTTTATATTTTATCATCTCCCCTCAAAACCAA
>Ga0123357_10007606_pt1 | contig 13417 bp, 12 predicted proteins | sample TergutEmb28metaG_FD_89873 | JGI IMG/M metagenome (GOLD analysis project Ga0123357, IMG submission 89873) | Embiratermes neotenicus P4 segment gut microbial communities from Petit-Saut dam, French Guiana - Emb289 P4 | ecosystem: Host-associated > Arthropoda: Insects > Digestive system > Gut ...
CCAGACAAATTGCTCGCACAGCGCATGACGAAACAACACGCAAAAACTGTATGACAAACTAAATAAATAGTAACATATGTGCTTTACTGCGACTATCATTCCACAATCCCGCAGTATCCCACAAGGTCCTACACTGGATGAGAAGTCATTTTGCTAACCAGCAACACTGCGATCTAAGTTGCACATGTGGTGAGTTACTAACCACTTCACATTATTTAAAATTCTTTCATCTCTGTCTCATATAGCCTGAATCCTCTTTGGTTCAATGCACTGTGTTACTTCCTAGATCTGCAGCTGTGCAATGATGATATAAATTTAATATTTTGATGCAGATGGGCTTCTGTTTGATGCATCTCAAAATCAGTATTTCAGTTTCTGGAACCATGGCCAAATGCATCCACTAAGTTGCTGTGAGTGCTACTCAAGATTTGATCTGTGATTCTGATTCTGGGGAGCAGTGTTTCGGATGACTCTTGACATTACAGATGCTGATCGTTTATCAGAAGATTCTGACAATAGTGTTCTGACAGATCAGTTGTGGTGTGACAGCAGAAGTAAAGACAGGCCTAGAATGTATCATTTCCATGCTCTCAAGCCAGGTGTGAACTGTCATGCTGTGCCTCACATCAGTGCTGATCCCTCACTTCCAGATTGTTTTTGATTAATGTTTACAAAATAACTACTGAACATTACTTTGATACCAGTCAAATCATTACTACCAACAACACATTGAAGAAGAGAAAAACAGAACTCAATAACCCGATATTTCTACTGACGAACTGTATCATTTTCTAGCACTGAAAATTCTGATGGGACACAATGTTTGGGACACTACAAAAGATTACTGGTCAACAAAGAGCTACACTGTACTCAATTCTACTCCAATGTCATGAAATGTGATCAGTTTATGCATGTATTGAAAATAGTCAAAATCCATCCGAAAATAGTCAAAATCCATCCGAAAGAGCAAATCCTCATTAAGATACATTGTGGAAAATCAGAATTTTCTGCTACCTAAACAATATATATTCTACACTGCAACACTGCATAAGAAATTTGGTATTGGATTAAGTAACTGTGAAATTCAAGTAGAGAGTGGCATTTTGGCAGTACACACCAAGACAGCCTAAGAGATCTGGAATAACCTTTGTGATGACAATGGATACATGTACGACATGGCAGTTTATTTAGAAAAACAACTTATGAATGCTGCTTTAAATATTACACCTACCCATGGAAGAGTTAAACAGCTAACAAGGGAAGTGAAGGTTTTGGACACAAGTGTCCAAGGATTTTTATCTTTCATCACCTCAATTGTTTTCTGACCTACACAAAATTAATATAAACAGTTATGGCACTCTTTGCCACAACAGTAGGGCATGCCAAGAAACTCTGAGCAAAGACCTTGAAATTAAAAGAAAGGTGGCATCATTTGTTAAGGTGAAAGAAGGCACCGCTGTGTATTGGAACGAGAAGAGGAAGTTTACCTCCTCACCAATATGCACACCCCCCTGCATCAAGTCATTTTATGGGTGAAGAAGGAATACACCAAAACCTCTGTGCATTGGTAGTTATAAAAAGAGTATGGGTTTTGTGGATGTGAATGATATGACAAACAGCAACAGCATTTCCTGTAACATGTGGAAATGGCCTAAAAAAACTCTTCTTCCACCTATTTTACCCCACTATCCTGAACACTTTCATAAATCACAAATCATATGCGGGGAAACTCACACACATATTGTTCCCGTAACAACTTTCAGGGGGTCTTATCCATGTTACACAGAATGTACATCCATATCCTTCAACTTCAAGATAAGGTCAGCCATCTTCACAAGAGGTTTGCCACTTTCACTTTCAAATCCCTGGCCTGCCAAGGATTGTTCTTGAAGATGTAATGTATGTTCTTTGCAAGGAAAGACCTCTAGGTGATTTTACTTTTGTGAAGACAGTGATGCAGGGCTCTGTATCTATCTTACTTACTTACTAACTTACTCCATGGAGCACAGTCCTTCCTGAGAAGCTAAACAGTTTTCAGCTACTCAAGAAACTCCCCGCACATTATGGAACCCAAAGGTTCATTAATGCATTCACAAGTGCCTGCCACCTGTCCCTATCCTCTATATCTATCTGTGCTTCAAATTGCATCACACAAGACTCCATGACTGAGTACCTCCCAGAGTGAAAAGTGACTTGCAGCAATGGAGTCATTTGATGTGCAACTCTTATAATGTACAAAATTTCAGCTGTAGTAACAGTGACTAAAAGTGTTGATTCATTTAAATTCTCTGGCTTGTGTTACAGTGTGGAGGAAAAGTACTGATTAGCTGCTAACCTGATTATGTCAGGAGTCCTCCAAAAGATACACACCCATGTTGCCACACTCATGTCTATACAGAAGTCAGTTACACATTATTACTTTCCCTGCTGTATAACTGCATTCATTGTCAACAAATATCCACAGGTTGAATAGCTTACTTTAACCTACATTTAAAGGTGTAAAATGTGCAAAAATAACAAATTTTTACAGTTAACCAAAACAATGATAACTCTTCAACTAACTTTTTACTGCAAATGAACAGCACAAGAAATCTTCAAATACACCCATTTTAGCAAACTGTAACAGTGAGGTAAGAAACAAGGATTTTAATTGTGTCTAGCTTTATTATGTGGTGGCCATGCAAATCCTTGTTCCAGCTACTGCCATTAATAGCCTATTAATTCAGTCCATAAAGGATTTAACTGCACTTTTCCATTTGCATTATTTGTAATATTTTGTGGCAGTTTCATGAAAAATGCAACTGCAGCACAGTACACATTTTTCTGAAAAACAGAAACCTCAACAATTGGTCTATAAAGACAAAACTTATCCAGCAACACCCTCCTTTTAACGTTTGTCCATTATCTAATACACACTCTGTGCAACAAAAATCAAAAAGCCTGAAATTTTCTACGTCCCGAACCAGAAGTGATATGACATGCAGTTGTCATCATAATTTGAGTCTTTTACATTTCCCACATTTGTGCCCGTGCAGCATTTCTCTGTCTTCCATTCATTACAATCAATCACACTGCAAATATATTAACCAACGACACCAATACGTTTGCTTAATCTGAAGTTAAAATTTTGATAAAAGTTCATTAATTTTCCAAGGCGTGCAGCTAGCTAGCTCTGAAGCCAGGGATGGATGCTGTGAAAGGGCAGTAGGACACCGCAGGTGGTGGTAGCCGAGCCCGTTAATGCGCAATAGCAGTACTCTTCAGAAAGAAACGATGTTGGTCCAAGTCCCAGGATCAGCACTTTTTTTTTTCTTTTTAGATATGTTTTGAACTCACAAACACTTAATTAAACGGTGCAGTAACACAGATGTTTCAAATCGTGCAGCCCAATGTGAGATCTTGTGACCCACTACAGCCTGCAAACACCAACAAGATTCATGTGCCTAGTTTAAGTCCCATTCGAACATGAACCATCTAAATCACAATGTCAGTAAACAAAGAAAGAGAATTAAAGAAAAATGACAGAAGTATCTGAGTCACTCGCATTTCTAGTCCTGCCAATGGAGCAAAGATAACTTTTGAAAGTATAATTAAATAACTGATGTGTTACTGCACATTTTAATTCAGTGTCTGTGAGTTTAAAAGATATTTAAAAAGAAAAAAAAATGCCAATACTGGGACAAGAACCAACATAGTTTGTTTCCAAAGAGTACTGCTATTGAGTGTTAACAGGCTCAGCTACCACCGGCTGCGGCAACCTACCGCCCTTTCGCAATCTGAATCTCAAAATTTCAAAAGCCAGTTCTACATCCATTCTCAGGTGACAGAGATCAGAAAATGCACCTACAATGGTACACCCCTTACTAAGAGTCACTCTCTGTCAGTGACCAAAAGTAGCAAAGCAAACTTCAGAAACCTGTGATTCAACTGTACACTAGAGGATAACCAGAGTCCACAAGAAGATGTTTCTGAATGCTGTACACCCTTATCAAAACACTATAGAATTGAATGAAACTGTCTGTATAAACACTGTATACAATTCCTCGGAATACGTTCCTAGTTATTCATAACGAAGTTCATCAGTGAAAATATACACTTACATGGAAGAGGTAAAATCTGTAATCCCTTAGAAACAGGGGACAAACATCTTATGTATCTCTGAGACACTGCCAGCCAGCTACTACACTACAAACTGTCATAACCCAGAACACGATTATATGGACAGATTAATGATGTATGAGGCCACAGTGCTGAGCAGAGCACTTGGACCAAGACAACTACATAATTTACACTCTTTACTACACACCATTAGTGTGATTAACAAAGAAATATGAGACATACATAAAACATTTGTGGAATGTGAACACTGCATACAAAACTTGACTGGAAAACCTCACGGTACAAGACAACTTTGAGAGACCAGGCATAAATGGCAGAATAATATAAAATTACCTATGCAAATGTGGGTACATAGATACTAACTGGCTTTGAAAGGGCATGCAGTGGCCTACCTATCCCACTCTTTGTAAGGGTGACTGAAGACAACCACTCCCACACACACACACACATGCAGATGTGACCAAAATTTTAACCTGAGAACTCCCGAATATAAAGCACTGTATTCATACATACAACCCCACCTGATGTTGTTGCTGTAGCATCCACAGGGGTCGCAGCATCAGCAGTGGTCTTGCCTGGCTCAGGAGTTGGTCGCTTGCCAGTACTTGCGCTGGTGTTGGTCACACTAGCAGTAGTAGTTACAGTAGCTGCAGTAGTGGTAGTGGATGCAATAGTAGGTGTTGCAGAACTTGTTGTAGAAGCTGCAGTTGTGGACGAAGAAGATGGAGTGGAGGATGCAGTGCGAGAACTCTGGCCTGTTGATGGACGACTGAAAATAATTTATATTAATGAAATGGAACAAAACCATCAACAAATTACTGTCCATTTGAGAAGCATGCACAAGCTGTGCAACACACAAAGTATCTGGACTCAAGCTTCATCAAGATGCTGTTAAACATTGTTTACACAACTCTTAAGCTCCATCAGACCAACCATTTCCATTTACTGTGTTTTTGTAGTTTATTTCATTATGCTACCAGTTAACTCACACTATACAGCACTTAGTGACTGGACTGCACTGAACACTGAAGAATGAAGGACATGGAAGGATGCAGTCATTGACTAACTTAAGGTACTATCCCACCATTTCAACAATAAACTGAGTAAAAGCACCAAACAACCAGGGTAAGGATAGTCATGTCCCAGCCAAGATTCTAATGAGGCACCTCCTGACTTTACATCACCAATTTGTTCAGTAAAGGTTTCATTAGTGCCAAAAACTGCTTTCAGCTGTGCAATGGGTCAAATGGTTAGTCAACATCCTCTCACTGCAGAGGCCTGAGTTTGATCCCAGCCCAGTCAATCTGGGATTTATGCTGGACAAAATGGCATTGGGGCAGGTTTTCTCTATATAGTTTGGTTGTCCCCTGTCACTATTATTCCATCAAGGCTCCATATTCATGTTTCATGTAACTGCATATGATCTTTGAAACTGATATCATTATCAATTAAAACATTCTCTCCGTGGATTTTTTTTTCTTTTTTTTTCCTCCCCTCCCCCACAATTATGCCAGAACTGGAACATGACAGCAGTCTTGCATTACTTGCCTGGAATAGTCAGAGAGCTTCAACAACTGGCACTATTATTCTCTGGAATATGTCCCACACTGGAAGAAGAAGGGCAATCACAATCTTTGTGTAACCTTTGATATTTTCAGTGACGATATTCACATTGTAGTCTTCTGAATTCTGGAACTGCATAATCTTATCAATAAGCACAAACATTTTGGAGAAAACCGCCATCTCTGTCTTCGAGGATGAAGTGAAATGTTGATGTGCACCAATATCAAAATGATGTTCTAACACACAAGAAAGTAACCTCAATTGTTAATTTAACCACAGCGTGTGTTGGGTATAAACTGCCATCTTTAACATAAACATCAGAATTATTAAAAAATACATGTAGTTCTTGGCCTAAGACATTAATGCATTCCTGCAAACTAGTTGGTCAATCAAATTTCCATGAAATAAGAACAGTTTCTTATGTATAAGAAAATTAATTGTTCATAATAGGTTGAATACTTTCCTGTAGTAGCCCAATACCAGAATTTCATATTGTAATACAGACTACAATATGTTAAGTGTAACATAATAAACTTAATTCTGAAGCAAATAAATATTCAGTCAGACATTTATTGCTATGCTGGACAAGCTTACTGCAGCTGGCAGAGAGAATGGAATTAGTGCAGAAGTTCTTGGGAGGAAGGGGGTCATCCAGATTTGATAATGCTAAAGATGAGGGCAGGAGCAAAGTGGCTTGGCTCCATGTTACTGCCTGAAGTGAGGCCCTCTTTCTGAAAAAAACTGTTCCAGTCTCAAGTACTTCGCCTTCCTCTTCTTTTACACATACATATCAGTACAAATGATGGCTGCTCAGACTTTGAGCAACATATGAACCATGTTCCACATCAGGATGATCCTCAACAGCTATGATGAAAACAAGGTTAATTTAGTACACTATTTCCCCTATTCTTTTGCAACTCAAAAAATGCACTACCTCAAGTTCTTCTTTATTCCCCTCATCCTCACACTGCTTTTTTTTAAGTGAGAGAAAATTTTCATTTGACAGAACCTCTTTCTATGATTTAAGCACTTCTTCACTCATCACCTTCAACCTCTTCATAGCCAAACAACTCTGTGAGCTTTCAAAGACCAAACCTGCCTGGGATATTTTCTTTACTGTCAAATCCATGAAAGTCATGCATGTGTTGAGGGCATTGCTTGCACTATATTCTATTCATACATGCATTGCTGACTGTCCATGTGTCAGCAGTTATCAATATGGCATCCCTCCCAGATGGTAAATGCCCTACCCAAAGCCTTCAGCCATCACCCTATCATGTCCAGTTTCCATGATAGGGCTTTTGATGTGTGTTGTTTAATAATGTTGCCAACTGCTATTATCATTTGGCATCAATTATATATGAATGAGTATGGACCATTGGCAGAATAGTGACAGGCAAAACTGAAAGCAGTTCTGGAGCAAAACCTATCCCAGTGCCAGTGTGTCCACCACAACTCCCAGTGGGATCGTATCCAGGCTTTGATGAGCTTGTCACACTTTTCATTAAATCATAAGCCTTGAATGTGGCATTCACCCCCTAGTCCACTGGCCAGATTGGTAACGTCATATTGTGGGGATAGAAAATGGCTTTGATTAAGGTCCTCTAGTGCTCGTAGATTTCCAGAGGCAGTGTTGACAAGCAGGAGAATTTTGAAACTTAAGCTGTTCTTCCAGCAGTACTGTGTCAACTTCGAAGTAAAATAAATACAGAAGACCTTGCTCATTCCCAGGTCTTTGGATAAGAATAAAAATTAACATGAAAATGAGCCATCACAATGACTTACAGAGCCCAGGGTTTTCACAATGGTAAACCATTAAGGGCTTCAGCTTGTGATAGCCATCATTGCTCAAAAGAACACAGCCTTCAATCCTGAAGCTAACTTCTCTTCTTCAAAAGCATGGTTGTGAGGTCATACTTATTCAACAATGCCCTGCATTATCCACATTAATATACTGCAGACCTGTGTGTCTTTTAGCTAAACCGTGTTCCTCAGCATGTAACAGGCATTAAATATTTTACCATGGAATACATTCCCATACTTTGATGTTCTAAATAATACTCTTGAACCCAGCATTGAGAAACCTGCTTATAGACAGAATAGTAGTGCTTCACAACAATATTCCTCTAAACAAGAACCTCCGTGAAGTGCAACACAGAGTTTACAGCTGTATCTTGCACTGTGCTTCTTGTGTGATGCACAAATTTTTCAGCTGGTGTGTAAGGCTGACAACCTTACCACCATCCTGGGCCACTGTCATGTAATCTGGGAACCTTACCTTCCTGGAACCCTCTGGGCACCTCGGGCCTATAATGGGACTGATTTTTTACAAGATACACAGAACCATAATTTTGCCTGTTGTTTTGTATGGGTGTGATACTTGGTCACTTACATTGAAGGAGGAACCTAGCCTGAGGGTGTTTAAGAACATGGTGCTGAGGAGAATATTTGGGCCTAAGAGGAATGAGGTAATAGGGGAGTGGAGAAGAACTTAATGAACTGTACTCCTCACCAAATATTATTTGGGCAACAAACTGAGAAGAATGAGATGGGCGGGGCATGTAGCATGTATGGATGACAGAAGAGGTGAAAATAGGGTTTTGGTGGGGAAACCTGCAGGAAAGAGACCACTTGGAAAGCCCAGGCATAGATGGGATGACAATATTAAGATGGATCTTCTGTAAGTGGGATAGGGGCATGGACTGGATTGATCTGGCTCAGGATAGGAGCAGGTGGCAGGCTCTTGTAAACACCATTATGATCCTTTGGGTTCCACATAATGGGGGGAATTTCTTGACTAGCTCGGAACCGGTTAGCTTCTCAAGAAGGACTCTTCTCGATGAAGTACATAATGGTCAAAGTGGTAGCAAGCTAATGGGGTGGTGATGCTGGGTAATGGGCAGAGATGTGAAACAGGAAGCAAATAGGAGGTGACCGGGTGTCAAGTATACGGCTCTGAATGGAAGTAACAGAATTTCAGGATGTCATGGGTTGGTAGAGACAGGAAGTTTAGAGGGATGACTGGAATGTATTTAGCAAGTGAAGACACAGGATATCAAATGAGAAGACCAAGTAAGGGAAGTTCATGGATTCATGTGGCTGTGATAAGAGATATAGAACTAAGTTGTATATCCTCATAGGGAGACTTCATCCAGTCCTTGAGGGGGTGAATAATTTTTCTGTTTCATGAAAGTAGCAAGATATAATAAGTTCTACAACACAAATGCACATCACAAATACCTCATTGTTCCTAATAAACTGGACAGTCCACCAATCTGCCCAACACCTCCAAATAACTGCATCAACTGCTGCTGAGACATGTTATTCAGCAAATTCTGGAGATCACCATCTGAAATAAACAAATTATCAGAATTCTCACCAATTTCCATATCACATCCATTCTCATGCAGTGTAGCTCAAATTTTTTACAATGTAAGTCATAATCACATGTGTGTACAGTGTCCTGCAACATTATGTTCAAACTTTAGGGGCATGTTCTACAGGTCATTTGCAGAAAAAATTGTCCTACAGACTTTAGCTCATTTCCACATCATTATCAAGTTACATGCCAGTGAAGTGAGCTGGCGCTGCTGTAACTTGAATGAGTTGTGCTCATACACTGTCGTGGCTAGTGGCCGTGCTATGTTGCAGTATGGTGGGCTAGTCAAAATGCCATACACTTTTACAAATGGAGGATATGCCAACATACATTTCACATATGGTTTCTGCAATGGAAACAGTAGGACTGCTATTGTGGAATACCAGCAATGTTACCCACATCGCAGAACATTTAACACTGTACACAGAATTCTCAAGGAGACTGGTTCCTTCCCACAAGCAAATACAGAACATGAACAATAACGGTTTGGGAATGTGGACACATTCTAGCAGCAGTGCAATGAAGCCCAAGTACAAGTATATGCAAAATTTCCATAGCAACTGATGTAGCACAGACACAGATGCAAAGAATTAGGCACCATGATGGTTTCAGCCCATATCACCGTCAAAGAGTGTGAAACCTTTACTGGGAGATCATGCCAACCATATAAGATTTTGTGAATGATTCCAACCATGGCTACAAGTTATGCCTGATATTCTGTTTACAGACGAGGCTCAATTTACCCAAGATGGTAATGCCAACACAAGGAACTCACACTTTCTGTCACATGAAAATCCACAACTGGTAACACAATGCCATTTGCAACACTAATTTTCAGTTAAGAACATGGCTACACCGGAGCCAGGACTTACGTAACACAACAGTCTGGACATACTCCAGACAGGGAAATAGAAATCAACCATATTACTGTTTATGTCAGCGGCTACACTGAAACTGATCCGACTGCATGTTGTCTCGCAACAACTCCTGACTGTCTGGCCCAACAAAGTAGGTTTGTTTCAAGCCACCAGCCTAGCCAGACACCTGCTGCAGTTTGCAGAAGATTTGAGTTTCGCAGCAATGGACAAAATGTATCTAATAGCACTTGGAGATATGCTGCCTCTTTGGGACCAAAGAGATAAAAATTACCACAACAGGGATCTAAAGCCAAAACTTTGGGATGAAATACAATAGAAATTAAATATTACAGGTAAGTACTGAAATAATAACACTAATGAAATAGGTTACTACATATTTATGTACATAATATATCATTCATTTTATTTTATTTCAGGATGGTATCTCTTGTTACAAATATCTACTTATCATACACTTCACACATAAACATATGTTCCATCATGTGGCACTAAAGTGAACACTCAGCACAAATAAACCTACTGATTCTATGATAGTATAGCTGCAGCAGGTCCACTGAAGTAAGCTTTGAAAGCATTTCTTTTATCTGTTGATCCTTTTGAGGACCAATTGAATGATCAACTGCTGACATTTGTTGTGGTATGACAGGATCCAAGAATTTGTAAGTTTCTTGAAGAACAGAAGGATCCCGTGTTGTTCCTTCCAGACCCATAATGTTATGCAGTAAAGAGATACACCTCACTATTCTTTCAGCTTTACAGACATTCATTTCTATTGCTTTAACAATTACCATTGTGCTGTTAGGATACCAAACGCACACTCAACCCCTTCCCTTTGCTCGCAACAGCCTGTTATTGAAAACGTGTTGTTCACATGACAAATCCTTTCTTGCAAAATGCTTCATTAAGGCTTTAGAGGATACATCTCATCACCAAGGATGAGAAAAGGCATTTCTGTTTGACTTCCCTCAAAACTTGCAGGCTTTGGCAAGGTAGTTCAAAGTCTTCCAAGAAGTGATATAAAGTAGAAGCAGAAAATGTACCACCATCACTTTGCTTACCATAACCAACTATGTCTATAAGAACGAACCCACTTTAAGATTCTGCAACACCTTGTAACACTATAGAAAAAAACTGTCTGTAATTGTAAAACAGTGATCCAGCTTTTATAGGACATTTAATGTGAACGTGCTTTCCATCTGTGCAGCTGAAAACATCAGGAAAAACCCATCTTTCTTGATACTTAACAACCGTGTCCAAAAACCTGTCATGGTTTGGACTGTTAAGTGCTTCGATGACAGCTTGCTCCAAAGAACATCACTAACTTGATCCACGACTTTTCAAACTATGTAATGATCCATCCGAAATGAGAAAGCAAGAGAACAGAACGGCTGTCCTGTTTAAAAATAACTGAAAACACAAGTATTTCCATTTATTACATATAGGTGGAACTAGTTTATCACAACATCAACACATTACCTACGCACTGGATTAAAACTCACCATATTTCTGCGTCAGTCATTACTCTGCACAGACCAAACAATTTTAATCCCCAGGATTTTATTAATTATGATTTTATACTGTTTATAGTACTTACATAATTGTAACTTAAATTATAATTGCAACTGTCATGAAGAGATGGTGACACAGTTAACCACATTTGTATGTTTGTATTCTTGAAATAATAACACCACCCCGAAGATGGAGGGACCGCGGTAGTACAGTGGTTAAGGTGCTGTGCTACAAATTGGAAGGTCGCTGGTTCGATTCCAGATGGTGTTATTGGAATTTTTTATTGACATAATCCTTCCAATCGCACTATGGCCCTGGGGTCAACTCAGCCTCTAACAGAAATGAGTACCAGGAGTATTTCCTGGGGGTAAAAGCTTCCGGTGCGTAAGGCTGACAACCTTATCACCATTCTGGGCCACTGTCATAATCTTGGAACCTTAACTTCCTGGCACCCTCTGGGCACCTCGGGCTTGTAATGGGACTGGTTTACCTTTTTTACCCTGAAGATGGCCGGAATACCAGTCGAAACACATTGGTGAGAACATGTGAATAAAACATATCATAAATATTTAAGTGCATTTGTTGGTTACTTATATATTTTGGAATAGTTCTTATGTTCATTCTGCAACATTCTGCGAACTTATCAAAAACTCTCTCAATAACTTGCACAGTTTAAAATATTCTCCATCATTGCTTGATTCCCAAAGCTGATGCATCTGTTTTCTTCTGTTTGTGTACTGCAAGCAAAGGTTACTACCCATCAGCAAAAATTTGTTCCAACTCCTATCACCACACACATTCATTGTGTACCATTCACATCACCTACAACAAGCAGACCGAGAAAAGAACTCCTTTTGTAGGCAGAAGTCTGGACAGACATTGGATTAAAAGTAGCCACATGTCTGGTGATGTATGACCCGACAAATGTTGGTCTGCTATGTTCTGTCAGTTCTGGCTCCTATGTAGCCATACCCTGATTGGACCACTTGTTATCAAGGGACATTTAACAGCTCCACATTACAGAAATTTTCTGTCCAATGAATTACCTCTGTATTTACAAGATGCACCTCTTGTAACACAAGGACAAATGTGGCTACAACATCACAGGACACGTCCACATTTCGGCACAGAGGTAATGGAATTTTTTAATGAAAATTATGAAGATGGAATGGAAGAAACTGACTTTGCCTAATTGGTCACCTGACTTGAACCCATTAGATATCTTTCTGTGGAGCTGAAATAAGTCAAGAGTGGTTCACGATGGTAAGCCAGAAGGAAGCCATCATCAGTCAGTACAGGCCATAAATAAAGCCACCACTGGTATCAGAAACAAAATGGGATTCATGCAGTGCCAAAATGGCAGCATGCACACAGTGTAATGGTGGGCATTTCAGTCATGTGATGTAATAACCTTGAAACTTCAAAGTTGCTGTAAATTTTTAAAATGACTATAACAAAAAGGTGAAGTGAAAAGAACAGTTTCAATGGTGCTACTTGAAGCTAGCGTGTAACTTGAAAACAGTGTCAAAATAAACTATGGTGTATTGGACTCTTTTGCTGTACATGATCCGCAGAATACATTCCTGCAGTGTGGCCACTATGTCACAGAACAGCCTGTATAAGCAGACAATAAGCAGAAAATATGTGCCAATGTGCACCCATTTTACATACAAAAGTAAATGATGGATTTTGATAAAATTTAGTATGGAAAAATCATTACAAAATGTAATGTGGCACGTTTCACTCTGCTTCAGACTCAGCACAACAACACAAGAATATGAATAATGTCACATTTTTTAATACACACATAGAGGATTCTCTCCCCCCCATCCCCCTCCCCCCCCCCCCCGCCCCACCCCCCCCCCCCCCACCCCCCACACCCCCCCCCCACCCACCCCCCACCCACACCCCCCACACACACACACCACACACACCCCACACACAACACACACCACACACACCACACACA
>Ga0123357_10007607_pt1 | contig 13417 bp, 9 predicted proteins | sample TergutEmb28metaG_FD_89873 | JGI IMG/M metagenome (GOLD analysis project Ga0123357, IMG submission 89873) | Embiratermes neotenicus P4 segment gut microbial communities from Petit-Saut dam, French Guiana - Emb289 P4 | ecosystem: Host-associated > Arthropoda: Insects > Digestive system > Gut ...
CTACTTCCGCACCACGGACGTCACCGGCTCGGTGACCCTGCCCGAAGGGACGGAAATGGTCATGCCGGGCGACAACATCGGGATGACGGTCAAGCTGATCGCGCCGATTGCGATGGAAGAAGGTCTGCGCTTTGCGATCCGCGAAGGCGGTCGTACCGTCGGCGCCGGCGTCGTCGCCAAAGTGATCGAGTAAACGAAAGTTCCAGTGTTTTCCAAAGGGCGCTTGCGGGCGCCCTTTAAAGTCTCTCTGCCGCAGGGGTATAGCTCAACTGGCAGAGCGTCGGTCTCCAAAACCGAAGGTTGGGGGTTCGATTCCCTCTGCCCCTGCCATTAACAAGGGTCACTAACGACATGGCCGATAAGATCAAGTTTTTGCTGGCGCTGCTGCTGCTCGTAGCCGGCGTGGTCGGCTTTTATTATTTCACTGACGTGGCCGCCATCTGGCGCGTATTGGGCTTTCTCGCGGGGCTGGCGCTTTCGGTGCTGGTCGCGTGGAAGACAGAGCCGGGCCGGCGTTTTTTTGAATTTACCCGCGAGGCCATTGCCGAAACCAAGAAGGTGGTCTGGCCGTCGCGCAAGGAAACGATGCAGCTTACCGGAGTGGTATTTGCATTCGTCGTTATCATGGCCATCTTCTTGTGGCTGACCGATAAAACTGTGGAATGGGCGTTGTACGACCTGATCCTGGGGTGGAAGACCTAAATGAACAAGCGCTGGTATGTAGTTCATGCTTACTCGGGCTTCGAGAAAAGCGTACAGCGGGCGCTTGCCGAGCGTATCGCCCGCTCCGATATTGCTGACCTGTTCGGGCAAATCCTTGTCCCGGTCGAAGAGGTGGTTGAGCTGAAATCGGGCCAGAAAAGCATTTCCGAACGGAAGTTTTTCCCCGGCTATGTGCTGGTGGAAATGGAAATGAACGACAACACCTGGCATCTGGTAAAAAGCACGCCGAAAGTCACCGGCTTTGTCGGAGGCACCGCAACCAGGCCAACGCCGATTTCCGAGCGGGAAGTCGAAAAGATCATGCAGCAGATGCAGGAAGGCGTCGATAAGCCCAGACCCAAGGTGCTGTTCGAGATGGGCGAGATGGTGCGCGTAAAGGATGGTCCTTTTACCGATTTTCACGGCAACGTCGAGGATGTGAACTACGAGAAGAACCGTTTGCGTGTCTCGGTGACCATTTTTGGCCGGGCCACGCCGGTCGAGCTTGAGTTTGGTCAGGTCGAAAAGGCTTGAGCGGATTTATCGGAATATGCAGTACGGGAGTGCGGGCGCTCCCTTCCATCAAGGATAAACCGCCCGGCGAGGAGCGCCAGTAGCGTCTTGTCCCGTGCAAGGGACAGATTCGAAAACGCGTCATTACTCATTTATTCAAGGAGCCACCATGGCCAAGAAAATTGTCGGCTATATCAAGCTGCAAGTGCCGGCGGGCAAGGCGAATCCCTCGCCTCCGATCGGTCCCGCGCTCGGTCAGCGCGGATTGAACATCATGGAATTCTGCAAGGCGTTCAACGCACAGACGCAAGCTCTGGAACCGGGCCTGCCGATTCCTGTCGTGATTACGGCTTATGCCGACAAGTCGTTCACGTTCATCATGAAAACGCCGCCGGCCTCGGTGCTGATCAAAAAGGCCGCCAAGGTGGACAAGGGTTCCCAACGCCCGCACACCGACAAGGTTGGCAAGCTGACGCGCGCGCAATGCGAGGAAATCGCCAAAACGAAGATGCCGGATCTGACCGCTGCCGACATGGACGCGGCAGTGCGCACCATTGCCGGTTCTGCCCGCTCGATGGGCATCACGGTGGAAGGAATCTGACATGGCAAAGTTGACGAAACGGGAACAATCCCTGAAAGGCAAGGTTGATCGTTCCAAACTTTATGCTGTTGGTGAGGCTTTGCAACTGGTCAAGGAAATTGCAGTCGCCAAATTCGATGAATCGGTCGATGTCGCGGTAAATCTTGGCATCGATGCCCGCAAATCCGACCAACTGGTGCGCGGTTCCGTGGTATTGCCCGCCGGAACCGGCAAAACCGTGCGCGTGGCGGTATTCGCGCAAGGCGACAAGGCCGAGGCGGCCCGTGCCGCTGGCGCCGATATCGTGGGTTTTGAAGACCTGGCCGAACAGGTCAAGGGCGGAAATCTCAATTTCGATACCGTCATCGCCACTCCGGATTCGATGAAAATCGTGGGCCAACTGGGTCAGATTCTCGGCCCACGCGGACTGATGCCGAACCCCAAGGTGGGCACGGTCACGATGGATGTCGCCACTGCAGTGAAAAACGCCAAGGCCGGACAAGTGCAATACCGTACCGACAAGGGCGGCATCATTCACGCCACGATTGGCCGCGCGTCATTCCCGGTCGAGAAGCTCGAGGAAAACCTGAAGGCTCTGATCGACGCCTTGAACAAGGCCCGTCCTGCGGCGGCGAAAGGCCAGTACCTGCGCAAAATCGCGATTTCCAGCACGATGGGGCCGGGCGTCCGGATCGATCAGGCATCTCTTTCCGCGTAACAGTTGTCATTTATATGGGAGCGCCAAAGGCGCAGCCCATTTGTAGCGAGGAACCCCTGGGCTTCGGACCGGGGCGACTCACAGAACTTTGGGGCGCTGCATGGAACCGGTTTTCGATTCCTGTAGCGCATCATCAAAGACCGCAGGTGTCGGCGTTGGTCGAAAGTACCGATTCCGGCCTAAGCCTCGTTGATATTTTTGGGCCTGCGTAGATGGTGTACCCAGAACAGGATTTGCCGGGTTGTCCCGGCAGCGCTCCTGCTCCAGGTCGCCGTATGGGAGCGGCAGGGTTGTGCTTCTGCCGCATGTGTAGACTTGAAAGGAGAAAGGACCGATGGGTCTGAATCTTGACGATAAGAAGGCCGTCGTCGCCGAAGTTTCGGCGCAGGTGGCCGAGGCGCAAACCATGGTCGTCGCCGAGTATCGCGGCATCCAGGTAAGCGACCTCACGCTGCTGCGAAAAAAGGCGCGTGAGGCGAGTGTTTACCTGCGCGTGCTGAAAAATACGCTGGTGCGCCGCGCCGTCGCCGATACGCCTTTTTCCGCCCTGGCCGAGCAAATGACCGGGCCGCTGATTTATTCGATTTCTTCGGATGCAGTGGCTGCGGCAAAAGTGCTCCACGATTTTGCCAAAACCAATGACAAGATCGTGCTCAGAGCGGGATGTTACGCGGGCAGAATGCTCGACAAGGCCGAAGTGCAGTCGCTTGCTTCGATCCCCAGCCGCGAGGAACTGCTCGCCAGATTGCTGGGAGTCATGCAGGCGCCGGTTTCGGGCTTTGCAGGCGCGCTGGCCGCTCTGGCGAAAAAACGCGAAACCGAGGGTGCAGCAGCTTGAGGCTGCCGGAATCACCCGGAATAACCTGTTTGCAAGATTTGATTTTAGGAGCGAATGATCATGGCAGTAAGCAAGGAAGACATTTTGGAAGCTGTCGGTGGAATGACGGTGATGGAACTCAACGACCTGGTCAAGGCGTTCGAGGAAAAGTTCGGCGTTTCCGCTGCATCCCTGGCGGTTGCAGCGCCCGGCGCTGGCGCAGCGGCGGCGGCGGTTGAGGAGCAGACGGAATTTACCGTCGTTCTGATGGCTGCCGGCGAGAAGAAGGTTGAGGTCATCAAGGTCGTCCGTGCCGCGACGGGCCTGGGTCTGAAGGAAGCGAAGGATCTGGTCGACGGAGCGCCGAAGCCGGTGAAGGAAGCCATTGCCAAGGCCGATGCCGAAGCATTGAGGAAACAACTGGAAGACGCTGGCGCGAAAGTCGAAGTCAAGTAATTGTTTCCCGGCACCAACTGGGCTGGTGGCGAAATTGCCGCCAGCCCTTTTGTGTTTTTTTGGAAAGCGACGGATTCAAAAAAGTTTTTTCTAAATTCGTTAAATTTTGTTTGAATCATATAGCGGAATTGAATGCTGAATTGTTGCTTGAATCTGGAATGCACAAAATATTTTTTCCACCGACCCATCGTTGTAGATAGTGCCCAAACGTGAGGGCGAAGCGCTGGCAGGAAGCGCCTTCAGCCTCAAATCTTCGTTTTCACGTTTGTTCGTTGTTTTTCCAGAAACTCGTCGATCAATGCCGGAAGCTTTTTTACGGCATTGCGCGAGACGCCAGCTACAAATTTTATCTTCTGAGCTCGGAGCGATCATGACCTATTCCTATACCGAGAAAAAACGCATTCGCAAAAGTTTTGCCAAGCGCGCCAGTGTGCTTGATGTGCCTTTCTTACTTGCAACCCAGCTCGAATCCTATACCGCGTTTCTACAAGCGGCGGTGCCGCCGGAAAAGCGCAAGAATCAGGGCTTGCAGGCGGCTTTCCTGTCCGTCTTTCCCATTGTCAGCCACAGCGGCAGCGCACGTCTCGAATTCACCAGCTATCAGTTGACGGAACCGACCTTCGATGTCAAGGAATGCCAGCAGCGTGGACTGACCTTTGCTTCGTCGCTGCGGGCGCGGGTTCGCCTGGTGATCAAGGACAGGGAGGCGCCGGATACGATCAAGGAAGTCAAGGAGCAGGAAGTCTATATGGGCGAAATCCCGCTGATGACGACGACAGGTTCCTTCGTCATCAACGGCACCGAGCGGGTCATTGTGTCGCAGTTGCACCGCTCTCCCGGCGTGTTTTTTGAGCATGACCGCGGTAAAACCCATTCTTCCGGCAAGCTGCTTTTCTCGGCGCGGGTGATTCCCTACCGTGGTTCCTGGCTGGATTTTGAATTCGATCCGAAGGACATCCTGTTTTTCCGTGTAGACCGTCGCCGCAAGATGCCGGTGACGACGCTTCTGAAAGCGATTGGCCTGACGCCGGAACAAATCCTGCGGATGTTCTTCGAGTTCGATACCTTTTTCCTCAGCCAGAAAGGCATCGATTTTGAACTGGTGCCGGAACGCTTGCGCGGCGAAGTCGCCCGTTTCGATTTCCGCGATAAGACGGGGAAAGTCGTCGTCGCCAAAGACAAGCGAATTACAGCGCGGCATATCCGCGATCTCGATGCTGCCGGGATCAAACGTATTTCGGTGCCGGACGATTTCCTGGTCAGCCGGGTACTGGCGCAGAACATCATCGACCTTGGAAGCGGCGAAATCCTGGCCAATGCCAACGACGAAATTACCGAGGCCCTGCTGAAAAAATTGCAGGAAGCCGGCATTACCGAAGTGCAAACGCTTTATACCAACGATCTCGACCGTGGCGCGTTCATTTCCAACACCCTGCGTACCGACGAGACGACTTCAAAGCAGGCCGCACGGGTTGCCATTTATCGCATGATGCGCCCGGGCGAGCCGCCGACCGACGATGCGGTCGAAGCCCTGTTCCACGGTCTTTTCTACTCCGACGATCGTTACGATCTTTCCTCGGTTGGACGGATGAAATTCAACCGCCGCCTGCGCCGTTCGGATGTCATCGAGCACAAGGTGACGGTGCACCATGCGCCTTCCAGGAACGAAACGATTGTCAATGCCATTGTCGAATCGGTAGGCGGAGCGCCGGGCGCGTTGCAGGAATTGCTGTCCGAAATCGGGCACGGGCCGCGCGCGGTGGCAGAAAACCTGACGCTGGCCGATGCCGAGGCACTGGTCGCGCGCCTGAAGGAACTGGGCGCAACGGCGGAAGTGCGCGAACAATTGACCCTGTCGCCGCGCGACATCGTCGAAGTCATCCAGATCCTTGTCGAATTGAGAAACGGTCGTGGTGAGATCGACGATATCGACCATCTGGGCAACCGCCGGGTGCGCTCGGTCGGGGAATTGACCGAAAACCAGTTCCGCGCCGGCCTGGTACGGGTCGAACGCGCGGTCAAGGAACGTCTTTCCCAGGCCGAAAGCGACAATTTGATGCCGCACGATCTGATCAACGCGAAACCGATCTCGGCTTCGATCAAGGAATTTTTCGGTTCGAGCCAGTTGTCGCAATTCATGGATCAGACCAATCCGCTGTCGGAAATCACGCACAAGCGGCGTGTTTCGGCGCTCGGCCCGGGCGGCCTGACGCGCGAGCGGGCAGGCTTTGAAGTGCGCGACGTACACCCCACGCATTATGGCCGCGTCTGTCCGATCGAAACGCCGGAAGGCCCGAACATCGGCCTGATCAACTCGCTGGCGCTGTATGCGCGCACGAACGAATACGGCTTCCTGGAAACGCCGTACCGCAAGGTCGAAAACGCCCAGGTGACGAACAGGATCGAATATCTGTCGGCGATCGAGGAAGGCCGCTATGTCATTGCGCAGGCGAACTCGCTGCTCGACAAGAGCGGCCAGCTCATCGACGAATTGGTGACCTGCCGCGAGAAAGGCGAAACGATCCTTGCCGAACCGGGACGGGTCGAATACATGGACGTGGCCCCGGGCCAGATCGTTTCGGTGGCCGCGTCGCTGATTCCCTTCCTGGAACATGACGATGCCAACCGCGCGCTCATGGGCGCGAACATGCAGCGTCAGGCAGTCCCCTGCCTGCGTCCGGAAAAACCCTTGGTGGGTACGGGGATCGAGCGCACCGTTGCGGTCGATTCGGGTACTGCGGTCCAGGCGCTGCGCGGCGGCGCGATCGACTATGTCGACGCCTCCCGCATCGTGGTGCGTGTCAACGACGATGAGACGGTGCCCGGAGAAGTCGGCGTCGATATTTACAACCTCGTCAAATACACCCGTTCCAACCAGAACACCAACATCAACCAGCGTCCCGTCGTCAAGGTCGGCGATGTCATTGCCAAGGGCGATGTGGTAGCCGATGGCGCTTCCACCGACAAGGGGGAACTGGCGCTTGGGCAGAACATGCTGATCGCCTTCATGCCGTGGAACGGCTACAACTTCGAGGATTCGGTGCTGATTTCGGAGCGCGTGGTTTCCGAGGATCGCTTCACGTCGATTCATATCGAGGAATTGACGGTCGTCGCGCGCGACACCAAGCTCGGCGCGGAAGAGATTACCCGGGACATCGCCTCCCTGGGCGAAACCCAACTCTCCCGTCTCGACGATTCCGGGATCGTGTATATCGGCGCGGAAGTCGATGCTGGCGACGTGCTGGTCGGGAAAGTCACGCCCAAGGGCGAAACCCAACTGACGCCGGAAGAAAAACTGCTGCGCGCGATCTTTGGAGAGAAAGCCTCCGACGTCAAGGACACAAGCCTGCGCGTGCCATCCGGAATTTCCGGCACCGTGATTGACGTTCACGTCTTTACGCGCGAAGGCATCGAGCGCGACAAGCGGGCGCAGTCGATCATCGACGACCACTTGCGCGGCTACAAGCTCGACCTCGCGGACCAGATGCGGATTGTCGAGCGCGACGCCTTCGACCGTGTCGAGCGTTTGCTGGTCGGGAAGCTCGCCAACGGCGGCCCGAAGAAGCTGCCGAAAGGAACCGAGGTCAGCAAGATTTATCTGGAAGGGATCGAACCCTATCACTGGTTCGACGTCCGGATGGCGGACGAGGACGTGGCGCAACAGCTCGAATCCTTGCGCGAAGGTCTGGAACAGACGCGCAAGGATTTCGATATCGCTTTCGAGGAAAAGCGGAAGAAATTGACGCAGGGCGACGAATTGCCCCCCGGCGTACAGAAGATGGTCAAGGTCTATGTCGCCGTCAAGCGACGCCTCCAGCCCGGCGACAAAATGGCGGGACGCCACGGCAACAAGGGCGTGGTGTCCAAGATCATTCCGGTCGAGGATATGCCTTACATGGCGGACGGTCGTCCGGTAGATATCGTGCTCAACCCCCTGGGCGTTCCGTCACGGATGAACGTCGGCCAGATTCTTGAGACGCATTTGGGTTGGGCGGCAAAAGGGCTCGGCCTCAAGATTGGCGATCTGTTGCAGAAGGGCGCCAGGATTGCCGACCTGCGCAAGATGCTCAACGAAATCTACAATTCCGGTGGCAAAAAGGAAAAGCTCGAGAAGCTGAACGACGATGAAGTCAAGGAACTGGCCGAAAACCTGAAGGACGGCGTTCCCTTTGCGACACCGGTGTTCGATGGCGCGACCGAAGAGGAAATCAAATCCATGCTGCGACTGGCCGGGTTGTCCGAGAGCGGGCAGGTGCAGCTTTGCGATGGACGCACCGGCGATCCCTTTGAACGCTCGGTGACCGTCGGCTACATGCACTTCCTCAAACTGCATCACCTCGTCGACGACAAGATGCACGCCCGCTCCACCGGACCGTATTCGCTGGTGACGCAGCAGCCCTTGGGCGGGAAGGCGCAATTTGGCGGACAGCGCTTCGGTGAAATGGAAGTGTGGGCGCTGGAAGCGTATGGCGCTTCCTATGTATTGCAGGAAATGCTGACCGTGAAATCGGACGACGTGAATGGCCGCACCAAGGTCTATGAAAACATAGTCAAGGGCGAGCACCGGATCGATTCGGGAATGCCGGAGTCGTTCAACGTGCTGGTCAAGGAAATCCGCTCTCTGGCGATTGACATTGACCTTGAGCGTAACTGATCAAGGATTGGGAGTTAAACGAGATGAAAGCACTGCTTGAATTATTCAAATCGGTGACGCAGGAAGAGGAATTCGAGGCAATTACGATTGGCCTGGCGTCCCCCGAGAAAATCCGCTCCTGGTCCTACGGCGAGGTAAAGAAGCCGGAAACGATCAACTATCGCACCTTCAAGCCGGAGCGCGACGGACTGTTCTGCGCCAAGATCTTTGGCCCGGTCAAGGATTACGAATGCCTGTGCGGGAAGTACAAACGCCTGAAACACCGGGGCGTGATCTGCGAAAAATGCGGCGTCGAAGTCACTCTTGCCAAGGTGCGCCGGGAGCGCATGGGACATATCGAGCTGGCCTCGCCGGTTGCGCATATCTGGTTCCTGAAGAGCCTGCCTTCCCGTCTCGGGATGGTTCTCGACATGACCTTGCGCGATATCGAGCGGGTGCTCTATTTCGAAGCGTTTGTCGTCTGCGATCCGGGGATGACCTCCCTCAACCGTGGGCAGCTTTTGAACGAAGACGACTACCTGGCCAAGGTCGAGGAATACGGCGACGATTTCCAGGCCGCGATGGGCGCCGAGGGAATCCGCGAGCTTTTGCGCACCCTCAGCCTGGACAATGAAATCGAAAGGCTCCGCAGCGAACTCGAAACCACGGGTTCCGAGGCGAAAAACAAGAAAATCGCCAAGCGTCTGAAAGTACTGGAAGCCTTCCAGAAATCGGGAATCAAGCCGGAATGGATGATTCTCGAAGTGCTGCCTGTTCTGCCGCCGGATTTGCGGCCATTGGTGCCGCTCGACGGCGGACGTTTTGCCACTTCCGACCTGAACGACCTGTATCGTCGCGTCATCAACCGCAACAACCGGCTCAAGCGGCTGCTGGAACTGAAAGCGCCGGACATCATCGTGCGGAACGAAAAGCGGATGTTGCAGGAATCGGTCGATTCCCTGCTCGACAATGGCCGGCGCGGCAAGGCGATGACGGGGGCCAACAAGCGGCCGCTGAAATCGCTTGCCGACATGATCAAGGGCAAGGGCGGGCGTTTCCGCCAGAACCTGCTGGGCAAGCGCGTCGACTACTCCGGACGTTCGGTCATCGTCGTCGGCCCGCAGTTGAAACTGCATCAATGCGGATTGCCCAAGCTGATGGCGCTCGAACTGTTCAAGCCCTTCATTTTCAACAAGCTGGAAATGATGATGCTGGTCACGACGATCAAGCAGGCGAAAAAAATGGTCGAGCAGCAAGAGCCGGTCGTCTGGGACATCCTTGAAAACGTCATCCGCGAACACCCGGTGATGCTGAACCGCGCCCCGACGCTGCACCGTCTCGGCATCCAGGCTTTCGAGCCGGTGCTGATCGAAGGCAAGGCGATCCAGTTGCATCCGCTCGTTTGCGCGGCGTTCAACGCCGACTTCGACGGAGACCAGATGGCGGTTCATGTGCCGCTTTCCCTCGAAGCGCAAATGGAAGCGCGGACCCTGATGCTCGCCTCCAACAACGTGCTTTCTCCCGCCAACGGCGAACCGATCATCGTTCCTTCGCAGGATATCGTGCTCGGGCTGTATTACGTCTCCCGCGAATCCATCAACGCGCGCGGCGAAGGAATGATCCTTGCCGACGTTGGTGAAGTCCACCGGGCGCTGCAAACCGGCGCGCTGGATCTTCATGCCCGCATTTCGGTACGTATCCGGGAATACGAAGGGAGCGACGCCGAGGGCTGGAAAGAGAAAATCACCCGTTACCAGACGACGGCCGGACGTGCCGTCCTTTCCGAGATCCTGCCCAAGGGAATGCCGTTTTCGGCGATTGACCGCACCCTGAAGAAAAAGGAAATCTCCCGGCTGATCAACATCTCCTTCCGCACCTGCGGCCTGAAGGACACCGTTGTATTTGCCGACAGGCTGATGCAACAAGGATACATGCTGGCGACACGGGCAGGAATTTCCTTCTGCTCCGACGATATGCAAGTGCCGGAGAAAAAGCACGAAATCATTGCGGAGGCCGAAAGGGAAGTCAAGGAAATCGAGACCCAATATACCAACGGTCTCGTAACCTATGGCGAGCGCTACAACAAGGTCGTGGATATCTGGGGCCGTGCCGGCGATCAGGTCGCCAAGGTGATGATGGATCAGTTGGGCCACGAAGAAGTGATCGACCGCCACGGAAAAAAGGCCAAGCAGGAATCCTTCAATTCGATTTACATGATGGCCGATTCCGGCGCTCGCGGCTCCGCAGCGCAGATCCGGCAGCTTGCCGGAATGCGGGGCCTGATGGCGAAACCGGATGGATCGATCATCGAAACGCCGATCACCACCAACTTCCGCGAAGGCCTGAACGTCCTGCAATACTTCATTTCGACGCACGGCGCGCGCAAGGGCCTGGCCGATACCGCGCTCAAGACCGCGAATTCGGGTTATCTGACGCGCCGCCTAGTCGACGTCACCCAGGATCTGGTCGTCACCGGGGAAGATTGCGGCACTGAAAACGGCGTCACGATGAAGGCGCTGATCGAAGGCGGAGATGTCGTAGAACCCTTGCGGGAACGTATTCTCGGGCGGGTTGTCCTGACCGACATCTTCGATCCGGAAACCAAGGAAACGATCATTGAAGCAGGCACCCTGATTGATGAGGATTGCTGTGACCTGATCGACCAGATGGGCGTCGACGAAGTCAAGGTACGCACTCCGCTCACTTGCGAAACACGCTATGGATTGTGCGCCCAATGCTACGGGCGCGACCTTGGGCGCGGAACGCTGGTCAATGTGGGCGAAGCCGTGGGCGTCATCGCGGCGCAGTCGATCGGCGAACCCGGAACGCAGTTGACGATGCGTACCTTCCACGTCGGCGGCGCGGCCTCCCGCGCAGCCGCAGCAAGCCAGGTGGAAACCCGCAGCCCCGGAACCGTGCGTTTTGCGGCAACCATGCGCTACGTCACGAATGCCAAGGGCGAAAAAATCGTCATTACCCGTTCCGGCGAACTCCTCGTTACCGACGACAACGGGCGTGAGCGCGAGCGTCATAAAGTGCCGTACGGCGCCACATTGCAGGCTGCGGACGGCCAGCATATCAAGGCCGGGGCAAAACTGGCGACCTGGGATCCCCATACCCGCCCGATCATCGGCGAATATGCAGGCACGGTTAAGTTTGAAAACGTCGAGGAAGGCGTCACGGTTGCCAAGCAGATCGACGACATTACCGGCTTGTCGACCCTTGTCGTCATCGACCCGAAGCGCGGGGGCAAGACCAAGGGCTTGCGCCCGCAAGTCAAATTCCTCGATGCGGATGGAAACGAAACCAAGGCACAGGGTTCCGAACATTCCGTTGCCATTACCTTCCAGGTAGGCTCGATCATCACGGTCTACGACGGACAGGTCGTTTCCGTCGGCGACGTGCTGGCGCGCTTGCCCCAGGAATCGGCAAAAACCCGCGATATTACGGGCGGCCTGCCGCGCGTTGCCGAACTGTTCGAAGCGCGCACTCCGAAGGATGCCGGCGTCCTCGCCGAATTCACGGGCACCATTTCCTTCGGAAAGGACACGAAGGGGAAACAGCGCCTGGTCATTACCGACCTCGACGGAGTTGCCCATGACTACCTGATTCCAAAGGACAAACACGTACTCGTCCACGATGGGCAGGTCGTCAACAAGGGAGAAAGCATCGTCGATGGCGAACTGGATCCGCACGACATTTTGCGCCTGCAAGGGGTGGAAGCCCTGGCGCGATACATCACGGACGAAGTCCAGGACGTCTACCGTCTGCAAGGCGTGAAGATCAACGACAAGCACATCGAAGTCATCGTGCGCCAGATGCTGCGCCGGGTCAGCATCGTCGATCCGGGCGATACCCGTTTCATCAAGAGCGAGCAACTCGAACGCGCCGAAGTCCTTGATGAAAACGATCGCGTCAACGCCGAAGGCAAACTGCCGGCTGTTTATGAACACATGCTCCTTGGCATCACCAAGGCTTCGTTGTCGACCGATTCCTTCATTTCTGCGGCCTCCTTCCAGGAAACGACACGCGTACTCACCGAAGCGGCGATCATGGGCAAGCGCGACGAACTGCGCGGCCTGAAGGAAAACGTCATCGTCGGACGCCTGATTCCTGCGGGAACCGGCCTTGCCTACCACAATATCCGCCGTTTGCAGGGTCTGCCCGGAAGCAACGGCTTATTCGCGGAGGGCAACGCGAAGGAAGAGCCTGTGCCGGAAGAAGGCGGCGGCGAATAGAAAACCGCATCTCGACAAACCCGCTCCTGGGCCCCACCCTTGAGCGGGTTTTTTTCGTCCCGGATTTTTGGAAGTGTCAATTTCGTATTGTTTTCAAAATCCCGTAGACATAAAACGGGGTTCCCATTTGGGTTCGTAGGGGCGAAACCCCTGCCCTGGCGGGCATCCGCTTCGGGCGAAGGCTTGGCAAACGGGCGACCGGGGACGGTCGCCCCTACGAAAACCCGCCGAATCCATGCAATTGCCCTATACCGCATGAACACAAGTGAGCAAGAAACGATAAGTCAAACTTCAAACTGAGCAAGAAACAACAACAGGATCAAGAAAGTTTTCCTTAGGATTACATCTTTGGGAAAACGACAGGGGTAGCAATACATGTTCCATCGGCGGCGCAATGACGCCCGATTCTCTTTCATGAATAAATTCCTGACCGGAGCCCTTTCGCGCCGGCAGGGATATTGTTATATCATACCCCCCCCCCCCGCACTCATTTAGCATTATTTTCGACTCCCCGCCTTAGCCCTAAGGCAAAAATAAATCTTCAACACCGCCCTGCCTTCCACCTCGGAAGACAGGGCGGTGTTGCTTGCGCGGTTGTTTCATCCCCTCGCCCCGCCTTCCATTCCGGAAGCGGGGTTTTTTTGCAGTTTCAATTCCTTAAAAGGAGAGGTATTCCCATGAAACGAATTCACTCAAACGCCCTGGGCGGCGCGGCCCTGGCGGTTTCGCTCGCCTTCGCGCCGATATCCGGGGCCTGGGC
>Ga0123357_10007608_pt1 | contig 13415 bp, 3 predicted proteins | sample TergutEmb28metaG_FD_89873 | JGI IMG/M metagenome (GOLD analysis project Ga0123357, IMG submission 89873) | Embiratermes neotenicus P4 segment gut microbial communities from Petit-Saut dam, French Guiana - Emb289 P4 | ecosystem: Host-associated > Arthropoda: Insects > Digestive system > Gut ...
CTACTTGAATAAAAAAAGTAGCGGCTCCAGGTTCAGAAAACAGAGATTAACGGCCGTGGGGACCCGTTGCGCTAACCACGTGACACCCCTCTATCCGCAAAAAGTTGGCACTAACTTCACCTACCGGCGGCGGCCGCTCTGTCGGTATGGTTCGCTCGCGGACTAAAGCCACGGAGTTTTTTAATAAGGAACTTAAGCAGGTATTCGAAACTGGTACTTGTCAGATATTAGTGTAGGACAAAATCATAGCGTCATAAAGTTTAACATACATCTACGTCAGTTACTGTTAAAATTTAGAAGCGGCATTGCTGAATTTATAAAAAGTAAGTAAGAAAAATAACACAGGGCGATTCAGTAGCAAGAAGGTGGTAACGAAACATTAATAGTCAATTTTATAGTGTTCTCAAAAGCCGACAAACAAATGTATCCGTCAATATGCAACGAAAAGTAATCAAATAACCGTCTGCTGACTGTACTATCACGTACCCTTCCTCTTCTCACACCTCACGTCACCCTCTTGGTCTCTTTCAGATGTGCAATTAATCAAGATATTGAGCTACAAATTGGAATAAGATTGCACGCTGTAATAGCTATGAAAAGATCTAAGAAAACGGTTCAGGTGAAGTCTGAGTTTCAAGCCATTTGTTATTCCGTCTGCTCCACTTCTGCCAGTCAAGTTCTGTCAGTGTGCAATCTGATGTGCTTTGTAGGTCAGTATTGTGTGCAGGTGGGCAAAAAAGCGACTTGCCGTATTTTCTGAGCTTCAGATTTCGAAATGTATACTTGACCATTCGGCCGTTTTGGGGCATACGATTATTATGAAAAGGTAAAACAGGATGTCATAATTCTAAGCAATATGGTATCACAACTGGAGTATTTATTGAAAACATTTAGTTTCTAATCCTTTTTTTTTTTCCTTTTTCTCCTTACATATCCAGACACACAAATAAAAACTACAATTCGACTCGTTTACCATGTAGGTTAGTAAACTGGCTTTTAGTGAGAAAGGTAGAACACAGATTGAGGGTTCCTGGGAATAAAATTCCGAACAATATATTTGGATCTAAGGTAAAGAAAAAAATTAGAGAATGGCGGTAAATTTAAAGATAAATATAATGGTCAGAGGAAAGGTGAACCTAAAAGTAAAGATAAGAAATTCATATAAAATTTCTCAGAAAGCTGATAAGAAATTACAGCTTTGGAAATCCAGTTTGTAGATAAGAGATAATACAAAAGGCAATTTTTCGAAATAGAATATCAGGCTCTAAACTGGATTTATAACACTCACCACATGGTCTGGTGCACAAATATTCCAGAAATCTAAGGAAAACTTAAAAATTTCAAGCACCAAAAAATGACATATAGTAAGCGCCATACTGAGGACCAACAGATAATTTGAAACAATCGTACAAAATTCCATTCTTGAAATTTTCTTGAAATTTTTACCGAATTATTATGGAATTGCAAATTTGTATTCGGCTCAATTAAATTTATCAAATCAACCTTAACATATGCTGAAATATTCATATAAGCATATTCTAATTAAAAACATAGACACATTACCGTACCTTAAAGCATACAGGATATAGTGTATGGCTAGTTAACGTAGCCGCTGAGAGGTCAGCACTCCAAACTGAACCGCGCCACGTCCTCACATTCTCCGCGAGGAGGGTACCAAACGTCATACATCTTATTCAAGCCACGAGTATTTGCTTCCACTTTTTTAAATTTCATCACTTAGGAGCTAACTTGTCATTCGACTTTAAAGGAAAAATCATCGTTAAACAAAAAGAGCCAATCAATCTACTGTTCAATGGCACTGCAAATAATTTTGGGCCATTTTCCAACCAGTGAATGTGAGAATTCTACATAAATCAACTAATTTCGCAATCAAATTAATCAAAGATTATTGTGAGGTCAAAAACAAATATACATTAGGGAAGAGTTTCAGACGCGTCTGGGTTCGGATAAAGGCACAAGATGCTATCTGGCTCCCGAGACCTAAACTTTTGTGGCAGTAAGCGGAATGATTCTAGATGAAAAATCTTGGCGAAATGTTCTGAGCCTGCAATAATTTTTGGATTACCTGTCTCATTCTTTGTCCTTGCAGCCCGCAGAACCTGGAACACTACTGATCTAAAAGAATTAACGTAAATAAAATGCTGTGTTTTTTTCAGGGACCGGATCTCGGTCACCTCAGTGCCCCATAACTAGTGCTTCTTCTTCTCGTTTGGCTTGTTGTGCTCTTTGTAGACAAGAACATGAGTTTGCCTGTAAATGCCTAAGGGCAAATGAACATGTGCTCTTAATGAGTCTGAACGCAGTTGTTTTATGGCAGTCTTCGTTTAATTTGTTCTAGAATCTCTACAAATAGCACATTCAAGTCTGTGTGAACCCGCGTGTGTCGTGTTCGTTGTTGGTGTTTGTTGTTTTTGTAAGGGAAACTGCATACTGGAGAAATGACTCAAGTGTCGAGATCAACAAAAGGAAAGCATCGAAAGCAGAGAACGCAAAAAATTGCTTCGTGGAGCGTCAAACACCATTAGTCAAGCGGCTCATCAAATTCAGTTTCTATTTTTTGTCCATCTCTAAACTCTATCCCAATTCTTGTTACAAATGGTACATTAATATACGTTACTAACACAGCAATTATTTAATCATAGAGCAATCGGTTAAAAAGGGCATCCCCTTATTTCAGAATTATACTACTACTTTACTACCCATTAAATAATATTTAGCGGCTTTTCTTACGGTAAATTGCACACACACACACATATATATATATTTGTATATATGTGTGTGTGTGTGTGTGTGTGTGTGTGTGTGTGTGTGTGTGTGTGTGTGTGTGTGACATTACTACAGCCGTGTAACTTCCTAAAAATTCTGAAGTATCTGAGAGATGAGGGTTGTTTGATTGTACATCTTCCTCCTGAATTAAAGTGAAATGCCAACTTGATGCAAATATGTAATTTTATTGATATATTCTTAGCTCTACATGTTTCGGGTACTTACGTCCATCATCAGAAGCATTAGATGTAGATGGTGCCCTTGCGACTCGCACGGTACCATCCGCACCGTACACACGATCTACGCAGCGGCTTTCAAGACCACCACCCTTCCAAAAACTTGGTGCAGAAAACCATATGCTGCAACTCAACATCTAATGCTCCTGATGATGGACGTATGTACCCGAAACATGTCGAGATAAGTATACGTCAATAAAATTACCTTGTTGCATCAGGTTAGCATCTCACTTTAATTCATTATCTGACAGACGTTCTTGAAACCTGATGTGCACAGCTTATCAGCGAACAATACCCAAGTGCTGAACTCTTCTCCTGCCAATACAGTCGTCGTGAGAACTTTTGGTGTATTATTACAGCTCAAGTTAATGTAAAGTGTTGTAGGTTAGAAACTTAGGGGGTGTTTGACAGCAATATGCCGAAGGAAATATCTGAAGCTCAGAGGCAGGCGGTAACAGGAGTCTGTATAAAACTGTGTACTGGGGGATGTAATTCACTAGATAACATTAGCATTATAAATACAGGAAATGATTAAAGGACGTGTAGAGCGTATGGGATAGCTGAAAAATGCATGTAATATTTCACTTAGACTATAGGAACAATGAAGGTCGCCTGGGAAATACTGGAGTGGATTGAAGGATGGTATTAAAATGGGCCGTAAAGAAATAAGGCGTGACGCTGTAGTCTAGTTTCAGCTGACTTATAATACGTTCTAGAGGCGGGGTCTTTTGATCATAATAATCGGATTAAGGGTTCTATAATTCGGAGTAATTCTAAAACTATACGCTTTATCCGCCTAAAGCAATTTGTTTTTTGGGTGATATAAACGCTTCGGCCTTGCATCAGGCATTATAAAGTTGAGTGTAAGGAAATAAAAGACACAACTTTAAAACTGTGAAAAGTTGGTATGCAGAGTTGTACATTTTACCTTTCATCTTCTTTTACACAGCCTGGTGATGTCTTATTAAAAGCCGAACATGTACTCGAAGCTGGGTTCTTTACCACTAGAATACAAGTTGCGTTCAACAGGTAAAATAATTCACTTTATTATCTGTATCACGATGGATGATTCACCTTAAGATTTTCGGGTTAATGGGTTAACGACAGTCAGATTCTCAAGGAAAACTTAACAATATGTATAGTTACGTTTATCCTGACTCTTGGTAACACAAATTTGGTTTGTCGCTGGACTTCTTTTGTTAATTCACACCCTAGTTTCCGAATATGAGAGTTTTCGTTTGGTGCTCGGACATGAAAATCTGAACTTGTAACTTTGGTCGTCACAGTTTCGAGTAGATGTTTACTATTTATGCAAAATAAGTATTTTGATCACACTTTGAAGCGAAGTAGAGACAAATGCATTCTGCTGCATTTTATGACGCGGTAGGTCCATCAGCGTCATCCGCGAGAAAATATTGCAAAATCTACGCATTTTAAAATTCTAATGTGAAATGGAGCAGTTGTAAAAATTCTGCAGAATAATGTCTTTCTTTGTCTTTTCTCTGTTTCGGATGCTTTGGAATTCTCAGGCGTGGTTCAGTGGTCCCTTAGGTTAACAGAAAGCGCACAATGTGACAGTAAACGAAGAATCTGTAGGGGGACACGGCTTTCACATAAGGAGTATTAATCTATTTCTTATTGTGGTTTGTACAGCTGCAACCCGCAACAAATATGCAAGGCCTGTCATGCCTCACCAACCACGTGTTCCCGTTACTTGTTCCTACATTTTTAACTGATACAATAAAAAAAAACTTGTCCATCATTTCCTGTAATTGTAAATACTGACTTTGTAAAACATGGTATTTCTTGAGAACATTAACGTAGTTGGGCAGGTGAAAACATTCCCTACATATTTTAAATACTGAAGTTTATTTTCTCTCAAAACTCCAATACTAGGCCCCAGAGTGAGTGACATGTTTTTCTGGAATAAGTACATTGTCAACTACACGCATAATATATTCTCTCCCGAGCTGCCCATCGCTTAAATTCCTTGGTGTACGATACTTCTAATTCTAACGTATACACAGAAAATCGGGATGTGTTTTTCAAAATGCAACTGGACACACGGTGAAGGCTTAAAACCAAACATGTCACTGACTTTGTCGTAAGCATTAAACTGAGACACTGACTCTACTGTGTCGCTGGTAAATATTTTGACAGCTAAATATTTGTTCATGTGTAGGGGATAACACATAACATGTTTTGAGTGCAGTATTTGGAGATGGAAGAGTGAATATAAGTTAAAGCATTGCTGGAGTGATATTAACAGGTGCTCAGCTTCAGTACTTGGAGAAAAACCTGCTCAGAGCAACTAGGTAAGAAATGTTAGAAGAAAGGGAGGGGGTGGGGGTGGGGAGAAAGTTGATGATATGCGTGATCGGGGTGCTGAAAACATGCATTCAAGGAAGAAACAAATTAATGGGAAGATAGAATAGTTACGTCATGAGAAACTTTGTAATACACGAGCACCAGGTTAAAAAAGTTCAAGAATTCGGCAGTGCGTAAAGCACGCATGAGGAGATATGAATGTACACAAAATTTGAGTCGGTAAACCTTAAAGCAAAAAAGGAGACCCAGACACAAATGAGATAATTATTTTAATTAAATTGTTCTTAAACAAAGAGCTGGTGAATGTGTGGAAGGAATATGTCTGGCTCGGAATAGGGACCAATTCTGGACTTCTGAAAAGAAGAAGGACTGCTTATGATTCCGTATAATGGGATTCATTTCTTGGCCAGCTGGGTTAAGGTAAGGACCGTGACGGACTTGGTAAGCGAGTTTTGACGGTCAACATGCGGAAAGATAAAACTTCGTGGTACATACAAGCCAAGCGTAAACTCCAGTCATTTCTTTCATGAATATCTTGGAGAACAAGTGTCTGAAGAGAATGGAGAAGAAAACACGTAAATATGTGAGTGCCCAAATACTGAAGTGACCAAAACTCTGTAATAAATGCAACAAAGTGAATGAACTCTTGATTGGTTTGTAGCCTCGAGATTAATTTGAAGATCGCCAGCCCTGCGTCATACAAGTGTTTCTGTAAACATGTCCACAAAGCGCTCTCTTCCGCATACATCTCCATTCAATGCCTCTCCACGTGTTTTCGCACGTTACTCTCTCATTCAGCCTGATCGGCTTGACTGTTGCTCAGTTTCAGGCTATGAAGCCATATTTACTGAATTTATAATGCAAGCTTCTTTATCTTGTACCCAAACAAGAATTTACTAAAGAAATTAACATCCAGTGGAAACAGTTGTACTTATATTTTAGCGTATGTAGAATTAAAGAATTCAGTCAAGGAGGCCATAACTTCTTGACTGTTGAAGATGAAAGCAATGTGTTCTGTCCAAAGGCAGGGTTCCTTTACTCATAGACACAGCGTCATACCACAGGGAGACTATTTCCTCTGCAGCACAGATGTGAGAACCTCAGAACCTCAACCTTTACAAGCAATAAATAAAAAACAAAATATTTCTGAACACTATATCAACTTATGTAGAACCCATGTGCATAAAAGTTTGCAACAAAAACCTCAAAATTCATCACAAACCGCAAGACAATCATATTCAATGCATGGATTACTTTAACTGGCCAGGGTCCTAAGTTCAAATCTCGGAATGATCGTCCAAAAGATGAGACAATAAGCTGGTAATTCGGGGTTTATCCGGTTTATGTAATGATCCTGAAATTAATTAAGAATTGTGCTTCGCATAATTTAAATATGCGGAGGGAATTCATAGTTCAAATGTCTAATTGCTCTCCTCATATATGACACGCATTCATAAGACGTAAAGCGGTTTATTAAACGCATTAGCACGAGCCAGTTTGCATGCAAGCTGGGCTTTTCCTAGAAATAGCGGGAAATACGCAGTTGCGAATGCTTATTGTACGCTGCGTGACTAAGATTAGCGACCACACAGGATTATTAATAATACAGATTTAGAGCAGCACGGTTAATGTTGGTTGGGATGGTCGCCGACAGTATTCATTTTAGTCAACCGGCATGCTAAATAAACATAACCAAGCAGTTACAAAAGCTCGACAGCTCCCTTGCAATTACTTCCGAGATAATTCCGTGCTAACGGTGAGAAAAATTTAAATTTGTAAAACAGTGAGCCAGGAAATTCAAGTGGGCAGTTAGAATTCAATCCATCTGGATATTCAGCTCATAGTAATTATCTTCATTTTTCCTTTTCGGTACTAATAAGTGAGCTGAATGAAACAATGAAGTTCAAAATTCTTCCGTATTCCATGTTGCTATCTAGTCCAAATTTAGGTTCAAATATTTTTATTAAGTTCTCCGTTACAGACGTTGTACAGTTTGAGAAGCAAGTGCCGCTATCCTCCATCGGGACCGGTTCTGCAGAATGTGGACTTTCGTCCAAACCACTTTATGCTCTCCGAATCACAATAAGGACCATTGTCCGAAACACATTATTATATCCGAACCACAATATGGACCACTGTCCGAACCACATTATTATTTCCGAATTACTATATGGACCATTGTCTGAACCACATTATTCTCTCCGAATCACAATATGGACCATTGTCTGAACCACATTATGCTCTCCGAATCGCAATATGGACCATTGTCTGAACCACATAATTATCTCCGAATCACAATATGGACCATTTTCCTAATCACATTGCCATCTCCGAATCACAATATGGATCATTTTCCGAACCACATTATCTCCAAATCACAATATGGACCATTTTTCCGAACCACATTATCATCTCCAAATCACAATATGGACCATTTTCCGAACCACATTTTTATCTCCAAATCACAATACGGACAATTTTTCCTAACCACATTATTATCACTAAATGACAATATGGACCATTTTTCCGAACCACAATATTATCACTAAATCACAATATGGACCAGTTTTCCGAACCACAATATTATCACTAAATCACAACATGGACCATTTTTTCGAACCACATTATTATCACTAAATGACAATATGGACCATTTTTCGGAACCACAATATTATCACTATATCACAATATGGACCATTTTTCCGAACCACAATATTATCACTAAATCACAATATGGACCATTTTTTCGAACCACATTATTATCACTAAATCACAATATGGACCATTTTTCGGAACCACAATATTATCACTATATCACAATATGGACCATTTTTCCGAACCACATTATTATCACTAAATCACAATATGTACCATTTTTCAGAACCACATTATTATCACTAAATCACAATATGGACCATTTTTCAGAACCACATTATTATCACTAAATCACAATATGGACCATTTTTCAGAACCACATTATTATCACTAAATCACAATATGGACCATTTTTCCGAACCACATTATTATCACTAAATCACAATATGGACCACTTTGCAGAACCTCATTATTATCACTAAATCACAATATGGACCATTTTTCAGAACCACATTATCACTAAATCACAATATGGACCATTTTTCCGAACCACGTTATTATCACTAAATCACAATATGGATCATTTTTCCGAACCACATTATTATCACTAAATCACAATATGGACCATTTTTCCGAACCACATTATTATCACTAAATCACAATATGGACCATTTTTCAGAACCACATTATCACTAAATCACAATATGGACCATTTTTCCGAACCACATTATTATCACTAAATCACAATATGGACCATTGAATCACATTATGCTTTCCGAATCAGAATCAAGTAACAAATCGAATAAAGGCTAAAAATTAGCTACTGCAATCAGGTCACGGCTCGCTTTCATAGTTGAACTTGTTTTACTACATTTTTCTTTCTTTCACATTTATTATAAAGCTATTACCGTCAACCTTTTGTACAGCCTTTAGGTTACAACTTACTTTTCTAATAGATCTGTCTAGTTACGAACATTATGTGTGTACAGCTGGTTGCCACATTTTACTTAGATTTCAAGTTGCTATTATTCTGTGCACTTAAGTCAATAATTCGAACATTGAAAGACAGTCTGTCTGCAGGTGGGTGTGAAAATTGGTGTGTTGTCCTGCATGATGAGAACAGACTGAGGGTGTTCTAACCACGTGCTGAGGTCAATAATGATGTACTGGAGAGAGGTAGCAACAGCAGAATTAGAAATAGTAAGGTCGAACAGCTTCATAAATTGCATATTTTATATAGTACTACCGAGGAGATTAAATTGAAAATAATGAATATATCTGAAGATTTAACAGATAAGAGGGGCACGCTTGAAAGTATTAAACACTTTCCTGTGAAAATACATAGGTAAGAACCTACATGGAATAAACAGGCAAAAATTAAATAAAATGTTACACTTATGTTTCAAAGGTTTTATGAACTTGTAAACTTGATTCACTTGACTCAAGGTGAATTCCTGTGAAGGGTTGGTGGAATTTATGTTCTGTAAATACAGGTAATTTCTTGACCACATGAACAACAACCACATTACAAGAATAATTAGAAATCAGTCATTGTTCGACTGGTCAATCAACTCCCATCCTTTTATGGAACCCAAAGGGTAATTATCCTGCCTTCAATAAACCTAGACAGACCAGCTGAACTCAGACAAGATCAAAAACACCTACAGTTTTGAAACCTAATATAGTATTATTCTGCCACTTATACTTAGAATTCACAAATAGTATCGTCCCTTCCGTCTTACTCACTAAATTTATTCATGCCTTTCTAAATTTTATGTGTTTTTCTTATGTAAAATATAACTAAAAGCAAAGTACATTTAGTGAATTTTAGAAATGAGACTTTTATTACTTTATTGTGAATAAATAGGTATTATACAAGGCTTAAATAAAAATAATTTCAAGTAGGTAAATCATATAGACAGATCATTAATTTTAGACATCTCAAACCTTCATTGAATTTAATAATACTTATCAATCACTTCTTTGTATTCCAACTAATAGCACGCAATATATTATTTACACATATTTATCACCAATTCCCTCCTACATGTTTCGGTGTCTGTTACACCATCTTTGGGGAGACCATTACTTTATTTGCTAAAAAGCTATATGCTTTTTGCACTGTTGTTACGTAAGTAATTCAATGGTCTAACTGAAGATGGTGTAACAAGCATTTAAACATATGGAAGGTAATTGGTGATAAATACATGTATTTAACACATTATGTGCATTTATTTGGAATAAATGGAAGAGTTTGACCGCAAGAATGCGCGGAGTAGAAAGCTTAAAAAACGCTTCAAAATTATTGGTACGTAGTATTTACATTAGGGATCTTAATTCCACTACTGCAAGAGAATGGACTGTTGGAATAAAGAGGAGTGTCAAAATATTGTCATAAAACATAAATCATAGGTGTTATATCTAATTCTAGACGAAGAAATTCTGAACTTAAGAGTGCAAATAAATTGCAGAACGTAATTGTCCAACCAAGGGATACAGTCCAAGCGCTATTTTTAGTCAAGGAGGAGAGATTTATCAAATGCATAAGAAACTCTGCTGTTAAAAGTATCTCTCCTGTTGCAGAACAATGTACGGACAAAGCCTCGCTAAATAAGGAAATGTCTGAAGGCAGTCGGCCCGTAATTCTTTCGACACATTGAAGTAATGAAGCAATTTTGCGACTAGTAATGATGACAATGATGTTAGTGAAGAATTCTTAACAGTCTCATATATATATAGGTGGAAACTTACTTTACTGTAGCCTGTAAGTAGGCTGCAAAAATAAAAAGGACAATTTACAAAGGAGCAATATCTAATGCATTCCTTTTCATTGAACCAATCACACTGCCCTTTCCTACGGGCTTAAAACCCCATTAGTTTTTGCTACACGGGCTTAATATTGTGAGCGTCACCTGAAATGCCATACAATTCGAAAGGTAAAGGTAACCTGCCATGAAGGCACAGATGGGGAGTAGAGGTACAACTCTACTCTTTATTTAACCTCAGTGATAGATGAGAAGGGGTCGTCAAAGCCACGCCCCGACGATTTTACTCCCAGGAAAAAGACACCGTACCCGCTGTACAGAAAAATATGTGAGTCCCAGGCCAGGACTGGACGAGTGGGGAAAATCTCGCCCATACCAGCATTCGATCCCCGGACCGTCTCAGACCATAGCGAGTCGATACACCGACTGAGATATCCCGACCCACGTGATACCAATCAATCTGTTAGAGGTTTCCCGACGTTTCGGAAAAGACTGCTACCTATCTTAAACTCCTAAGTCCAAGAGGCTGATAATGTTCATATAGCCCGAACTGAGAACCTCAAAATTAGCACATCCTGTGATTCATGAATATGTGTATTTTACGTCAATTTATCAACCAACGAATGCACATATAATTTCACATAAAACACTTTTAAAACACTTTAAAACAATCCGACATGTTTTGATCTTGTCAGATCATCATCAGGGAGCTTTGTTCCTTGCTAAAGTTATATTACAGTAACTTTAGCAAGGAACAAAGCTCTCTGATGATGATCTGACAAGATCAAAACATGTCGGAGTGTTTTGAAGTGTTTTAAAAGTGTTTTATGTTAAATTATATGTGCATTCGTTGGTTGATAAATTGAAGTGATTCTACGAAAATGCACAGTACTACAATAAGATTTATGTGTATTGTAGTAAACGTCTACACCACCACATTTATACATATACAAGCCTATCAAGTTTCCCTTGAATAAACCTGTGACATGCCGTTAAGATTTTTCTGGTCTAGTGTATGTAGCCACCTGTCTGCTCATTGAAATGATATCGGGCTACCAGAAGGGTCAGAGCTGGGTGAAGCTTCATAGTTCCTGACAACTGCTCTCTACCCATCATCACTGTCAGTAAGATTGACAGTCGCTGATATATAAATACAGTCGTACTTAACGTCCTGTCCTTCCAGTACCTGTTCCTCGCTGGTTTTGTGGCTAACCAAACAGTGACGTCAAGTCATGTACTACCGAATGGGTGAACTGCGACGCAAGTGCAAATATTCGGAATAGAAAATCCACACACAAGTAGTCGACAGTGCAGTTATGTGTTAAAATAAGAAGTGTGTGTGGGTGTGTGGGTGTGTGTGTGTGTGTGTGTGTCAGCAACAGGCGGTTAATCGCCATATTAGATACCTGTCGACGTGGACACAGAAGTCTATGAAAAATTTATTTTGAAACAACCTTGTGGCTGCTGATAACAGGAGGGTGTTTCATTGAATATGGTTGCCACAGAAATTTTAAGATCCTAAAATGCCTGTTTGAAAGTAAAAAATAAAATTCTAAAATCTGATGCATATTCCAGCATAAATATTAAATGTACATCTTATGTATATTGGACCGTGCATCATTGTGATAGTTGAAGAATAAGAGGCCAACTTGATGTCACAATTTCTTAAGCTTTATTTCACTTCTATGCTCAACATGTTTCGGACATTAATACATCCATCATCAGGAGCCTGCGACTTTTCTATTGTGTCACCACATTGGTTGTGTGTTCTTGTTTCGATGCGTGTTGGAGTTTCGGTGTGGCTGGTTGAGCACAGAAGTGAAATAAAACTTAAGAAATTGTGACACCAAGTTGGTCTCTTATTCTTCAACTATTAAATGTACAATTCACATAGCATATTAAATAATGCCGAAACTCTTTATACAAAAAAAAATCGTTTGTACACAGTTGTTTGTCGCCACCCAAAATTTAAGTTCCCTTTCCCTTAGTTAATACAAAATATCCTATAAGGTATTAGATTTCGGAATCCCGATGGCAAAGTTTTAGCTTTTCTAGATAGCGAGATTACGGCATTTTGTTTGGATTACTGCTTCTATTCACTCATAATTATAACTACTGAAAAATGGCTTAAGAGCCTATAGGCCTTCACTATCTTTCGAAAAATGGTAACAAATTAAAATTACATTCACGAAGAAAGAGTGGACTATACACAGGGAACATTCTGCACTATAATTCTAAAAATAATAAAAAGAAAGGAAGATGTCTGACATCAAAGTGCGAAGAAAGTTGTCTCAACATGAAGACAAGTTGTAACAGCAAGGTTCATAAATATGCATAACAAGTCACTCCACTCACTACTTGAGAGCTTTTCGCCAAATACTGCAGTGCATATTACAAATAATAAGATAACTATGGACGTAGAATGCTTGAGAAGGATGACGCTACTTTTACCTACATGTTTATATGTGGCAGAAAATTGGACTCTAACAGCCTTACAAAGACGAAGAACTGAAGCGGCAGAAATGACGTTACGGAGACCTCTGACAGGCTACGCCCTTGATGACTACAAAACAAATTACTACATACGCCGCGAACTACGGATTACAGGCATACTAGACAAGATAGATGAATACAGACGGAACAGGCTTTCACACTTGCAAAGAATGCCACAAAACCGAATCCCTTTGAAATCATACCACTACAG
>Ga0123357_10007609_pt1 | contig 13414 bp, 5 predicted proteins | sample TergutEmb28metaG_FD_89873 | JGI IMG/M metagenome (GOLD analysis project Ga0123357, IMG submission 89873) | Embiratermes neotenicus P4 segment gut microbial communities from Petit-Saut dam, French Guiana - Emb289 P4 | ecosystem: Host-associated > Arthropoda: Insects > Digestive system > Gut ...
AGAAAGAATTTCGCTTGTGTACTATACACTGGTACATTGTGAGCATGTGAACTTTAAGGTTACTGGTATTAATTTCATGACTGTGTTTATCGCGCGAAAGGACGCGGCTTGCTTTTAGCTAGGGGTACAAATATACTGCCGCGTTATCTCCCTGGGAACAGTACATTCTATGCCCCTTTCGGCATGCATCAGTCATACAGCTGTCAGAGCTTGAGGAGTGGAGGCCGCGTAGCTAGCACAGGCTGAGTTGAGGACTTCTTAGCGGGCACTCGTGTGAGCAGGTTGAAGGGGAAGCGTGACGATAATAAAGATGTGTATTATGTTGATATAATTTCTAACAGTGCCGGACACAAATAATTTGATTGTGAATATTACAGAATAAAAATTCAAGTGACTGTGAGAATAAAACTAAAGAGACCTAACCACAATTATCCTTCATGTTATCTAGTCGGTAGATACTTAACGCTTCCTGTGACCACCACGCGTTATATTCCCTGGGTGGAGTTCATATTCCCGACTTTGAGAATTGGCCGGTTATAAAAGATCAAGATATATAGAACTATAATTTTACCTGTTTTTTATGGGTGTGAAACTTGGTCGTTGACATTGAGGGAGGAAAGGAAGCTGAGGGTGTTTGAGAATATGGTGTTGAGGAGAATATTTGGACCTACGAGGGACGAGGTAACGGGGGAATGTAGAAGATTGCGTAATGAGGAGCTAAATGATTTGTACTCCTCACCCGATATTGTGCGGGTGATAAAATCGAGAAGAATGAGATGGGCTGGGCTGTGGTGCGTATGGGTGAGGAGAGGGGGGTGTATAGGGTCTTGGTGGGGAAACCGGAGGGAAAGAGACCACTGGGGAGATCTAGGCGTAGATGGGTGGATAATAATAGGAGGTGGGATGTGAGTATATGGACCGGATTGGGCTGGCCCAGGATAGGGACGGGTGGCAGAGGCTTGTGAGTGCGGTAATGACCATTCGGGTTCCACAAAATGCGGGGAATTTCTTGACTAGCTGCAAACCAGTTAGCTTCTCAAGAAGGACTCTGCAACATGCAGTAAGTAAGATGTTAACAATCAATCAACGTCTTCATGACACCGCGCTGTAAGCTGGCACTTGCTTACCAGCGTTTAAGGGCATTTCAAAATGGGCTGCAATTCCTAAGAAGTCTTTCAGATCAAAGGAATACAAGCCCAAAACGCTAATCTAGGTATACAGAGCTTTCACTGAAATTATTACAATATTAAAAATTCTAAAATACCTAAAATTATAAAACAAAATTACAGTGTTGTGATACTGAAACTACTTGATAGCCGTTCCAGGTGCAAGTTCGTAGCTATTTATATTGTATATGCAACATGCATACCGCACCGACCGACACGACACACTTCATACGCTTCGTCTGGACGATATCTCTCCGGATCACACAGGTGAGACAGATGTCTGTATACATAAGTTATACAGCACATAAATAGCTACGAACTGGCACCTGGAACGGCTGTCACTACTGTTGATATCACAACAGTGTAATTTTATGCTATTCAAATTTATGTGATTTAGAATTTTAATATATTAATCATTCCAATGAGGGCGATGCATACCCATACAAGTGTGTTGGGCTTGTATTCCTTTGGTCTGAAGAATTGCCTGAGGATGGCACCCCGGTGCAGAAACAGGTAGGAGATTAATTTTGTCATAACTTGTACTTTATTAAGCGCATTTGTTGGTTGTTGTAATAACTATAGGAATATGCACGGCATGAATAACATAAAATTAATGGAAAAGTCTTTATAATCGAAACATATGTGTTTTCCTTGAGGTAGAAAGTAAATTTCTACATATTATGCAGATATTTTGCATACTTCAGAAGGTGCTTAAGACCAGTGAATGTGTGATTAAGTTGGAAAGCAAGTTCTGCACCGTGTTCACTTTTAGGTTCCACACAGAAAAGTTATTTTACTCTCCAGTCAAATTCTTGGTTGGGAGGATTAATTCGGTCCATCGAGTCTGCGAAGAGAAGTAACATGTCCAAACACAGTTCTACAGTCGTAGGAAGAAACAGTTCATAATTGTGCCCCAAATACACCCAAGGCCGCAAAACGTGCTGTTACATGTGTGTCATATACACCCACTGTGATAGCATTCCAAGAACACAGCCATTATTTCAAAGTATATTCCGACCCCACACAATCAGCTGTTATCCAGTGGGCATGTGACGCCACTTAAGGCACCTTGGCCTTCTCATGTAAAATGCACACGTAAATTTGTTCCTGTTTCTAAGCACCACGCCATGAAAACACAATCGGAGTGGAGGTATAGCTCCAAGAATTCACTGCTACGTGTTTAGATGGGGGTACGTAGTGAGTTGCTCCAACCTTGGCAAAGAGCCGTCGGTACTCACTGACTAGGGGGTGGGTGAGTCCCAAGGCCGGCTAGAAGGCCCTATAAAACAGAAAAATCCCTGTTGCTGAAGGTACTCGAACACCGACCGCTCAGTTGTCCGGTCAGAAGCCTGGTCACAATACTTAAGGTACGTACCTCAGCTCCTGTATTTATATACGGTAAAGCTGCACATGTTGAGATTGTGGGTTCAAATCCCACCGGGGGCATGGGCATTTGTCTCCCGTGAGTGTTGTGTGTGCTGTCAGGTAGAGGTCTCTGCAACGAGCTGATCACTCGTCCGGAGGGATCCTACCTACCGACTGTGGTGCGTCGTTGTGTGTGATCTACAAACATCGTGAATGAGGAGGCAATGGTCCGCTAGGGGTCCGTCGCGCCAAAAACAAACAAAGCTCCACCTGTGAAAGCCAAAAATACGCAATGGGGATAGGCGGAATAGCTACGTTCACTATTCTGAACCTCGGCTGTAGATGAGATGAGAATTAAGCTTCAAGCACCGGTCGCTTTACTCCAGGAAAAAGAGCTCTAAGTCCCCACTAAATGACAGGTTGTATGGGCCCCAGAACCGGTCTGGGCGCTTTGGGAAAAATATAAATATCTTCTTCTATTTGTACCCTGCAGCAGTAATGCAAAATGGCAGAGATTTACTTTCAGAAACGCGAAATAAAAAAGATAAGAAATTCTACGAATAATTATTTTATCCGCACCCATACAAAAATGCTATTGCGAATTGTGTCATATTATTGGTTATACACATACTTTTGAAGCCAAATGTAAACAGAAGTTCCGTCTCACATAAAATTGATTGCAGCGCGACTTGGCTTCGTTGCGTACAGGGTTAGGAACTGCAAAGTTGTGACTGAATGTCAGTACTGGACAAGGCAGCGTGGGTCTCGAGAGCTCCTTTCTTAGTTTAGCATCCCGACTTTGCTAACAGCGACGACATTGCATTATCATTAATGATACAGAACAAAATGGAGGTAATTATAATGTGGCCTGCAAGCATTTTTATCTACATTTGTATCAAATTTCAGCTATGGTTATATGTTTAAAGATTTCAAGCCTTCTGGAATAAAATATTCTTTACTATTTTTGTAGAACTACTGTTATAAAATTAATTACTCCGAGGTATGTTTGTTGCTCTATTTAATGGTGCCGTAATTTGCTACGGTCGTTGCTCACCAGTGTGAAACATCCGTGCATAACGGAAAGTAGCAGTCAGTAGCAATCAAGATTCGATTGCTCTTTGCATATGAAATTTCTGATATTCAAACTTGAACTGGGTATGTCATTGTCTTTCTACGAAATTTATGTAAACTTTCGGGCCGTTTTTAGCACGTATGATAGCGTTAACGTGACACATTATTTAAACAGAACTGGGTTTCTTTTGAAATGCTACACTTAGCCACAACTAGACGGCTCACAAAATTTCAAAGATGCACTGCTGCCTTCTGTTGATACTCCAATGCTTACAGTTAATGTTTAAGGAACATTTCCTTAAATATAACTCAAATTTGGACATAAATCCAATCCTCATTCCGAATGTGAAAAATCTGCATGTTGTATCGACAGTGCCAGATGATTTAAAGTGTGCAAGTTCTGTCTACAGTGCCACATGAGTAATAGTGCACCTGTTGTATCTGTGGTGCCACGTAATTAATAGTGCGCATGTTGCATCTACAGTGCCACGATTAACAGTGTGCATGTTGTATCTACAGTGCGACGATTAATAATGTGCATGTTGTACCTATAGTGCCACGTGATGAAGAGTGTGCGTGTTGTATCTTCAGTGCCAGATGCTTAAATTCTGACTTCTATAAGATACGTTTATTTGATAATTTTTAAAGAGACTATATGGGTAATAAACTGAAGAGGTGTCTACAAGTGAGGATAAAAGTTAACAGAAAAGTGTGTCACTAACGAGCAAACTAGTTTAACAGTTTAAGAAAACTCCAGTGCTCACACGGTTGCACGCGATGTGTACGCAACGATGTCATCTATCTGTCCGAAAATGAAATGCATAATGAAGTCCGCGAAGACGTAACTTATTCTCCTGTAAATACTTCTAGAATTAAATGTGACAGGATAGTTTTCTAGAAAGGACCGCGTGACAAATCTGCATGTATAAACGGTTGGGCCAACACGGCCAACTTTAAATGTAGTTTGCTACTCTAAAACAGAGGACAATAAATAGAAAATTTCTGCCACCGTGGTACAGGCTTCATTCATACAGTACTGAAAATGACTCGCAGTTTTATTTCGCGTGTACAATGTTCGATACAGATGCAATAATAATAACGAAACATTTTAGTTCCATTAATACTGGTTACGACAACTGGAGGTCTAAGGAAACATTTCCTAGTTTCAGAAAGCTTGGGAACAGCTTGTCATACGAGACAAGTGTAACTTCACCTCGAATCTTAAGAAGATGCCAGTAACGGGAGGTGTACAGTCTGTTGCTGTGCAAATTACTGCATCCCATACAGCAGAAGTTATAAGAAATGGGAGAAAATCGGGAAGGCTGCGGACACACTACGACTGCCTGCTACGTAGGTTATCATTCAGCGACGGCATGACGACTGACTTTTAGTTGCAAAAAAAAGTTGTTTTCTTGAGGTTCCACATCTTGTGACGAAAACCAATTATTCTGTGCAAAATAGTATAATATAGGGTTTTTTCCCCCTGCTTGACTGATATACATCGGCCCGATGCTCCGCCAGCGTGCGTCGGATGCCGCTTGTCCGGGAGTTATGAAAGTCGATGATGGGAGCTAGACAAACGATCAGTGATAAAAACCTTTAGAAAGTGTACATAACAACTCATTAGAGCATCGAACCGGCGCTTTCTGTCAAGCAGGAAAAGAAACACCTTATACCTGACTTATTTTTGAGAAACCAGCATTAGCTGCCATTAAGAGTGAAGTTACAAAAGTTCAAAATTTTACATGGATGGGCCGAAGGACACGTCCAAGACCATACAGATATCCATCATAATTCATTATTATTTCAATTATGCTATGCAGGAGAAGTCGTCAGGAGTTCATGCAAAAGAAACTATACAGGCGAATTCACTCCATTCTTATAGGTTACTAGAAGCTACCTTTACAAAAAAGCGGAATACACATACAGACTTCCGTTGTTCAAATAAACGACAGTGCCAATGTCAAGAGTGGGGGCTGCAGTAAAGACCTGTCTTTGCCGAGAAAGATATTTCTCAAGCTGCTTATGTACACTGTGTGAACCATCGCTTGAGTCTTAGTAAATACTAATGTCTGAAAATGCACAAAATCGACCAGAAACTTCTTTGCTGTTTTGTAAAAGCACACATGATCTTCAGCGGTTCAGCGTCGCACGCTGTCTTCTTGACAGTAAAGGAGAAATTATGCATTCGCAAGACAAAGATATACAACGTTTAAATCATAGTCGGCAGTGACATCACTGAAGAATCTTCTAGCAGTAATATTGACAGGGACACAACGTGAAACTCAATCGACACATCAACGACAGCTGCAGGCTTATTGCATCAGCTGAATATGTTGCTTATGTTTCATCTTAGTCTATTGTATGTAGTGCTGAACAAAAAAAAAAAAAGTGTTTAATTAGGCTACCTGAAGTCGAATGACTGTGACATAGCCTATGCATGCACGTTAGTCCAATTTGTGACAATAATTTTTCAACATGAGACGATCTGCAGTTTCTTTCCATAAAATCTGGGTAGGAAATAGAAACACTTCTTAAAGTAAAGGTAGTGAAGGTGATTCTGTTTCAGAGGTTTGAGAGAAACGTCTGCCGTCTTATTTACAGAAATGCATTATAAATGCGGCTAAGGTTCTTAAAAACCAAGAAACAGCAGTATTCTCATATAAATACAACGTGTCACTCAATAACACAACACTTAATTTTATATTCAATAAAAACAATAATTGTCAGGGCGACATGTTTCGGCCTTTATTAGGTCATCTTCAGACCCTCTGGGAAAACAGATCCAAAAGCAGTATTCTCATGCTAACATTACCAAACCCACGTATGCATTCCGGTGATTGATGCACAGCTCGACGAATTTGAAACAAGGCGTCGCTGTGCAAGGAGCGTTGCACCCAGGTTGCAAGTCCTTCATCGAAACGCTGCCGCTCTGACATCTGGCACAGCAAGTAGAAGTGAACTTACCGAAGTTGATTAAACGGTATTAGAAACAAAATCGGCGTGAAATAAAGCACTGTCAGAACTACTGGGACTGCCTGGAGAGTAATGGACTTCACAAACTGGCAGTAATTACGGCAAAAATTCCAACCTCTAGAGCTGCCTGTGAGAAGACATTCTCCCGCATTCGCCAGCCGAAGACCCATGGAAGCAACAATATGGCCGATGAGCGTCTCAGTGTTCACGCTCTGCTGCATTTGAAAAAATAATTTGTGAAACGGATTTACTTAGCAATTTTAGTAGACAAATTCAACTCCGAGCATGAAAATAGGAAGAATTCGCCTACATTAGGCAGGTAAAGTAAATCGTTATTGCTTCAAGCAATGTTTCAACAAAAAGTTGCAAAATACGCCTTTACCTTCATAATGTCTATCTATCCGTCCACCCGATTAATGAAGATTCCGAATGTCCCTCAAACTATGGCTCAGGAAATTAAATTTAAAAAATGTTGAAACACTATCCATAACTTTACATTTCAGACGGGTCTGTGTTTCGCACAACTGGTTGAAAGAATTTGTGCTTTATTACAAACAGTTACACCAATCCATCGCCCACCCCTGTCCCTGACTGTCACCAACAAGATACATGAGAACTCCAAAATCATATCCATTCACCATAATTCTCAGCTTCTAGACAAACACTCGTGTATTCCTCTATTATTGGTCAGTATGCACTTCCAAACTTTATTTCTTTCATTATTTCTTCCGTTAATTTCATCTTTCAATTCCTTCTTGCTTTTTTTCCTTTCTGTCTTTATTTCCTGTTTATCAATTTATTTACTTCAAACAGTGCATTACAAACACTCTGTACATGTCCTGTAGATGGTGCAGCTGACTTAATTTTCATTGGTGACAGGAATGGCCCTTCTGATAAATATTCCAGGAAACAGGCCAGCAGTACTGAGCAAAGAGACAAGAAGTTTTCCATTGTATTAACCCAAAGGAATTGCATTATAATTTGAGTAAAACAAGAGAAATGGTTACTGTTAACAAGTGATACCCTATGGAATGAACTTATCTCCCCCTGACCTAGGCTGAATCATAGAAGATGACTAAGCCACAAGCTGCGCTTGCTGCTGCTGTGTAACAAACATCGGGAATGACTGGAGAAGGAATCGTATGTGGCATTCACGCAGAACCATGTGTAGGGGTGGGTAAAGTTCCATGAAGCACAGTCTCTAGTTTGATAAATCCAGTCCACAACCCCAAAAGTTACTTACTTAAGATCCAGTTTAATATTATACTACGCCTCTATTTATTAAATGATCTCATTCTTTACGGTTTCCCAACCAAAATTCTCTATAAACGTATCATCATTTCCATGCACACTGCATGATCTGCCCGTCACATAGTCTTCGAATTTATCGCCCTGCTATCTGGTGAAAAGTACAGGTTATGAAGTTCCTCTTTGAACAGTTTGCTCGACTGTACTCTTCCTCCGTCCTGATTCCAAATACAAGCCTAAGAAATCTATTGTTAAACACTATCACTTTACTCGTCTCGAATAGTGCTCATTTTTCTATAATAAATAATTTAACATCTGTGAGGTATTGCTTCTGTTCTTCGGTCGCCTCGGTTACTAGACGTTCATATTTTTTGTACTGAGTGTACAAATTGGCCACTTTCCCTTTGCTGAGTGTTATCAGTTGCCAAGGCCCACATCCACATTGGCCACTTTCCCTTTGCCGAGTGTTATCAGTTGCCAAGGCCCACATCCATATTGGCCACTTTCCCTTTGCTGAGTGTTATCAGTTGCCAAGGCCCACATCCACATTGGCCACTTTCTCTCTGTCGAGTCTAATCAGTTGCCAAGGCCCACATCCACACTGGCCACTTTCCCTTTGCTAAGTGTTATCAACTGACATGGCCCACATCCGCATTATTTGCCAACAGTGATGCTTTACCAGAATGCATAACTCCCAGCTGATAAGAGATTGTATACTTATCACCATGAAACCCGATATTTACCTAAGTACTCGCAGTATACACCCATAAAACTTCAGCATCTACCTCGAAGGGACAGCGTAGTCCGTACAATGACTAACCAACGGGCCGGACGACGGAAAAATACGGTTCAATTCCCGGCAGGGGACAGAATCGCTTCTCCTAAACGTCGACACGGTTTCTGAGGCCCAACCAGCTGCTTATTCAGTAGTTACTGGGGGGTAAATTGGCCGGAGCGTGAAGCTGCAGCCGAGGTTACGAATGAGTGGAGCTACACATCTATTCCTACATATGCCTTCATAACGTGCATGGGGAAGACTTTAACTTTACGTTTTAACCCGCAGGCAACAAACACGCTGTCTTAATTGCCAAAACCTATCGATTAATACTGTCCATGGAAATAATCACAGTATATTGTCACAATCATAACATCACGTGAATATACGGCGTGCAGGCAAACTGCAAACTTGTCAGATATTAAAGCATGTGGTAATATAACCACAGCTTTAAAAGGATTAGTACCTGGACCGTACTTTGTACACCCTTGGTCATAGTAAATAACAAAAGTGGCCAGGTGGGCGCGGTACGCCGATGATACAAGCTTATCGCCAACCTGCTTATGTAACTATCACGATAAGGGACAGTCCATACTGTACCTGCCGCTTATGGGACCCTGTTACTGGACGACTGAAACAAACGCCAGACTGCTAGTCAGTGGTCATTAGTTCTTCACAGCAACAGAATTAGAAGACTATTAGACAAATGAGAAGCATAAATAGGAATACCTTTTAATGAAGGCTGCTGTCGACTGGGATGAAAAGTCATGTATTTTTGTCGACAGTAATAACAACGATTCGGAACAGCCTATCTCTCCACACTACCCAGTCGATACACAGCACGTTCCTCCTAAACGTCTGTAAACATCCACCACACTAACGCGAATTTACATCAGAAGTCGGCAGTGACCACTTTCACCGCCTGAGAATCAGCGTATGTGCTCCACACTCGGCAGGACGGACTTCGATACTAACCAATACATTCCGTGATTTTAATTCGTTATTTCCTCATCAGAAACCCTAAAACAAGAGTACTGAGGAAGCATATGGCCCCGATTACTTATAAATGCACATGTAAGGAAGCTATATACAGAGTGACCCACGGGAACCTGACATCTTATGAATGGGTAGTACTCAGTAGGTAGGCCGAGGAGGGGACTGCGCCGAAGAAAAATAAACTGTGCCAATGTGTGGTTTTAACAAGACGGTGCTACAGCGCACACTGCAAACGAGTCAATGACCATTGTTCGAAACATGTTTCCCGGGCACCTCATTTCCCGTTTCGGAGACGTGCCGTGGCCCCATCGCTCTCCATGTGATTTTTTTCTTTGGGGGTATTTGAAATCGCGTGTTTACGCTCACAACCCCCTACGTTGAATGATTTGAAGGAAGCCATCCGTTAGGAAATTCGTCCGATCGATCGTCAGTTGTTGGCCCATGTCATGGACGATTTTTAAAAAAGGCTTGAAAACTGCACCCAAGAAGACGGTCGTCATATTACCGATATCATTTTTAAAACTTAACCATCTAGTATGGCATGTTTTAAGCTTTGATTTTTTTATAAATAAATGTGAATTTACTTGAAAAACAACTGAGCACTGTTTATTTTAAAGATGTCAGGTTCCCGTGGGTCACCCTGTATGTCTCTATTTAATTAAACTCACGGAGTGACGGCGTAAGGGAGAACAGAGGTAGATCGCCTGCATCCTTAACTTCGACACAAATGGAGTGAGTGATCGAGTGCGTAGAGTCCAGTTGAAATGTGATGGCACATGGTGATACATGGGAGGGGAAGTGAAGAGGAAACTGGCGAATGGAGTGGGTAGCCAGTACTCTTCACACTTTCTCAGAACATGGTGTATCCAGCATTACTACCGCTGATGCCCATACCTCGGCTGCCAGTAGTCGACTGAACTGACGCCCCCGCCGATTTAAATGGACCCGTCCGTTTCGCCTAAAGAAGAAATCTGGTTTCTGCGCGTGTGCCATCACATTTCAAACGCAGTCTACCACTCTGGCTCCCTACTCGAGAGATTCTCGGGTCAAAATTCTGCTTAATGACCAGGTATCCGCACTGACGTAATTTATAATTTTGTTTCATTCCTACAGGTAAATGCAGTAACAGTACTTTACACTAGGCCACAACCCCTTCCGTCCGCATCCTCACCAATTCATTATTCATTAATATCCTAAGACCCGACATTGTTAATTTTATTAGCAATCGTAAGCGTCGTTAAATAAACCAAGAAAACATAAATATACTCTGGTAGAGACAGAACCGAAGGTTGTCCCTGTGCACGACATGAAGACATACGGGTAGTGAAGATACAGTTCCAATCAGTCTTAATATCTTCACTAGATGGGCGTGACCGGAGGTCTGTTTCACTCCCTGGCCGCTTTCCCTCCGGCGAAAGAGCCCTCAGTGCCCACTCAATGGGAGGCTGGGTGGGGTCCAGAACCGATATGGACGTTATGGAGAATAGAAAATTTTTGCTCCTGCTTGGAATCGAACCACGATTCTTTATGTCTCTAACCGGCAGCCTAGTCTATACAGCGACATAGAAACTCTCTTGATATGTTGACATCATTCAATACAATATCTCGTATCGTTTTTCACTTATCGTTACCTGCTTGCAGCAAGAACAAACATAAGAGGTGTACCATTTAGTCACACTACAGTGAATGTACGTAATAAACACCCGTACAAAAGGGAAATGTCTAAAATGGAAAAATATTCTGATAAATTGGACATCTGACATAGCTGGAATCAGGTGCGCGCCCATTGGGGCCCGCGAAAACGAAATTAAGAAAAAAGATTTTTTAGACACGATAATACCAGTGGTTTTAAATGATTTACCCTTCAGCCGAAATCAGCCACAGAAATTGGCTGATGTCTAGTAAATAGGAATTTTTAAAAACAGAGCACAACTTTTGAGTCTTAGATAAACTTAGAAAACCAAGAAGATTTGACATTGTGATTAAATTAGGTGAGCGAGTCAAGGCGCATGTAGTAATATTTGACCCCATCTATACCTAGATCTTGCAAGTGGTTTTCCTACGATATATATATATGTGTGTGTGTGTGTGTGTGTGTGTGTGTGTGTGCATTTATCTTCCATCTCATCCCATTTCAGTTTACTATGACCGTAATATGCCACACTCTATATATAATATAGACATTACTGAAAAACAACAGTATTTCTTATCTAAGCAGCATTTCCTTATACCTTAAAACGCAGAAGCAATTAGAAATACGCACTTCGATCATGTAGGATCATCAAATACCCCCAGAAACCCACGGTTACAATAATTAATAAGAAGGTTCCAACACTAAATTTAAGTTCTCATGGCAGGAAATATAAAAAATACCCCCTTCTAGGAACTCACAGCCTGTGGTCTGGTAGAAATTTACGAACGTTTTGGAGAAACTAGTTGCCTCGCTCTTCAAAGTAGACTTCTACTCTGAAAATGAAGGTTATATTTTCGTGAAAAAAGTCGGTAAATTCTACAACACAACACGGCGTGACGACCCGTTAGATGGTGTTCTTCAACAGGGATCCAAATATAACTTACCTGCGTGAGAATCAGATCTGGTTGGAATTCGTAGGAGGGGTATATATGATTATTAGAACTATGTAATACAAACGCCAATACAGTATCAAGATTTCATCTTTGAACATGCCCACTAGAATTACCTTTCAAAATACGGTGCTACCCTCTGCTATATGCATTACACTTACCACAAAGTTTACTCACGCTGGTTAGGTGAGGTTTCAGTAGCATAAATATAAATTTTCTGAGTAAACATTCTTTCAAATCATCATAAAATTATGGGCTTTCAAATAAAGAACTTCAAACAAAAAATACAGAAGAAATTGTAACCATAGGGCAAAAATGTCGGGTATTTCTCTGCCTTTTAATTGCCCCAAAACCGTAAAACTTATTCAAAACATGTGTTGGACGTAAAACAGCTGTGTTTATTTTCCAGTACGGATTTCTCTGAAACACATAGACAGCTAGATAAACAATTAGCAAGTTAAATCCGTGATGCGGGCAGAAACATGTTGTAAATCTTCATGTCAATTGCCCGTTACTGTTCGCGCTTAGCTAAGATCAGAAACGGCCGAACGGATTTTACTCAAAGTACCTAACTACATGGAGCAGAGTCCTTCCTGAGAAAATAACAGATCTTAGCTAGTCTTGAAATTCCCCGCATTTTATGGAACCCAGAGGTTTAATACCGCATTTACAAGCGCCTTCCACCTGTCCCTATCCTGAGCCAGAGCAATCCAGGCCACGTCTCCACACCCACCTTCTTGAGGAACAATTTTAACACATTCAAAGGGCCACGAACTTTAATCTCTCTAATGAAAGAACTATTTTTCAGTTCTGGAGTTATTTCATGAATTCAGGCGGCAATTCTGACAGGCGCTAAGAATGGGCGTGAATGCACTTAGCCCAGAATGAAACATCTGCTAAGGAACAAGTGGAACATCTGACATCCACGAACACAAATCTAGTAAGCCCCATTCCTGGCTCTAGGTTATTTTTTTAACAATCTGTGTACCCCCAAAAAGACCTCTGTTCTACAACACCTCTTTGTGCTTTAACCTCTTCACTGGCACTAAGTATCAGTGTACTCCGACAAGCATGCAAACAAGCAGTGAATTACTCTTATTAGATTCACATTCTTAAAAAAAAAAAAAAAAAAAAAAAAAAAAACATAAAAATATTGTGGTTTTTTTATTTTACCCAGTGGGGGCGGGGCGGGGGGGAGGAGGGGGAGGATCAGAATCAGAATACAGGGGAAAGG
>Ga0123357_10007610_pt1 | contig 13412 bp, 8 predicted proteins | sample TergutEmb28metaG_FD_89873 | JGI IMG/M metagenome (GOLD analysis project Ga0123357, IMG submission 89873) | Embiratermes neotenicus P4 segment gut microbial communities from Petit-Saut dam, French Guiana - Emb289 P4 | ecosystem: Host-associated > Arthropoda: Insects > Digestive system > Gut ...
AAAATTCACGCATGCGCACTAAGGTTCAAGGTCGGCTCATGCAAGCGCGCTAGATTATAATCCATCAGGTGTTCGCATAAAAAAATACGGTCGGATACTTTTCTAACAGACCTCGTATTGTGTGAGGAGTGGGACGGGATAGCTCAGTCGGTATAACGACTGGCTACGGGCTGGACGGTCCGGGGATCGAATCCCGGTTGGGGGCGAGATTTTCCGCACCTGTCCACCCAGCCTCCTGTGCAATGGGTATCGGGTCTTTTCCGGGGGTAAATAGCGGCCGGGGCGTGACGCTGACCCCTCACGTCTTCTAGTGCCATGGTCAAGAAAGAGTAGAGTTATACCTCTAATTCCCCTATGGGCCGTAGGGCGTGTGCAGACCCTCAGTCCCTGTACAAGGGTACACTTTATCCCCCCCCCCATATTGTGTGAGGAACGTTGTCAAGGAGCTCGTCATTATTGGATTTTTTTTCAGCCTTTTATCGCTTCCTTTATTGCACACTATTTTCAGTCACCCTCAACCATACCAAACACCAGTTCGAGTTATAGGTATGAATTAATTATATTTTAGTCTTTACTTCTTTACTTATATGGCAGAACGCGAAACACATTTTCTGAATTGAGGGGTTTAAACATTTCTTGAATTAAAGTCTGACGACTGAGATTAATCTAAATTCATTATGCAGATTTTCGCGATATTCACGTGACACTAGAAAGCAGTGTGATAGCATTGAGGGTCAAGTGACCAGCACCACTCCGTATAGCTTCTTTCCTACCTGACAGAAAATGAATAGAGTCTCCATTATCGAATACCAGTCAGTTAATGCTGTTAAAGAATAAAATTGTTGTTTGTGCTGAGAATAGTATGAAGCACTAAAAGACACAGTGCAAGAAAAACGCAGAGTTTTTAAATGTTAAAGCATGTGCTAGATATAGCTGCCAATGTTTCACATGCTGTCAATATATTCGTGACTGCAGTTTTAGTTTTTTGCTGTTGTTCCGAAATATTTTAACTTACTACATTTTCGAGTTATTAATTTGCTGTTTATTGTTTGTTATTATTATTATGCAGGAGAAAGCAATGGCAAACTACCCCCAAGAACTTGCCCAGGATGCATTGTGCCAGAGCCATACCGGTCACATGACGGGGCTCTGGTTCCTGCCAAGCCCGGCCTTCAAGGCTGAATACTAATGAATGAATTATTATTATATTGCATTCTGATCATGCAAGATTACCGCTTGCTTACTGGGAGTGCGGGTTCGGAACCCGCCGGGGCGTGGATGTCTGTCTCTTGTGAGTAGTGTGTGTGGTCAGGTTGAGGTCTCCACAACCGGCCGATCTCTCGTCCAGAGGAGCCATACCGAGTATGTCTATATGAGTATCACATAGTGTGATCACGTGCTACGATAGTCCTCAACATATACAATGAGCAAGTAGAAAGGGGTAAGGCTAGGAAAGAAAGAATTAACAACATAACATAAGACTAGAAACTGACGTTTCTTGTTTATTTATAATCCTTCCCGGTTTTCCGAACCTGCCTAATGCCCTGTTCTGAAGAAAAGTTGGAAATTGGTGGCTGCAAGTTATTTCCTTATTTCATAACTTTGTGGACAGGAAATTTATCGAAGAAATATTTACTCCATTTTGTGCGGTTCGACCGTAATTTTTGCCAAATCCCTTTGAGAACTGACGGCAGTTGGTGAAGGAGAAATACCAGGGACAAACAATTGAGAAGTACATTTATTTCGGGGATGGGAGAAAGAGCGTCACTTTGTTAGGAGGTTACAAGTTTGGTCTGCTGGTCCTTCTGACTGATAAGAATTACATGAACTTGGTGAAATTACAACGCAGGAAATTGTGACTGACTGAAATACCGGTTGCGGAATTCGATTCACCCTTTAAAATTAAACTGCATAATTTGTGAAAAATCGTTCGGTTACTTTTGAGGACTAATACTTGCCTGTACTGTACACAACATTTCAATTTCTACTTCACAGAGATGACAGCCCTTGACCAACCAGTCGGTTAATTATTTTTAGGGAAGTGTTCGCAGTTTATTTTGAGAATCATACGAAACACATCAACGCACTATGTGACAAAATGCAGAGTGTTTTAGTGTTCGAGCAGGTTGTACTTTTAGTTGCCACTGGATTTTAAAGTAGGTAGTTTAATGGAGAGTGAGAATCTTGGACCCATTTTCTTGTTTTCCAACATTTGGCAGTTGCAGAATGTGTGGTCAGCAGCTGATGCAGAACTTAAACTTACCGTGTGTTTTTACTGCCAAGTAAACATTCTCTCTTGTGGTGATTGGATTGCGGTTTAATATCTTAATAATCACAGGATGATATAGGGTGCTCCGTATGCGATATTCGTTATACGTGTATCCGTGCCGTTCCATCATTGGAAAACATAGGTGATGTTAGAATGATTTTGAATGGCAGATAACTAGAAGTTGATTAAGCATGTGTGCAGCATTTGTTATTTGCCTTCTCACATTAAGTACGAAGATAATGGGGGGACGACAGTAAGTAACCACAACGAGCAGACTGGGATTTTGTGTTCTGACTATAGGCCTCACCAGTCTGAGTTAGACGCGCTAAGTGCTGAAATGTTATGTTCTGTTGTATGCATTATTGATGACATGCAAATGTATGTAAAACAGCGTATTATCTATCAGTGTGTCGCCGTCGCTATAAACTTGCGTGGGTAATGCGTCAGAACATAGATCAGTGAAGTTGGTAACTCCATGCATTTTTCAGTGTGAGGTGAGTTAATTTGTAATTGCCCATGAGGTCCTCTTTGAGTTCGTTTAATTGTCTTCTAAGTAAGGCTGACCGTAGTGACATGACGACTGCTTTAGCTTTCATAAAGCATTGTTACATTATTTCACTATTTAATGAAACTACTTTCTAGACATGTTTTTGATATTAATTTTTAGGTATTCTGAGACTTCTAATTTATTCATGGTCTTATTTTCGTTTCTTTGTAGTTAGCCTTCTTCCTGTTTGCTTCTTATTTCTGCCAGTCCATCGAGATAGAAGGTCATCTAAATTATATAAGAAGGCAGGCAGTGCCTCACAGAGAAAAGAATTCCTTTTACGCTATAAAGACTTGTTCAGGGAAATAATCGGTGTTGACTGTGAAGATGGTAAGAAACAAATACATTTTGTGTACCGAATGCGAAGTCTTCAAGCGTCACAGCAGGTGGGCTGGGCTTTAAACGTTTAGCCACGACTTATTATCTAGTTTGCCCTATTGTGGGTAGACTTGAAAAGAGATTGTAGGGCCGGAAGTATCGTATGTGGGACCCCCAATATTTGCTGAGAAATGTAATTGTTCTACTTGTGTATTAACGTAAGTTTGTGTACACAGGGTTGTACTGAACTGCCTCACTGTGTGCTGCAAGAAGGTGAAACAGAACAGCGTTGAGTATTTGCGAAATAACTGTAGAAGCATTTAGTGTCGTCGAAATTGAAGTGGTCATTGAAGGGGTACATTGTTCTCATCTGATCGATGTCGTAGTTTGACCCAGTCGTCTGTCTATCCGTGCGACCAACGCGTCCTTTTATTCGCTCAGTTTAGCGGCTTGTGCCTTCCATACATTCTTCTTCCATGGCGCTACAAATCTGATAGAGTCTTGGCCTTCTCGACAATATCCATCCATTTAAGGCGGTTCTGTGCTTGCTCTGCCCTCTTCATAAGCTTCATCTTCGCCGTCCATACCATGCCGTATTTTTCTGTACTTTCTTGTCGCACACCATTATTAAGATGCCTTCTTTCATTTAATGCCGTTGAATCAGTTGATTTCTAGGCTCGTTCGCAAAATTACGAAAAATCACTATTAGCTTCGTCAAGTCTGTTCGTCCGTCCGCGTGGATCAGCATGGCTCCCACTGAATGGATTTCCATGAAATTTTATATTTGAGTATTTTCGAAAATCCGTCCACAATTCAAGTGTCACTAAAATCTGACAGGAATAACGGGTGCTGTACATGAGGACCAACAGGCCTATACATTTATAATCGTTTCTCGCTCAATTCATTTCGGAATTAGAAGTATTTCAGACAAACGTTGTAGAGAGAATTAAAAAATACATTTTATGGTCAATAACTTTTCTTTTTCGAAAATGGTGTCTTGTATGAGGTAATGTGAAGAAAAAAAATATTGTAGAATTGGGCAGGCCGCGGAGGACAATATTACGCATACGCACTCTGTGCCGGATACCTAAGGCTAAAACAACACTCTCAGAATATGTAATACTTATTGCTTTTCCATTGTAACTATGGTTGCTCAAACGCTCCTCAGTGTTACATTTTACGTTCATTGTCTGTCTTGGTAAACCAAAGATCGAATGTCGATAAAATGAAGCCCTTCCTATTAGCCACAGTTTTGAGTCAGTTGAATCCAGTTACCTCACGTCTTCTTTCTGCAGTATCAGGCTTAATATTAACTTCATAAGACTTTTTGATCTTCATTCTGCGCGCTTTCCAAGAGAATCCGTAACCAAAATTGTGTGTACAGCCTGCTTCCCCATCTTATTTACATGTCTGGTCAGTTGTCGAATTCTTGATGGATGTAACTTAGTAATTTTAGGGGCATTAAATAAATCGCTGATGCAATGGAACTCGTAGGAGAAGTTCTCTTGTCGGTGTCTAAGGGCCCTTTTACGCGGACGTGTTGGTGGCGCCACAAACAGTGCGTCTGAAGCGAACCATTTTCTGCGAACGTGTTGGTGGCGCTTCAGCGGAACTGAGCAGCTAACACTCGTTCGTTTCCCAGTTGAGTTCCAGTTTAAAATGGAATTCGAATAGGAACTCGTAAATATAAGTATGCCTGTGTAGTATCCGAAGAAGAGTGGAAGGCAATATTAGATAACTTTCAATAGCACGCTAATTTTCCGCGCAGTCTAGGTGCCATAGATAGTAAGCACATCCATGTCATAAAAAGAACAAACAGTTGCTCTTTGATTTATAGCTACAAACGACTCTTTTCCCTAGTTCTGTTGGCGGTTGCTAATTAGAACATCGCTGTGTATTTGTAGACTTTGGATCACGCGGGAAATATTTAGATTCAGTCATTTTCGAGACCTTGTCATGGAGTGAAAGAATTCAGGAAAATACTCTGAACATTCCTCAGGAAAGCCATTGAAAGGCACTTGCAGCCCGTCCCTTCCCTGTGTGTTCGTCGGAGATGAAGAGTTTGGATTGTTGAAGAACCGATTACCGCCTTGTGCAGGAAGGGTTTCTTATAAGGCGATTTATTGAGTGCACGTTCGATACACCATAGAGTAACTGGCAGATTTTGCACAGGCTTCAAAATGTGCCTATTGATTTTGCACATGGCTTGTTGCATTCTTGATTATTTTGCTCGTGAAAAGGGTGGCTATAATTTTGACAATACTCTTTACGTAGTACGCCTGATGTACACACCAATTTCAGTGCCTCAGCTAGCAGGTCGAATCACCAATTATATTCGAGATCACTTCGCGAATAATTTTGTGGGCAGTGAAGGAGCGGTATACTGGCAATATGCTAAGGTCTATGCGAACTGGCGTAAGAAACGCATGTTTGGGCCTCGTTAGACGTGTATCTTCACTGACCGAGTTTTGATGTAAATTTATTGAACTATTTAATTTACTCACCTTAAGTAATAATTTTATGTTGTGTAAAATATACACAATAAACAATACATTTATTCCATACATAATTCGTTTATTTCCGTCAATGTTTTAGTCTCGTAACTGGAAACACTATTAACACAAACGTCCCCAGCACCTTGTCTATTCCACCTTGTCACTACTGCACCACTACAGTCCCATGTAGCTAAACGGGGTTCAATTTCGGTACTAAACAGTTCGGTGTAGAAATAAATATCTTCAGAATGAAGAAAATGAAAAAGAAACTTATAAAAAGTTGTATTTGGAGCATTGCTTTTTATGGATCAGAAACATGGACCCTAGGAGAAAATGGAGAAAGGGTCGCAAATACATTTGAAACATGGTGCTGGAGAAGGATGTTAAAAATAAAATGGACGGATAGAATAACGAATGACGAAGTTTTCCGAAGGGCGAAAGAAGAAAGATTACTTTCAAACATTTTAAAAATATATAGGCCTCTTATGGATAGGGCATAAAATTAGGCATAACGAGTTTGTAGTAAACACCCTTGAAGGAGCAATATCCGAAAAAAAGGCCGTGGGAAGACCTCGTCTACACTACTTAGAGCAAGTCGCTAGAAACCCAGGAGCTGACAGTTATACAGCAATGAAAAGAATAAAAAAGGTAAGGTAAAGTGCACCCTTGTACAGGCACTGAGGCTCTGTACAGGCCGTACGGCCCATAGGGGAAGTAGAGATATAGCTCTATTCTTTCTAGTCCACGGCACTAGAAGGGGTGAGGGGCCAGCGTCACGCCCCGGCCGCTATTCACCCTCCGGGAACGACCCGGTACCAATTGTACAGGAGGCTGGGTGGGCCCCAGGGTCGGTCTGGTCAGATGCAGAAAATCTCGCCACCACCGGGATTCGATCCCCGGACCGTCCAGCCCGTAGTCAGTCGCTATACCGACTACTCTACCCGGCCCGTAATGAAAAGAATGGCTTGCAACAATTCCAGATGGAAAGCTGCCAACCAATCGAAAGGTTGAAGGGTAAGAAGAAGAAGAAGAAGAGGAATGAATGAAGAAAGACCACTCGGATGTTAGCTGAAGACGTGGCGCGACTGAAGACCCTCGTGGAAACGGCGACATAGCGACAATGTATCGCTGGCTGTGGCGCGTCAGAGTTATGGCGCTCCTGGTAGCGGGAACAATCGACCGATGGCGTCTGTAGGGCTCCAGTTTCTGTAGCGCTTCCGCTTGGAGACACGACCATAGTAACCAACAGTTCTGTAAGTCGCTATACTATGTGTGGCACCACAAACACGATCGGAGAATAATGAGCCTTAACTCTAAACCCTCCGCTGTAGTATGGGAGCTTTGACGTCTTACGTCATACTTCCCCTTCAGTTGACGGTAGTCTGTTATCATGAGCGGCAACCTGAAGCCCGAGTTAATGGCGATAATTCCGCTACACCAGCAATCAAAGAAATTTCACTACCTGCTGCTACAACTTGGAACTGAAAATGCGTTCTACCCCGCGCTGCGTGATGATAGCGATGGGCTGGAGAGAATTACCGTCATTTAGTTGACGAGCAGCTTTCTGCTGTTAAGGACAGCGAATTTTAAGAACCTTATTCGCAAGTCCGAGTAAGTTTAATCCAAATCACATCTTCACGCCCAACTCTTTTCTTACCTCTATCAGTATTTGCTTCACATCGAGACATGGTCCGCCGTCCACTGTAAGGTTTCCTCTCTTGAAGTCTTAGATAAAAATGTAGTACTGTTGCATAGCTATGTGTTTCCCACAGTTCTTACAAAAAACAACCATTATTTTCCTCAACAGCAATTAGAGTTGTTCTTTCTAATGGAAGCACATTGTGTTCTGTGTGAGGTATGAACTGAACCTTTATGATGGTGTGATGTAGATTCATTTTAGTCTTCAAATGATAGAAACTATGGAGTAAAATAGGGAAACCAGGAAGCAGCGAGAGTGTCCCAAACAGAATATGTTTCTTCCTGTCTGCAAGTGAACGGCGCACAATGCTTCATGATAGTTTTAGGCCTGCGCGTCTAATACAAATTTATACCACTTACAATTAACGGAGTAATGAAGGCATTCTGTTAGCCTTGCAACTAGACATGTGATATTGAATGCAGACACAGCTGTTTGTGCAGTAGGGGCTCATCACCATTTCTTAGTGTTTCTGTTAGTCGTAGCTGAAGGAAATGTAACAAAGCTTGAGCGCATGCCCATTTTATGCTTACGTTATTTACAGCGGTTCGGCCGCTCGAGAGTCACGTGCTGTTAGTCCATGCAGTGTTCTGATCTTGAAGTCTTTGCCGTTCTCAGGCATCTCGTACTGAACTGCTTTCAGGAATTGGTGCAGTCGGTATGCGTCCACTTAAGTCTGGGCATTCAGTTTAAGATTCTGCTGTCTTAGCTGTTTCATAGATGTCTGACCTAATTCCGTGTAGCAGACGTGGGGTCATTCGTTGTGGTAGATCAGTGTAGATGCCGGGGTATTTCAATCGTTATAGCGACTGAACTATAGGCTGGACTGCCGAAGAGCCTGGTATCCTTTCAGGGCGAGGCAAGAGATCGTCTTTCTGTTCGGCGACGGGAAAAAATCTGGGGCCTTTACCCTCTTCTCCATTTGCTACCGAGTGTTATTTCTCCGGGGTAAAGCGGCCGGCGCGCGAAAGTAACCACTGGCCTCTGTCTAGTGCTGAGGGTAAGATGAGTGGAGTTACATCCACCCACTGCAGTTAGCACGCCACGTGTCCCAGTCTAGCGTCACATGTATCCATTCCATGGGGTTTCGTCCTATTTGCTTGAGTTACGTTTTAATTTTGTCCTGTCATCTAAGCCTGGGTCGTACAAGTGGTTCCATTTCTTCAAATTTCCCCACCAGAATCCTTTAGGTATTTCTTTTTTCACCCATACGTTCCACGTGCCTCATCCATTTCATACCTTTGGAGCACAGTGCTTAATTAAGCCCCTTGCCGTTGTACTGTCATTTTAAGCCTTGCTTTTTTCTGTGTAGTTTTATTCTTTCCGCACAAGTCATTCGATTGTACCTCGGTAGTTCTGTTCAGAGGGCCTCGTCTTGGAGACTGGGTAAGCTGCATGAAACTGGAATGATGTTATGAAGAAGTATGTAAGCCCTACCCGGTTACCTGTTATAGATTTTGCGAACATTGTATACAAAACTTGAAATTCGCTCTCTGTTGCAGGTAAACTAAGGTGTCCCTGGCCTTCACTTCGCCTCCCGGACACGGCACGGACACAGACGATATGGTGAGTTAAATTGTGAAGATTATAGGGACAGGTCTGATACTGGTACCCCTTACCGTTGAATTATAGGATATATCTTCTTATAGGATATAGCTTACGCATTGCGTTACTGCCGTCGTATGCAACTGTTCATTTCAATACCCGTCGTACATTTTCTGGCTATAGTTCAGCCACTCAGGGGTTCATGTTATTTGATGTGGTTGTTAAACGTTTTAGATGAGTCTAAAATTTTTGAACAGCGACGTTCAGCTTCCGCTTCTCTGTCCGTCCGTCTCTTTGTCCGTCCGCCACGAAACACTCGGCTCCCACTGGACGTCTTTCGTGAATTTGTGTACTGGGGATTTTTACTCAAATCTGTCGACGATATTCAAATTTGGTTAAGGTCGGGCGAAAATTACAGACACTTTAAATAAAGACTAACATATATATGGGGTGTCATGCGAAGTACAGCTGGCGATCGATGTAAAATAATGTGCCACATTTAGTATATATATATATACGATGTAATTAGGGTATAATACATAGCCATCATATTTATTCCCTTATGTTTGACAACAAGCCGATCCCAGTGGCCTGGCTGTCTAAGTCTTGAGTTTCCGGCCGCTCGCTTGCTGGGAATGAGGGTTCGAATCCTGCCGGGGCCATGGATATCTGTCTCTTGTGAGTGATGTGTGTTGTCATGTAGAGGTCTCTGCATCGGGCTGATAACTCGTCTAGAGGAGTCCTACCGAGTGTCGTGTATACAGTGAGTGTGATCTCGGAGCCCCGTAAGGGGAGGTCATGACTCGGATTCGGGTCGAAACACCACAGGAAAAAATTTGGAGTTTTAAGTAGTCTACGCAATATGGCCGATTATAAATTCGATATTTGTGATGTGACTAACAATCCCATGATTTGGTTTACGTCTTCTTAAGTCACATTTCTGTTACACATTTACGAGCCATGACGCACAATTAAGTAAAATACAAACGTGCAATAATGATCTTCAATATTTGGTTGTTATACCTGAGAATATTAAATTTGGCATGGAGATTGTGAATACGTGTATACCTACAACTTTGGCGCGAAATATTTTCATCAAGTCAGCAATTACAAAATGTTTCGATGGAGTGAAACTTCGAAGTTATATATGATATAGACAAAATCAACGCAGACCTAAACACTTAAAGATATTTACATTACAACCGTAATAATATATCGCAAATAGTCTTCTTCATTTGCGTGATTTGGAACGCAGAGCAGCGGAACTTTTACAGTAAATGTTGAAGAGTATTGGATAAGAATATCAGAATGTGCTTGGTCGAAACATCAGTACAGGTTCTTACGTAATTTCTGCGTACAATCTGGCAGAATAAGTAGCTGTGAATTTTTTATAGTTACTGTGGCCGATAACTCTTCGGTAGCATGAGATTTCTCAGGCGCCTTGTGATTTAGCTGATTTATGGATATCACCTCGTGTTTTTTTGTAGTTTTAACTGATTTATTGATACCGAATTGTTTTTCTAATAATCATAACCTCATTCTTGGCACTGCTTACACTACACTATTCCAAGAATCCTTCACTCTACACTTCTACCGTCACTCTCCAGGGCGACATCTCCAACGCCCTTCCCTAGAGTGACTGGTCGGACAACCAAAGGGTTTTATTTTCGTTGGCTGACCAAATATTCTCTGAATTAACTTATATTTACTTGGCAGAAACACGCTCACATCATAATCAGAAGTCGCTAATTTCTTCACCAAAATAAACCATAAATTTGGAAACACAATGCCAAACAGAATTCGCAACATCAAGTACTAGCACAGCTTTGAAGTGGTCACGTCCGGAGGGACATGGGTAAAAGCGCGAGGTTTGAAGGACGGGAATCCCTTCACACAACGAGTGGTCCAACAGGCTACTTATGTTCGGCAACAGTACTTCAAGTGAACACATGATTGTCAGTTCTGTGTCCCATACGCATAACTGATTCACAGGATGTTCATTTTATTGTGTCCTTAAACATGGCAGTTGGTATGGGAGTTTTGCCCTAGAGCAAGCCTATATCCGCCAGTTATTTATATTCCGTGTTTCCATGTCAGTTCAGCTTTTACCTTGTTTCATAAAAGAGCTGCGAATTGCTGTAAATTTCTGGCGGATGTAGACTTCCATTATGGTTGATCTCCCTTTCTCAAGGATAAGACAAAATGGACATATTTTCTGCATAAATGAATGGCTTTAGCTTAATATTTCTGCAGAGAATTTACGGATGTCTGCTTAGTGTTTGAAACGCGGGTGTGCAAGAAGCCTGGCTTTCCAGTCTTCAAGGCTGCTATGTCCTAAAGCTTGTGGATATATTTTACTAAACTGAAACAATTCGGTCGATAAATTTCGCAGACGTACTGCTCCGAGGACCCCCGCGGGATTAAGCGAAAACCTGTGAAGTGGGAGGAAGAAATCCGCACAGTAGTTGTGAGCAGAGCTCACTTTCGGAAGGCGCCCCATGGGCGTGGGATGTCTCTCTTGACTTTATTAGGTCTATTCATTCAAACCGCTTCAGGAAATTACGCCTTCATTTCTGTATAGAATTTTGTCGGCGTTTTTCGCTGCTTAAAATTTTGCGTAATTGGGCACCTGTGGTGATGAATGGCCACTTACTCAGCTTTCCTAATCGTGGGGGAAAAAAATGAATGTTCTGCGACCACTCTTAACGGTACATTCGAAATGGCGCCATAAATGAAAGCTTGAAATCATAAAATGCAAGCTAGACCTACCTCAACTTTCTCATAGGCGACCGTCTGAACATTTAATTTTTTTCTCCCAGACGTTAAGAATTTAATTTATCAACTTCGTTTAAATCATTACACCCCTTCTGCAGAAGCATTTTGGGTTGATTGGTTGTATTCACACCTCTTTAAAGCCGGTATATTGACTTAGTAATTGAGAAGACTATCACAATCAAATGGACTTTTCTTGTAATAGGATTGTTAGAGAATGAGTTGTTTATTGTGAGAGATTTGAGGCCCTCACATCGGTGCTGATGAAGACTCCGGTCTTCTGTTACACGACGCGTCGTAAATTGATACCTATGCGAAACTTCGAGTTGTTTACTATTTTCAGATTTAAACTTAATACAGCTAAAATTATGTTGGAGCATTTAAACACCACAGCACGAGCTGTCACAAGGGACTGATATTTTAAACTAGCCAAGAGTGGTACTTCTGACATGCCTGTTTAGACGTAGTCCAATCTGCGTATGTTATTCGTAAACTGCAATATCGTTAAAGCTACCCAAGTAAGGATACCCCACTTGAGGTGGATATTTTCAGACTAATTTATTGGATCTCCAAAATGTTTCCGCCTATTTGGGCTATTACCAAGAAGTTCAATGTAACCAGTGAAAACCTAGGGTTTACATATATGATTATATGTAAATGGTACAGTGATACGGAATTCAACTTGAAAATTTGGATTCCATGAAAGCGACTCAATGTAAGTTCTGTTCCTAACATATGTGTTAGGGGCTGTGTGAATTATTATCGTAATAAATGTAGCTTCTAAGGTATATCGACATACAAGGTCATATCTACGTCCTGTCTTGTCTGCAGCCTACTTCTCGAGTCTCTCAGCATTGCCACTGTCAGTAAACTGATGACCTTACTTTACACTACAATTTCTGCACTACTACCGTAGAGCGGTGGTTGTAGTGTATCTTAATCGTCATGATGTCCTGATTCATCTTTGAACACAGTGTCGCCGTACACATGCATTATGTTGGGCTCTACATTAGGTCCACAACCGAACAATATTCGCTCACGTCACTTGGGCTTTTTGTGCATTCATTGACGTCAATTTGCGTCAGAAGCAACTTTTATTATAACAGCGTTTTACGTAGACCTTTTTAGAAGTGTAACTTACTTCGAATTTTTAATCATGGATTCCATATTGTGTGTTGAATTTTTATGTCAGTATGTATACCATTTGCATATAAATAATACCCTGTGTTACTGCCACTTGTTGTTTGAAACTCCTGGATTATACCCCACATGAGCCACAACATGGAGATCTAATATAATATTTTGGAAATCCCCAAATTCAGATGTGTTTAATGTAGAAATGCTACGTTGCACCATCTGATAGGTCTGAACTGGATGTTGTGTAGCATTTTAGAAGTTGATAGATCATCGTATTGCTGCCCATTAGCCCGGGCAAATTGTGTAATTGTCATATTATCACATTATGTCCTTTTATTTCGAGGGTGTATTTACACAAACAGAATCTTTAAAGATCTTTACCAGACGTTGTGATTAGCACATGTAATTCATATTTACGTGGTCCCAGTTTCGATTTTCGGAAAGTTGTCTTGACTGAATTCTGTATGATTTGTCTTCCCTCATACAAAACCTGAGCTAGACTGATACATAAAACGGGCCACGACCACTTTCCCCCCCCCCCCCCCCCTCCCCATTCTCTCCCCCCCCCCCTCTCTCCCCTCCGGCGGCGGGTCTCGCCAACAAAGAATACCTGAACCCCGATCACTTCCTTCT
>Ga0123357_10007611_pt1 | contig 13412 bp, 3 predicted proteins | sample TergutEmb28metaG_FD_89873 | JGI IMG/M metagenome (GOLD analysis project Ga0123357, IMG submission 89873) | Embiratermes neotenicus P4 segment gut microbial communities from Petit-Saut dam, French Guiana - Emb289 P4 | ecosystem: Host-associated > Arthropoda: Insects > Digestive system > Gut ...
ACCCAACGGTAAATCGTTTTCTTATCAGGAACAGCCTCCCGTCGACCAAGCGCAAAGCGGATGCGAAATGCACGCTATGTTGCTACCGGCGACCCGCCATTTTTTATAAACTCCTCAACAATAAAGGCTCGATGTTCTCCCAACCATGCCATGGTATACATTGAAAACGGCACGTACACCGCTGTTCGACGACGTGCTCCCCACCATTGTACGCGCTCCCAACCCGAAGCTACGCCCCTCCTAAATCGGGGTGTTCTTTCTGCCGCACCCTGTAGCTGCGGTTCAGCAATTTGAAAAATCACTCAAAGTTGGCGTCATGGCGCGGTAAAAGGTTCCGTGTACTTTGGAGACGGCGCCAATATGAACAAACGTCGTGCAAAATACTCTATATCACGTAGCTATAAGTCCTAACGAAAATTCCGCTTTCCCTTGTACTGTACGTGCACTTGGTTGAACAGAGCCTCCAGAATATCGTCAACTTCAGGTCCCAGTTGCTCACGTTTTGCATTCACTCAGGAGAAGGAAGCAGTCTCCTTCAGAACTGTATTGACATTCTGATACGTGTTTGATGTGGAATTGTGTGACCTAGATAACATCGCTGGTATTCCACAGCCACAGCCCCATCTTTGCATTCCACAAATAGCATAAAATAAATTCCATCAAGATTACATCTCGCTATACCATCTCTACCCCAGATCATGTTAACAGTTCGCTTAATTCTATAAGTGTCGAAATGATTTACGGTTCATGGTATATATCGTGTTTAGAATGACCTTCAGGACACAATCCATAAATCTGGTGCACTCATTGCGAAACATGCTGTATAAAAAATTAGTGCCTGAAATCCATTACTTCCAGAATGTTATTTAAAATCTCACATAAGAACACGGTAATTTAAATATGATGAAATGTTCCTTTTGGAGAAAAGTGGATCTGTTTCCATATAACATTACATGACAGACTACATGGCAGAACACAACCTTTCTCACTGATGCTGCCTGTTTGGGACACGTGCGATGAGAATAAATTGCGCACAGGAGCACCAGCTGTGAGCATCAAGGGAAAGGCGCAGCACGGTGCTTGGACATAGTAGATGACTTTCATAACAGACTTCCTTTTATTTTCCGTTCACTTTTTAGTGCTCTTTTTCTGGAAGGAAAAGCTTTTAGGGTTTGTTAATATGTTCCGTGTCGAGAGACAAGCCTATACCGAAAGCAGGAAGTCAGGCCAATATACCTCTACTGTGACCATCGACGGGTAAATCGTTAAGACATCCTCCCGGTCTTTGAACAAACTGCATGAGGGTCAAAATGTGCTGGTTTATATCTTAAAAAATAACCGGAGGATGTGGAATATTTCAACTATTTGGTTAGCATAATAATAAATGATGCAAGATGAACACGTTAAATTAAATCCGGGATTGCCATGGCAAAAGAAGTATTCAACAAGAAAAGGGCTCTTTTCACCATGAAATTGGACTTAAATTTAAGGAAGAAACCGGTAAATTTCGAAATTTTGATTATAGCTTCGTATGGTGCTGAAAGTTGTCGGAAAACAGATCATAAATATGTGGAAAGTTCTGAAATGTGGTGCTGGACATGTATGGAGATCAGTGGGACCGATCATGTGAGGAATGAAGAAGTGTGACGAAGTCAAGAAGGAGAGAAAAATCCTACAAAAACTAAAAAGAAGGCAGTATAACTGGATTGGTCGTATCTTGCGAAGGAATTGCCTTCTAAAACGCGTTGTTGAAGGAAAGATAGAAGAATGGATATAAGTGACGGGAAGACGAGGAAGAAGGATGATCTTAAGGAAGAGGCAGAATACTGGAAATTGAAAGAAGCACTAGATCGCACTCTGCGAAGAAATCGCTTTCGAAAGGCTATGGACCTGTCGTAAGATAGATAACAGGATGAAAGTATGTATGAATGAATGTATGAATGAAAGAATACATTGAAGGCTGTCGAATTACGTATAAGACGTATAATCCCTACTTCATCTCACCGCCATCCAGTTTGGGAGCAAAGAAAGAGTGAAGTTAACCACTGCTCTCCTCTTATGCCTTCACGTCGTGGACAGTAACAACTCTACTTTTTTAACCTTCCACTTAACATGAACTGTAGTCCAGTACTGGTTCACACACACACACACACACACACACACAAAAACACGTAAAACAATAGCAACCTCCATAACGCCAAACGCGTCTTGACATAGCGAAAAATACAATACATATACAGGGATGCATCAAACAAACATTAAAGGGACAACAGTCTGGTAAATAATAAATCACTAGTCAGCGAAAATCGACGTATATAAGACTTCTACAACAAACATGCAATTTCATTCGTTACAGCACATTTTAAAGCTTCGAAAAAACTAAAACCGGCGTTGTCTCTAGCACCGTATACAAACATATATAGAATGTATCTAAAATGCTAGGACAAACTTCAGAAGTGAGTTCCCCATAGCAAAACAAGGAATAAAAGTACATAACAAAATATGTCCGCAAATGTTTTCGAGGTACAGCCCACCAACGTACTGACTCTGATCCTTTAGATTTTAATTTGTGGGGACACTTGAAAAGCCTATTGTATTCAGTCTCAATTCGAAAGGGGGAGACATTTTATCAAAGCATTTTGGATGCCTGTTAAACCACTCGCAGCCGCCCCGAGCGCCCCGACCAGCCGACCAGACAGCCACCCATACAGAGTGAAAAATACCAGTGTCGCATAGATACAGTAAGTTCTCCTGACGATGGGCACACAGTTGCCCGAAACATGTGGAGAAGTTGAAATAAATGTACTAAGATGTAGTGTGCACACAGGTTCATTTGAAAAAAGATAAAATATTGAATATTTACGGTATTTACTGTTTAATGTAATATTTCAATTGAAATTTAAAAAAAACCGCCAATTACCGAACATTTGTTTATATGAACGTTTTGTTTATTTTATATTCCGAACTCAATCTTGAAGTTTGTCCAAGCATTTTTGTTACATCCTGTAAGATTGTTTTATTAAGATCTGGGAATAAGTGCAAGGTAGAAAATGTTTACACCACGTCTTCTATAATATTAAAAATTTTCAATACAATAATTGTTCCTTCTGACTTAGAATAGGCAACACAAAGGATCTCTCGGACCGCCATGTGAGGCGTTCCGCACCACACTTTGCAAACCACTGACCCAGCGTTGTTGTTCTCATCACGGCAAAACTGCCCCATCTGCCCCGTATTTCCTGTTACAGTTCGTGAACAAGAGTGTACGTTTCCTACTGTAATACAGTACTTTACCTACTCCACCATTTTACACGGTTGTAAAATCTGGGCAATAAAACAAATGAGATACAAGAAGTCTAAAGACGGTAGAGATAAATTCATGGGACTTACAGCGGGATATACTTTATTACATCACAGAAAACAATAAAAGTACTTTAAAAGAGCTCGACACCGACGCAATCGAAGGAAGACGTTGCAGTGACATAAAAATTTGTCTTAAAATATGGAAGAAATCAAAGGCGTTAGACTTTCAGAACAAGTTCTTCCTATCGACCAGTCAGAAAACGTAGATCTGTGTCACATGTTAAAGAAACTACCAGACGGAAAAAAATTTCGAGGAAAAACAGGCCACTTCTTGGCCTAACTTCGCGATTTGAACATGCGACGTAGATGTTTCTGAAATTACATATCTACAAAATATCCTGGATAGTTTATTGCCTCCTCTGGGGAAAGTATTATGATTCCTTGAAGTCATTCCTCTGGCTTCATTCAACTGCAATGGTGGCCTCGCTACTGTCACGCTCAGTGATTTGTAAGACCAGACATTGGGCCACAAGTCTCTGGATCTTGTAAAAAAAAAATTGCGAGGCAATATATGTAACGTTACATCGTAATACAACTCGACAAAAAATGGGTCAAGTGTTTTCCATCGAATCGATTTGTTCGCAGGAAGAACTGTCTTGCAATACGCTAAGTGTTTCATCCATCTATGGCTACAGGACACTGCAGTCACAAAACGAATTGTGTGAGTCCAAGCGCACCAGCTGACGCGACAACACTTTTGCCCAACCTGCTGCATCCACATTCAGTCAGCCAGCCAGTGAGACGGAAAGGGCGCCCCACTGGGGTAGGGGTTGAGTTTGGGTATAGTATAATTCAGATACTGAGGCTCATACAGCGCTAGCACAAAATCTGTGCCGGTGAACTACGGCAGCGATTTAACTACTGCAGGAAGAAAAGTTTTTGCCTTAAGATGCATCTCTATGACATTCTCCTACGCATAACAAGAATGTGTAAAAACATGGACCAACATGGTAAGAAGACATAGCTCAGGCGGGAGCAGTGGCAGGTGCAGTAAACTGTGTTGCTCCCACTCTCTTTCTTTCTCACGGTTCAACGGTCATCCCAACACGGTACATTGCTTGCAGGGTAATTGCCGAATGTCCAACAATTCTCTTTACCAAACGACATCACATACTAATATAACACACAGACACTCAGGATATTGTATCAGTTATAGAAAAGTCACCATTAAAGTACATGGTTACATTATATGAGAGCCCTAAAATGAAACCCAGCTATTTGCGTTTTAAGTAACTTCAGAGCAGCACAAAAACTGTTTCACGCACTTGTCGCTATGGTAATAAGTTCAATTTTTTTTTGATGCGGGTTGATGCGCAATTCACTTCCTAAGGATCTAAAGAATTTTGAAATTCACGAACACAAATTTCAGTTATTTTAATCTAAATAATGGAAACTATTTCGATTTCAACAGCTGGAGATGGTTGTGGAAACCGCCTCTCTGGAAATGGTTGAGGTTTTAACACTTCCTCACTAACGCACATTACTTAGTCCGCAGGGAAACGACGCTCAGAACCTGCTCCTTATTGATTTCTATTTCTTATTTCTTAAATGAATTCTAAAATAATAAATACCTTATACTACAATATGCCTTATATTTTGAGCAGCGAAAATGAAAATTGTGAAAGGACGGCCAATATTATTTTTTGAAAATGAAAACTACGGACTTCAAAAACACATATTTCATTTTTACGGAAAATATAAAACCTACAGTTTTAACAAAAAATGTAACAACAGGTGTAAAGGCGGAATTCCAGCCTTAAAATAGTATCTTAGGCATTCTTCATTTTGACAATAAAACAAGCGACACGAATCGAGGAGATATTGTCCCAAATATACGATACTTTTATCCATTTCGTATCAGCTTCTAAGAATTATCATAAACTCCTATCTCAATGAACACGCAACACACGCTTCATATCAATTACAGAAGCTAAACTGCCATTAGCCGATCCCAGTGGCCACGCGGTCTTAGGCGTAGGTCTGCGACCGCTCGTCTGCTGAGACTGTGGATTCGAATCCCACCGCAGGCATGGATGTATGTTTGTTGTGAGTGTTGTGTGTGTCAGGTAGAGATCTCTGCGACGAGCTGATCACTCGTCCAGAGGAATCCTACCGACTGTGGTGCGCCGTTGAGTGTGATCTAGAAACTTCGTGAATGGGGAGGCCCTGACCCACTAGGGCGGGGGGGGGGGGGCTGTTGCGCCAAATAAAAAATTGTCATTGTGTTCCAATCGTACCGCAGAGTCATAATTCAAAACCTAACTTGATTTGTTAACAAATTATATGATCACGTGACAATATTTCACCTCCTTGAATGGCTGATATGTAGATTGATGAGTTTGTGTCTTACATACAGCAGGATATAACAACCGGTTAAATGACATAGAGCCTTTGATAGTAATGAAACAAAGAGCCTCCTAGAGAATTCTGCTCAGAATCCAACGGCGTAACCTCAGTTTCAACCATAAATAGAGATTTAATACCAGAGGTCTAATACTTGTTAATTCGTAAGTATCGATGTGTATGAACAAGTAAACGGACGATTCAGCTACTATATATATGTCAACTGGCTACTTAGGACGTTCATGACCTTTATAAGCAATTCCATTGCCAATGGCCTAAGCAACGATATGCCTCATTGCAGGCAGCCTGTCTGTCGCAGTTTCCCGCCAACATTTACACACTTCCTGTTGATGAAGAGTCTTCCTGTTTGAGCTGCACTCCGTGCGACTTTGTCCCAGTAAGCTTCAGCCCCATACAGAACGTTTCTGCAAGAACTAACTGCTTAGGGGAGCCAGGATAATCGGAAGTTCTTTATAATGTCGGAAGGAAGAAGATTAGATTTTGGTGGATTGGGAAGGACATTAATGAAGCTGTTGTGGCGATACTGTCCCGCCATTTGCATCGACGAATTTGGTATCAAAAATAGCAAGAAAATCGCCTATTCAAGATATCCGGCCGTCGGACTGCAAGTCGAACCGGTAAGTCCCAAACAATGAAGACTGACACAACTCAAATGTGACGTTCGGTATTTTGTTGTTGCTGTTATTACAAAATGTGAGCCTTCTGACCATGAAGAACAATATTCTCGGATTTTTTTCCTTATTTTTTTTTTTTCATTTTTATTCCGTGCAATAGTCTATGATTGGAAATGTGGACCAACGAATTGCACTGTTATATGCTTTTAAAATATTTATTTACATAGAATACTTTAAAACATATCACTTTGTTTAAAATTCGTTATAACTCCTACATGTTTCGGTCATTATTTGACCATCCTCAGGGAGTGTTAAAATTCCTATAATGAAGTAGCTATTATTCTATATTCGGTGGTGTGGCGGCATGCCGCCACACCACCGAATATAGAATAATAGCTACTTCATTATAGGAATTTTAACACTCCCTGAGGATGGTCAAATAATGACCGAAACATGTAGGAGTTATAACGAATTTTAAACAAAGTGATATGTTTTAAAGTATTCTATGTAAATAAATATTTTAAAAGCATATAACAGTGCAATTCGTTGGTCCACATTTCCAATCATAGACTATTGCACGGAATAAAAATGAAAAAAAAAAAATAAGGAAAAAAATCCGAGAATATTGTTCTTCATGGTCAGAAGGCTCACATTTTGTAATAACAGCAACAACAAAATACCGAACGTCACATTTGAGTTGTGTCAGTCTTCATTGTTTGGGACTTACCGGTTCGACTTGCAGTCCGACGGCCGGATATCTTGAATAGGCGATTTTCTTGCTATTTTTGATACCAAATTCGTCGATGCAAATGGCGGGACAGTATCGCCACAACAGCTTCATTAATGTCCTTCCCAATCCACCAAAATCTAATCTTCTTCCTTCCGACATTATAAAGAACTTCCGATTATCCTGGCTCCCCTAAGCAGTTAGTTCTTGCAGAAACGTTCTGTATGGGGCTGAAGCTTACTGGGACAAAGTCGCACGGAGTGCAGCTCAAACAGGAAGACTCTTCATCAACAGGAAGTGTGTAAATGTTGGCGGGAAACTGCGACAGACAGGCTGCCTGCAATGAGGCATATCGTTGCTTAGGCCATTGGCAATGGAATTGCTTATAAAGGTCATGAACGTCCTAAGTAGCCAGTTGACATATATATAGTAGCTGAATCGTCCGTTTACTTGTTCATACACATCGATACTTACGAATTAACAAGTATTAGACCTCTGGTATTAAATCTCTATTTATGGTTGAAACTGAGGTTACGCCGTTGGATTCTGAGCAGAATTCTCTAGGAGGCTCTTTGTTTCATTACTATCAAAGGCTCTATGTCATTTAACCGGTTGTTATATCCTGCTGTATGTAAGACACAAACTCATCAATCTACATATCAGCCATTCAAGGAGGTGAAATATTGTCACGTGATCATATAATTTGTTAACAAATCAAGTTAGGTTTTGAATTATGACTCTGCGGTACGATTGGAACACAATGACAATTTTTTATTTGGCGCAACAGCCCCCCCCCCCCCGCCCTAGTGGGTCAGGGCCTCCCCATTCACGAAGTTTCTAGATCACACTCAACGGCGCACCACAGTCGGTAGGATTCCTCTGGACGAGTGATCAGCTCGTCGCAGAGATCTCTACCTGACACACACAACACTCACAACAAACATACATCCATGCCTGCGGTGGGATTCGAATCCACAGTCTCAGCAGACGAGCGGTCGCAGACCTACGCCTAAGACCGCGTGGCCACTGGGATCGGCTAATGGCAGTTTAGCTTCTGTAATTGATATGAAGCGTGTGTTGCGTGTTCATTGAGATAGGAGTTTATGATAATTCTTAGAAGCTGATACGAAATGGATAAAAGTATCGTATATTTGGGACAATATCTCCTCGATTCGTGTCGCTTGTTTTATTGTCAAAATGAAGAATGCCTAAGATACTATTTTAAGGCTGGAATTCCGCCTTTACACCTGTTGTTACATTTTTTGTTAAAACTGTAGGTTTTATATTTTCCGTAAAAATGAAATATGTGTTTTTGAAGTCCGTAGTTTTCATTTTCAAAAAATAATATTGGCCGTCCTTTCACAATTTTCATTTTCGCTGCTCAAAATATAAGGCATATTGTAGTATAAGGTATTTATTATTTTAGAATTCATTTAAGAAATAAGAAATAGAAATCAATAAGGAGCAGGTTCTGAGCGTCGTTTCCCTGCGGACTAAGTAATGTGCGTTAGTGAGGAAGTGTTAAAACCTCAACCATTTCCAGAGAGGCGGTTTCCACAACCATCTCCAGCTGTTGAAATCGAAATAGTTTCCATTATTTAGATTAAAATAACTGAAATTTGTGTTCGTGAATTTCAAAATTCTTTAGATCCTTAGGAAGTGAATTGCGCATCAACCCGCATCAAAAAAAAATTGAACTTATTACCATAGCGACAAGTGCGTGAAACAGTTTTTGTGCTGCTCTGAAGTTACTTAAAACGCAAATAGCTGGGTTTCATTTTAGGGCTCTCATATAATGTAACCATGTACTTTAATGGTGACTTTTCTATAACTGATACAATATCCTGAGTGTCTGTGTGTTATATTAGTATGTGATGTCGTTTGGTAAAGAGAATTGTTGGACATTCGGCAATTACCCTGCAAGCAATGTACCGTGTTGGGATGACCGTTGAACCGTGAGAAAGAAAGAGAGTGGGAGCAACACAGTTTACTGCACCTGCCACTGCTCCCGCCTGAGCTATGTCTTCTTACCATGTTGGTCCATGTTTTTACACATTCTTGTTATGCGTAGGAGAATGTCATAGAGATGCATCTTAAGGCAAAAACTTTTCTTCCTGCAGTAGTTAAATCGCTGCCGTAGTTCACCGGCACAGATTTTGTGCTAGCGCTGTATGAGCCTCAGTATCTGAATTATACTATACCCAAACTCAACCCCTACCCCAGTGGGGCGCCCTTTCCGTCTCACTGGCTGGCTGACTGAATGTGGATGCAGCAGGTTGGGCAAAAGTGTTGTCGCGTCAGCTGGTGCGCTTGGACTCACACAATTCGTTTTGTGACTGCAGTGTCCTGTAGCCATAGATGGATGAAACACTTAGCGTATTGCAAGACAGTTCTTCCTGCGAACAAATCGATTCGATGGAAAACACTTGACCCATTTTTTGTCGAGTTGTATTACGATGTAACGTTACATATATTGCCTCGCAATTTTTTTTTTACAAGATCCAGAGACTTGTGGCCCAATGTCTGGTCTTACAAATCACTGAGCGTGACAGTAGCGAGGCCACCATTGCAGTTGAATGAAGCCAGAGGAATGACTTCAAGGAATCATAATACTTTCCCCAGAGGAGGCAATAAACTATCCAGGATATTTTGTAGATATGTAATTTCAGAAACATCTACGTCGCATGTTCAAATCGCGAAGTTAGGCCAAGAAGTGGCCTGTTTTTCCTCGAAATTTTTTTCCGTCTGGTAGTTTCTTTAACATGTGACACAGATCTACGTTTTCTGACTGGTCGATAGGAAGAACTTGTTCTGAAAGTCTAACGCCTTTGATTTCTTCCATATTTTAAGACAAATTTTTATGTCACTGCAACGTCTTCCTTCGATTGCGTCGGTGTCGAGCTCTTTTAAAGTACTTTTATTGTTTTCTGTGATGTAATAAAGTATATCCCGCTGTAAGTCCCATGAATTTATCTCTACCGTCTTTAGACTTCTTGTATCTCATTTGTTTTATTGCCCAGATTTTACAACCGTGTAAAATGGTGGAGTAGGTAAAGTACTGTATTACAGTAGGAAACGTACACTCTTGTTCACGAACTGTAACAGGAAATACGGGGCAGATGGGGCAGTTTTGCCGTGATGAGAACAACAACGCTGGGTCAGTGGTTTGCAAAGTGTGGTGCGGAACGCCTCACATGGCGGTCCGAGAGATCCTTTGTGTTGCCTATTCTAAGTCAGAAGGAACAATTATTGTATTGAAAATTTTTAATATTATAGAAGACGTGGTGTAAACATTTTCTACCTTGCACTTATTCCCAGATCTTAATAAAACAATCTTACAGGATGTAACAAAAATGCTTGGACAAACTTCAAGATTGAGTTCGGAATATAAAATAAACAAAACGTTCATATAAACAAATGTTCGGTAATTGGCGGTTTTTTTTAAATTTCAATTGAAATATTACATTAAACAGTAAATACCGTAAATATTCAATATTTTATCTTTTTTCAAATGAACCTGTGTGCACACTACATCTTAGTACATTTATTTCAACTTCTCCACATGTTTCGGGCAACTGTGTGCCCATCGTCAGGAGAACTTACTGTATCTATGCGACACTGGTATTTTTCACTCTGTATGGGTGGCTGTCTGGTCGGCTGGTCGGGGCGCTCGGGGCGGCTGCGAGTGGTTTAACAGGCATCCAAAATGCTTTGATAAAATGTCTCCCCCTTTCGAATTGAGACTGAATACAATAGGCTTTTCAAGTGTCCCCACAAATTAAAATCTAAAGGATCAGAGTCAGTACGTTGGTGGGCTGTACCTCGAAAACATTTGCGGACATATTTTGTTATGTACTTTTATTCCTTGTTTTGCTATGGGGAACTCACTTCTGAAGTTTGTCCTAGCATTTTAGATACATTCTATATATGTTTGTATACGGTGCTAGAGACAACGCCGGTTTTAGTTTTTTCGAAGCTTTAAAATGTGCTGTAACGAATGAAATTGCATGTTTGTTGTAGAAGTCTTATATACGTCGATTTTCGCTGACTAGTGATTTATTATTTACCAGACTGTTGTCCCTTTAATGTTTGTTTGATGCATCCCTGTATATGTATTGTATTTTTCGCTATGTCAAGACGCGTTTGGCGTTATGGAGGTTGCTATTGTTTTACGTGTTTTTGTGTGTGTGTGTGTGTGTGTGTGTGTGAACCAGTACTGGACTACAGTTCATGTTAAGTGGAAGGTTAAAAAAGTAGAGTTGTTACTGTCCACGACGTGAAGGCATAAGAGGAGAGCAGTGGTTAACTTCACTCTTTCTTTGCTCCCAAACTGGATGGCGGTGAGATGAAGTAGGGATTATACGTCTTATACGTAATTCGACAGCCTTCAATGTATTCTTTCATTCATACATTCATTCATACATACTTTCATCCTGTTATCTATCTTACGACAGGTCCATAGCCTTTCGAAAGCGATTTCTTCGCAGAGTGCGATCTAGTGCTTCTTTCAATTTCCAGTATTCTGCCTCTTCCTTAAGATCATCCTTCTTCCTCGTCTTCCCGTCACTTATATCCATTCTTCTATCTTTCCTTCAACAACGCGTTTTAGAAGGCAATTCCTTCGCAAGATACGACCAATCCAGTTATACTGCCTTCTTTTTAGTTTTTGTAGGATTTTTCTCTCCTTCTTGACTTCGTCACACTTCTTCATTCCTCACATGATCGGTCCCACTGATCTCCATACATGTCCAGCACCACATTTCAGAACTTTCCACATATTTATGATCTGTTTTCCGACAACTTTCAGCACCATACGAAGCTATAATCAAAATTTCGAAATTTACCGGTTTCTTCCTTAAATTTAAGTCCAATTTCATGGTGAAAAGAGCCCTTTTCTTGTTGAATACTTCTTTTGCCATGGCAATCCCGGATTTAATTTAACGTGTTCATCTTGCATCATTTATTATTATGCTAACCAAATAGTTGAAATATTCCACATCCTCCGGTTATTTTTTAAGATATAAACCAGCACATTTTGACCCTCATGCAGTTTGTTCAAAGACCGGGAGGATGTCTTAACGATTTACCCGTCGATGGTCACAGTAGAGGTATATTGGCCTGACTTCCTGCTTTCGGTATAGGCTTGTCTCTCGACACGGAACATATTAACAAACCCTAAAAGCTTTTCCTTCCAGAAAAAGAGCACTAAAAAGTGAACGGAAAATAAAAGGAAGTCTGTTATGAAAGTCATCTACTATGTCCAAGCACCGTGCTGCGCCTTTCCCTTGATGCTCACAGCTGGTGCTCCTGTGCGCAATTTATTCTCATCGCACGTGTCCCAAACAGGCAGCATCAGTGAGAAAGGTTGTGTTCTGCCATGTAGTCTGTCATGTAATGTTATATGGAAACAGATCCACTTTTCTCCAAAAGGAACATTTCATCATATTTAAATTACCGTGTTCTTATGTGAGATTTTAAATAACATTCTGGAAGTAATGGATTTCAGGCACTAATTTTTTATACAGCATGTTTCGCAATGAGTGCACCAGATTTATGGATTGTGTCCTGAAGGTCATTCTAAACACGATATATACCATGAACCGTAAATCATTTCGACACTTATAGAATTAAGCGAACTGTTAACATGATCTGGGGTAGAGATGGTATAGCGAGATGTAATCTTGATGGAATTTATTTTATGCTATTTGTGGAATGCAAAGATGGGGCTGTGGCTGTGGAATACCAGCGATGTTATCTAGGTCACACAATTCCACATCAAACACGTATCAGAATGTCAATACAGTTCTGAAGGAGACTGCTTCCTTCTCCTGAGTGAATGCAAAACGTGAGCAACTGGGACCTGAAGTTGACGATATTCTGGAGGCTCTGTTCAACCAAGTGCACGTACAGTACAAGGGAAAGCGGAATTTTCGTTAGGACTTATAGCTACGTGATATAGAGTATTTTGCACGACGTTTGTTCATATTGGCGCCGTCTCCAAAGTACACGGAACCTTTTACCGCGCCATGACGCCAACTTTGAGTGATTTTTCAAATTGCTGAACCGCAGCTACAGGGTGCGGCAGAAAGAACACCCCGATTTAGGAGGGGCGTAGCTTCGGGTTGGGAGCGCGTACAATGGTGGGGAGCACGTCGTCGAACAGCGGTGTACGTGCCGTTTTCAATGTATACCATGGCATGGTTGGGAGAACATCGAGCCTTTATTGTTGAGGAGTTTATAAAAAATGGCGGGTCGCCGGTAGCAACATAGCGTGCATTTCGCATCCGCTTTGCGCTTGGTCGACGGGAGGCTGTTCCTGATAAGAAAACGATTTACCGTTGGGT
>Ga0123357_10007612_pt1 | contig 13412 bp, 12 predicted proteins | sample TergutEmb28metaG_FD_89873 | JGI IMG/M metagenome (GOLD analysis project Ga0123357, IMG submission 89873) | Embiratermes neotenicus P4 segment gut microbial communities from Petit-Saut dam, French Guiana - Emb289 P4 | ecosystem: Host-associated > Arthropoda: Insects > Digestive system > Gut ...
AATAGAAAGCTATTATAATGAAAAATGGAAATGTTAATTCTTTTATATACAAATAAATATGATTTTGTCGCCACTTTTTTTATCTTATTTCTCAATGAGTTATAACTAAGTGCGAAACATTAGAAAAATATATTTCTAATGAAGCAATTTTGCAAAAAATGTAGTTGTAATAAATTGATACGCTGTTATATGTGATTATTTTTTGCAAAAATAAATTCAAATGAAATTAGGTTTATGTAATAAATAAACGTTATCTTTGTACAAAAGATTTGAAGGGAAAAATTAGCTTCAGGGATGATTATGATTACAAATTAATGCGCAATTAGCGAATGATTTTGACTTGTTGAAGGAATATCTAAATTCGATGGATATTTATGATTTACGTTATGGTAAAAAATCATGCGACGAAAAGACAGAGAAATTACATCCACCAACGACAAACTGAATATTATAAGGAAATGTAAGGTATGCCGATTGGGCTTGTCGGAGAACAATAGGCCTTACATTGTGCCGTTAAATTATGGGTATGATTATAAAAATAATACATTGACATTGTTTTTCCATAGTGCTAAGGAAGGACGAAAAATGGATATGATTAAAAATAACCATTCTGCCTGCTTTGAAGTGGATTGTGATCATCAGTTAATAGAAGGAAAAAAAGCATGCAATTACAGCCACGCGTACAAAAGCGTTATCGGATTTGGAAAAATAATTCTGATAGAAGATGCTAATGAAAAAATTGAGGCGCTGAACCGGATTATGATACATCAATTGGAAAAGGATATAAACCATGATTTTTCAGAAGAGGAATTAGAAAAAGTAGTTATCTATAAATTGGTTGTAGAAGAATTTACGGGAAAACAAAAAGTAGTTGAAAAATAAATTAGTAACAATATTCTGAAAATGAACGAACAAATTAAACAAATTGCCGAAAGAATCAAAGGATTGCGGGATTCTTTAGATATTACGGTGGATGAAATGGCGGAACGTTGCAAACGAACTCCCGACGAAATCCGACTGTATGAAACAGGGAAAGCCGATATTCCCATGAGTTTTCTTTTTGAAGTGGCACAACATTTTAATATCGCGACATCCACATTGATTTCCGGCGAGGAGCCTCGCATGACTTCGTATTTCCTTACCCGCTTTGGAAAAGGAAAAACGATCGAACGGAACAAGGCCTATAAATACCAGGCATTGGCAAGTGGCTACAAACTACCCAAAGCTGAACCGTTTGAAGTGACGGTCGAGCCGAATGACGAGGAAATGCACCTGAATTCGCATGAAGGCGAGGAATTTAATTATGTTCTGGAAGGGCGGTTATTGCTTCAAATCAACGAGAAAGACTTGATTCTCAATCCGGGCGACTGCATTTATTTCGATTCTTCCAATCTGCACGGAATGAAAGCATTGGATAATAAACCCGTTAAGTTTTTAGCAATCATTTTATAATATGGTAGAAAAATATATAAATCAGCAAGTCTTTAAGAATCAGGAAGATTTTAAGGCAAATTTCAAAATCAATGTCCCGGCAAATTTCAATTTTGGTTATGATGTGGTGGACGAATGGGCAAAAACGCATCCCGATAAACGGGCGCTCTGTTGGGTTAACGACAAAGGAGAGCATATCGATTTCACTTTCAAAGATATGAAAGAAAAGAGCGATGCTGCGGCTTCCTATTTTCAATCCATCGGAATTGAAAAGGGCGACCGGGTGATGCTCATCCTCAAACGCCGGTATTGGTATTGGTTTGCTATCCTGGGTTTACATAAAATAGGTGCCATAGGTATTCCGGCTACCCATTTGTTAACAAAAAAAGATATTGTTTACCGTTGCAATGCTGCCGACATCAAAGCAATTGTTTGTGTGGGCGAATCCTTAGTGACGCAACACATTGACGATGCGCTGCCCGAATGTCCTACCTTGAAACATCGCATTTCCATCGGACCGGAAACGCCTTCCGGATGGCTCGATTTCAGGCAGGGATTGGCAGAAGCTAAACTGTTTGTGAAGCCGCAAAATCCGAGTGACAACAACGATATCATGCTTTTGTATTTTACTTCGGGAACAACCGGCGAGCCTAAAATGGTCATTCATAATTTTACTTATCCGCTGGGACATATCATCACTGCCGGTTACTGGCAGAATCTGAATTCGGAAAGCCTGCACCTGACTGTTGCCGATACCGGATGGGCAAAAGCCGCCTGGGGAAAGCTTTACGGGCAATGGATCATGGGCGCTTGCGTTTTCGTGTACGACCACGAAAAGTTTGTCGCTTCCGAACTGTTGCAAGTGATACAGGATTATAAAGTTACTTCTTTTTGCGCTCCGCCTACCATTTACCGGTTTATGATTTTGGAAGATTTGTTGAAATACGATTTCTCCGCATTACAATATTGCGAGGTGGCAGGCGAACCGCTCAATCCGTCGGTTTTCGATGAATTTTACAAAGCTACCGGTCTAAAGTTGATGGAAGGATTCGGTCAAACGGAAATGACGGTTACGATTGCCAACTTTCCATGGATGAATCCCAAACCCGGTTCGATGGGTATGCCAAGCCCTGCTTACGACTCGGATTTGCTTACCCCTGACGGGCGAAGCGCCGAAGACGGCGAACAGGGCGAAATCATTTTCCGTACCGACCGCCAAATGCCGGTCGGTTTGTTCATGGGATACTATCGGGACAAAGAATTGACGGAAAGCGTTTATTACGATAATGTATACCATACCGGCGATATTGCCTGGCGTGACGAGGACGGCTATTATTGGTTTGTGGGGAGGAACGACGATGTTATCAAAAGTTCGGGATATCGCATCGGCCCGTTTGAAGTGGAAAGTGCACTGATGACACATCCTGCGGTAGCCGAATGCGCCATTACCGGAGTCCCCGACGAAGTACGCGGACAAGTGGTGAAAGCGACCGTCATTCTTACGACAGCATACAAAGATAAAATTGGAAAAGAATTAGTGAAAGAGATTCAGGAGCATGTAAAAAAAGTTACTGCACCCTATAAATATCCGCGCATTATCGAGTTTGTCGATGAACTGCCGAAAACCATCAGCGGGAAAATCCGCAGGGTGCAGATACGGGGAGAAAAAAAAGAATAGCTTCAATCGCCGCTATCTGAAATTCGTCCAGCTTCCTCCGTTGTAACAGTTTGTGAATCCTTCTCTTTTCATCATACTTACTGCGCTGCCGCTTCTCATTCCGCTGGCGCAAACGACGATGATGTTTTGCTCTTTATCCATTTTCGGAAGCGCTTTGCCAAGTTCATCCAGAGGAATGTTTTTTGAATTTTTGGCATGCGCGCTGGAGTATTCGCCTCTGGTGCGAACATCCACTAATAACGCTCCACTATTTATAAGCTCCATCAAGTCAACTTTAGGCCCTGAACCGAATATGTTATCAAAAAATCCCATAATAATTAATGATTAATGATTAGTAATTAATTTTTATTTTTTACAAATAGGATACTGAACAATAAACCTCCCAAAAGCATTCCCCAAAGTGTACTCAACACTGGGGATGAAGTTATGGGACACGTCCCTGTACTGCATCCTACATAGCGCCAGTAAAGGAATCCTCCCGTACCGCCGATAATGCCACCGGCGACATAAAACCAATTTTTCTTTAATAAACTGAGAATTTTATTCATAATTTCGTAATTTTATCCCCCAGCCCCCTAAAGGGGGAGTTAGCGCAGTGGCTATTTGTTGCACTGCGCTAAAGTCCCCTTTAGGGGATTTAGGGGCTGGTTTATAATTTTTTCACCGGCGCTGTCGCCGTAGCATACGTCTTATATCCACCCGAGAGATTTTTAACATTGGTAAATCCCCGTTGCATCAATATTTGCAAGGCCAAATACCCCCGTAATCCTACGGCGCAGTAGATGTAAACCGGCTTGCCGGCCGGAATCTCATCCAAGCGTTCACGCAGTTCATCCAGCGGGATATTCAATGAGCCTTGAATACACTTTCCTCCTTCTGCTTCTTTGGGAGTGCGGACATCCAAAAGGATTGCTTCATTGGGATTCAGAGCCTGCATTTCCCGCCATTGGATCACAGGCATTCTGCCGGTTACGATGTTACAGGCCGTATATCCTGCAATGGCCACCGGGTCTTTCGCCGAAGCAAACGGAGGGGCATAGCAATGTTCCACTTTTGTCAAATCAAACACGCTTCCGCCCGATTTGATTAACAAGGCAATCTGGTCGATGCGCTTGTCCACGCCGTCGTATCCGACGCCTTGCGCTCCGTATAATTTCCCGGTTTCGGGATCAAAAGTCAATTTAATATTCATTTGCGTACCTCCGGGATAATAACCGGCATGAGAACCCGAATGCGTATGCGAACTCTGATAGGGAATGTTTAACTGTTTCAGCCTTTTTGCTGCTAATCCCGTCGTTGCCACAGTCATATCAAACACTTTGGCAATAGCCGTTCCGATGGCGCCTTCATATTTTTCCGTGTTCCCTTTGACCATATTGTCGGCAACCAAACGCCCCTGACGATTGGCAGGATTGGCTAAATAGTTCAGCCAGGGCTTTCCCGTGAGCGGATGAGGAAATTCAATGGCATCGCCAACGGCATACACCTCTTTTGCCGACGTTTCCAGATATTCATCGACCCAGATGCCACCTGTTTCTCCAATTTTCAAACCTGCGATTTTAGCTAACGATGTTTCGGGACGAACGCCAATGGACAGTATGACCATGTCTGAAGCGATAATATCCCCGCTTTTCAAGCAGACGTTGATTTTTCCGTCTTTTTGTTCGAAACGTTCTACCGATTGTTCTAAATAGAGGTTCACTCCTTTTTGCAACAGATGCTGATGCACGTGCGCAGCTATCGAAAAATCGACAGGCGCCATCACTTGATTGGTCATTTCCACGATAGAAACTTCGGCTCCTGCATGATGCAGATTTTCTGCCATTTCCAGACCGATGAATCCGGCGCCGACTACCACTGCCTTTTGAACGGCGTGGGTAGTGAGGTAGTTTTTAATGCGATCGGTATCAGGAACATCGCGTAGAGTAAATATTCCTTCCAAATGGATGCCTTCCAGCGGTGGCTTCACAGGCGAAGCGCCCGGCGAAAGCAATAATTTGCCGTACGTTTCGGTATATTCGCTACCGTTTGCCTGCCTGACAGTTACCGTTTTTGCAGCGGTATCTATATTCGTAACCGTATTTTCAACCCTGACATCCGCATTGAATCGTTTGCCGAACGATTCCGGCGTTTGCAGGAAAAGTTCGTCCCTGTCTTCAATGATTCCTCCAATATAATAGGGTAAACCGCAATTGGCATACGAAATATATTTTCCTTTTTCAAGGATAATTATTTCAGCAAATTCGTCTATTCGACGGATTCGGGCTGCTGCGGTAGCTCCCCCTGCCACTCCTCCGATGATTACGTGTTTCATTTTTTTACTGTTTATTTTTGTTTATTGTGAGACAAGGGGGCATGCCCCCTTGTTCCCTTGCTATATTTCAATGAATAATTCAGCGAACAGTTTTTTCGCCAATAGCCAATTCTCCTTGCAAATGCAATATTTTATAGTTGGCAACGTGATGGTTTCCTGATAGATTAATCCGGCTTCTTTCAATTCTTTCAAATGCTGTGAAAGGGTGCTTTTGGCAATAGGTAATTTCTCCGACATGTCGCCATGATAGCAACAGGTTTTTTTTGCCAGCATTTGCAAAATGGCAATCCTCACAGGATGTCCCAATGCCTTGGCGAAGCGCGCCAGCTGTTCCTGGTCTTTTATTAATTCTTCAGTCATAATTTATCATTTGCAATTTTTCAAACCGACTGCAAAGATACAAATAATTTCGTAATTCGCAAAAATACGAACAAAGAAATAATTTCTATACACCCATCTCCATTATTACATCCTGTTTATTTTGGTAGCATAGGGAACAATTGTTTGATTGTTTCTTTATCGGGCATACTTCCATATTCACATATTTCAAAAGCTTCCACATAACGGACATTTTTTAATTGTTCCAATGTGTACCATTTCAAGGCAGCATCTACAAATCGTTCTACCCGGTCGGCTTTTAGATAGCGTTCGCCCACATATTTACGTCTTTCGGCATCACCGGCTGGTAATTCATTTGCCCAACCGCCATTCCAGGGCAGCCATTCAAATACCTGCGATTCATGTGCACAAATAGCGCTCGCCTTTTTTTCTGCAACGGAAGTAATATCTACAACGATGTCCGGTGAAAAAGGGATGGGTTTTTTGAACCGGTCGGCTACGTATAGAAAAAGAGGCGCTTTTAGAAGCGGTTGGCCATCGGGAATCATCTTGGGAACCGATATCATATAAGCGGCATCTTGAACAAGGATGCCTGTATTGCGGTGGTCGGGGTGATAGTCGTACGGACGGCAGGAGATAACAATATCCGCTTTCCAGTCGCAAATCAGCTTAATAACCGCTTTTCGGTTTTCAATGGTAGGCATTAATTCGCCATCGTTGTTATCGAGAATTTCACAAGTGATACCCAATCGACGGGCAGCTTCCTGCATTTCTCCTTTACGGCGCGCCGCCAATTCATCCGGTTTCATGGTTTGATGGCCTTTGTTACCATTGGTCATAGACACAAATTTAACATGATTGCCCATTTGGGCAAATATGGCAGCGACTCCACCGGCAGTGATATCACAATCATCGGGATGAGCGCCAAACACGATTACATTCAGAGGGTCTGCTGCCATTGCAAACTGCAATGAAAGAAAAAAAGAAAGAATTAAAATTGCTGTTTTCATAAAATTATTTAATTAAAAAGGGTATAAAATTAGTTTTTGAAGATTCTTATCTCACTATGTGAAATGCAAAAGTACATAATTTATTCGGATTATTACGAACCCATAGTTATCACAACATATTCCGAACGGCTTCCGATACGGAATTTTCCACCCCATATCCCTATTCCGGAGGAAACATAGAAATGGGTATTTCCCTTTTTCAAATAGCCGTGTGATAACTCAAACACCGCTTTCGTTATCCACGTAAGAGGCCATACCTGCCCTTTGTGCGTATGCCCGGCAATATACAAATCCATATTATTTTCTACCACTTCATCGAAATGATAGGGTTCATGGTCGAGAAGGATAACCGGTTTGGATTTATCAAGCGAAGCGGTCAGTCCGGCTAACGATTTTCTTTGGAGATTTCTCCTATCGTCTCTTCCGACGATATAATAAGCGTTATCTACAAGCGCTACCGAATCCCTTAATACGATGACGCCGGCTTTGGTTAAAAAATCAATGCTTTCTGTAATGTTCGAAATATATTCGTGATTACCGGGCGCCATATAAATACCGAACTTTGTTTTTATTTCGTGAAAAACGGCTGCATAATTTCGGTCATACAGCGGTTTTCCTCTGTTATCGAGGGCGTCGCCGGCTATCAATACCATATCGGGGTCTTCCCTGTTAATCAGCTGAACCCATTTACGAAATTCTTTTGTACCGATTCCGTATCCAAGATGCAAATCGCTGATTGCTACAATTTTCAGACTTCTGTCCGGCTCAACGGTTTTATTTGTTTTTAGAGTGAGTTCTACTCTTTTTTTATTGTGATAAATGATATTTCCCGTAGTCAACAGCGCTATGAGAAATAAAGACAATACGCCGAATCCTGTCCAACTGTTGAACATAAAGCGGTTGAGCTGCAAAAGTCCCGTACTACGTATCATATCCGATATAAAAAACAGGATTACAAGATAAAGCATAATAATAAGCCAGGATGTGCCGACTCGATACATTATGGATGCTACCGGAAAAGGGAAACGATTGCCGAGACCAAAGGCAATAAAAGGAGAAAAAAACAAAAAGACAGCGACGCATACCAATAGGATCCTGATTGCCGGAATTGCCGGCAATAGATACCACAAACGGTAAAAAACATAAAAGTTAGCGCCAAGTGTGACTGCTAACAGGGTGAAAATTCGGATTATTAATTTCATTAAACAGATTATTTATTTTTCATGTAAATTGCACCATAAATTGCACCATAAATTGTACTTTATATAAAACGACTAAAAGCGCTGAAAAATAAAAAGTTATACATACTAAAAAAACAGTAAGTATTTTAAATTGCACCATAAATTGCACCATAAATTGCACCATAAAATTATTTGCTGTCTTTTACTATCCACTCCCCTTTCTTATTTGTTCCCTCTCTTTCAATATAATTTTCTTTTACTAAATCTGCTAAAATACTTTTGATAGTTCGAAGAGAAAGAGACATTACCTCTGACATTTCATTAGCCGTCATATTTGGCTTTTTCCGCAATAGTGCAAGAACTTTTTCAGGATTTGTTGCATATTGTTTTAAATCTAATTCTTCTCCTTCGTAACGAACTGTTTGCCTGAAAATATCGTCTTCCTCTAATAGCGGCATAGTCCCTTTTACATAAATCGGACAATATTTGTACATATTTCTTACTCCTGAACCTAAATCCTCAACCCAGTGCAATTGTTTGAAAAACGCAAAAAGTGTTGGATTTTTTGTATAAGGTTTCAAGTTCTCGGGCGTGATACGTCCCATCATGTAAGGAATATTGCCGTTTTCGGCGACAACCGTATCTTTATAGACAGTCAGCGTAGCACGAAAATAACTGTAAAATTCGCGGTGAATCAACATATTCGTAATCATTTCGCGGAAAATTATATCGCGAATGGACAAACGCACATCGCCTTCGAGATAGAAACGGTCCGGTGTGTGTTTGCGAACAAACGCCATAAGTCGTTCGTAGGCTTGCAAAAGATTACAGTCAACGGTATCGCGGTCGTCGTAACGAAGAATATCCGCCTTTCTGCATAAGGCATCGGTACGGTATTGTGGACAAACTCTTGCAATAGTTTCGGGTTTTCCGAATACCAAAGCGGCAGCCAACGTATAACCGCTTTTACCTGTCTGTTCATCCTGCAAATACATCTTGGCGGAACGAAGAATTTCATCGTTATTCATGTTTATCCATGAATGTTTTTTGTCAAAAACACTGATAATATTCCGCACATAATCAAAATCTTCCGCCACAAAGTCAGTAATTTTCAATTGAGGAAATACTCTGTTTTCGCTGTAAACATCCTGTTTCCGCAAATACAGTCCCGAAATGAGGTGGTGGGTAGTTAATTTGTAATCGCCTTCTTGCTGACGGTCGTAGTAAAATCCTTTGTGAGAGTGGGCTTGATAACTTTCCGGAACGTAAATACAGATAATTTTTTTACCGTCAACATCAAATACTTCAGCCTCAACAAAGGCAGTCGGCATCATTATTTGCGTACTATTCATGTCGTTTGCCAAGGTTTTCAGCATATTGGGGATAAACTTATCATTTATTCCTTCTATTTTACCGTTATCCTTCACGCCAAGAAAGATATAGCCGCCTTTTCGATTGAGAAAAGCACAAATTGTTTCGAATACGTTGCGAGGCAAAGTATCCGAAGCAGTCTTAAATTCTATATTCAGACCTTCGCCTTGCGCTATTTTTGCTTTGATTTCGTCTTTTGCTATCATTCAATCTAAAATGGAGTACAAAAATACAAATTTATTGGATTAGCTGTGCTTTATTTTATTTGGAATATCTTTTTTAAAATTACAAATCAATCCGTATCTTTGCATTTAAAAAAATAAATAACAAAAAAAATGAAAATAGGAAGAAATGACCCTTGCCCGTGTGGTAGCGGAAAAAAATATAAAAAATGCTGTATGGAAAAGGACGAACAGAGAGCTGAGTATTCGTCAAGTTACGAGTCGGATGAAAGTGAATGGGAACCGGAGTATGAACCTGTTTATGAAGACCGGGATGAAAATTGGGAAGAGTTGGAAGACGATGATTTTGAGGAAGGTGCAGATGAGGATTTTGAAAGCGAGGATGAAACGGATTCGGATGTATTCGAACAGCAGGAGCTTGATGAAACTTTCGACGTAGCGCCTGACGAAATAACAAAACTTCCCGAAATATCGGACGAAGAAACGAAATTGGTTGATGAATGGTGGGATGAATACAAAAAGATGAAAAATACCGTGAAAGAGCGGGAACATCTGATTGCATTCATCGACCGGTATCCGCATCTGGTTGACCATCTCGGATTACACCATGAGGTACTTTTTGAATTGGGTGGCGACCATTTCGAAAATGGTATTTATGAAATTTTTGTGGAACTTTTACTTCGAATCCGTAAAGAATATCCGGTTACATACAAAGAAAGTTTTGAGTATTACGACAGTGATTTGATTTATTGGTATGTAGCGCAAGGACGTATAGATGAGATAGACCCTTTTTTCGACTATTTCAGGGAAGAGGGTTGTTATGACGATCATCTCAATGATTTGATACAGTTTTTTCATGCCATCAACCGTTCGGATATGTTGTTGAGATTATTGGCAGGAACTAAATATACCGATTATATTTCATTTATTACTGCCAACAACATTATAGAACGATATATAGACCAACCTGTTACAGATGAATCTGTTCAGTCTCTGCTGAATGAATTTGATTCAGAAGGCGTTGATGATGAGGGCTATAATAAAAATGACATGAAAGAACGCCTGTTAAATTTCACGCGCCCTTTTACGATATGGAATACCCATTTGCCAAAGAAACGCTCAGAAGCTTCAGACTATTACTCAACAATCAGTTTAAATTTTGCATACTTCCTTTACAAAAATACCGAATTGTCGTTTATCAGTGCAGTAGAAATTTCCGATTACATTGATAATTATTACCAAAGGATGCTTAACCGTAAAGATAAACGTCCTGTTGATATATTTTGTCTGGATAGGAAAAGCATTTTTAATAATACGATTAGATACTATGATACAATGTTTTGGGGCTGCGATATGGTATGTTTTATCGAATTGAACGCCCTTTATTATTATACCGGCTATTTAAAAACTTGCGGCAATATTTCGGAAGAACAGATGAATAAATTGCAGGAAATGATAACAGACATCTATCAGGAGGCATACGAAGCGTCAAAAAATGCAGGACCTGAAATGTTATCGTTCAAGCAATTTCCCTTGTGGACATTGTGTAAAAAATAATTAAAGTTTAACCTGAATTTCAGATTGAATATCAATCTATACGGGGTTATTTATTACACGCAAAGGTACAAAAATATACCCTTCAATAAGCCTGTTAATCAAAGGTTTGGCGCCTTGCGCAACTGACCCCCTATGCCTTACCTAAGGCGAGGGGGTTGCCTTGTACAAGGCAACCCCCTCGAGTTGTAACCGTGCCTACCTGTTAATGATTTCCCGCATCACCGTCGGCACAAGCGACAACCCAATTACTACCAGCCAATGGATGCCGGCAATAGTTGTAAGCCCGAAAATCCGACCGATAACCGGAAATGCCGCCATTAATCCGAAAACCAGAATCATTATTGCAGCGCTGCTTGCCAATGGTTTGTTGTTACGGATAGACGTCCTGAACACCGATTTCGAACTGCGAACATGGAATATATGCACAATCGAAGTCCAGCCGCAAATGAGGAACGCCATGGTTTGACCGATTCCGGCTGAAGGGAATAGCGTGTCGGATACGTTCATGAAAGCGCCAATGTAATATCCTGTTAATGTTGCGACTGAACAGAAAATGGTTTGCAGAAGAATCAAGCGCAGCAAATTGCCGCCAAAAAAACTTTCATTCCGATTGATGGGTTTGTTGTTCATCAAACCAGGGTCTGATTCTTCTTTAGCAAGATTAATTCCGGGAATACCGTCGCCCAATATGTTAATAAGAAGTAGCATAACCGGTGTAAGGACAATACCCCAACCTGCCATTTGACCAAACAGCATGATGACAATTTCACTCAGATTGCAGACCAGCAAGAAGTAAATTACCTTTTTGACGATTCCGTAAACATTTCTACCTTCACCTACCGCTTCGACGATAGTAGCGAAATTGTCGTCGGTCAAAACCATGTCTGATGCGCTCTTGGCTACTTCTGTTCCGGTTTTTCCCATGGCAATTCCGATATCCGCCGCTTTGAGCGCCGGAGCATCGTTTACGCCGTCGCCCGTCATGGCAACCACTTCGCCGTTGGTCTGCCATGCTTTGACGATACGGATTTTATCTTCCGGCGAAACCCTTGCGTAAACCGCAAAATTACGAACCGTATCATTTAATTCTATGTCGGATATTTCCGTAAGCCTTGCACCTGTCATCACATTTTGTCCTTCTTGCAGAATACCTAACTCTTTGGCGATTGCTCCTGCCGTTCCGGCATGGTCTCCTGTAATCATAATGGTGCGGATACCGGCTTTTCTTGCGGTTTCTATGGCAGCGGCAGCTTCGGGACGCGGCGGGTCAATCATACCGACAAGTCCCATGAGTTTGATGTCTCGTTCCAATTCTTCCAATCGGTCGTTATCCGGCAGTTTATCAACATGCTTCCCTGCCAAAGCGAGAACGCGCAACGCCTTTTCTGCAAATTCGTCATGCACGCGCCGTGCAACTCTCCTGTCGGAAGCAACAGATTCGGGACAAAGCGGCAGCCGATCGAGCGCGCCTTTGGTCAATACCATGTAACCGTTGTCTTTATCTTTCAGTACGACAGTCATCATTTTCCGGTCGGATGAAAACGGGATTTCCGCCACTCTGGGATATTCTTTTAACGCAATCTCGCCATAGCCTTTTTCGTCCAAAAGCCGGAGTATGCCGACTTCGGTAGCATTGCCCATAAATTCTTTGTTCCCATTTTCGTCTGTTTTTACGACGGCATTACCCGCCATGGACATAATCTCAAGAAAACGGTATTGTTCTTCGGTAAATTCCGCATCGGATGCGAAGGCTTCCCCGCCGCGAATCCAAAGGCGTTGGACTGTCATACGGTTTTGAGTGAGCGTTCCGGTTTTATCCGAGCAGATTACCGACGCGCTGCCCAAAGTTTCCACTGCCGGAAGCTTCCGGATAATGGCATTTTTTTTCACCATTTTGTGTACCCCGTTTGTCAAGGAAAGGGTAACAATCAAGGAGAGCGTTTCCGGAACGGCAGCAACCGCCAAAGCAATGGCAATCATAAGCATACTGCCTAATTCGGCGCCGCCGTGCAATCCGGCAGCCAGCAGAATAAAAGCGGAAAAAACGGCTATCCAGACAATCGTTTTTCCGAGTTGGTCAAGCCGTTTTTGCAAAGGTGTTTTTGCACGTTTATTTTCTTTCAGGAATTCTGCTATTCTTCCCATTTGCGTATCCATGCCGGTGGCGGTTACGACTGCCGTGCCGCGTCCGCCGGTGACAACGCATCCGGAAAAAACCATATTGTATTGGTCGCCCGGAGGAACATTGCCCGACAAAACAACAGAAGCATCTTTCTCTGCCGGTTCACTTTCGCCGGTCAGGGCGGATTCGTCTGAGAATAATCCGACAGAGTCGAGCAGTCGTGCGTC
>Ga0123357_10007614_pt1 | contig 13411 bp, 6 predicted proteins | sample TergutEmb28metaG_FD_89873 | JGI IMG/M metagenome (GOLD analysis project Ga0123357, IMG submission 89873) | Embiratermes neotenicus P4 segment gut microbial communities from Petit-Saut dam, French Guiana - Emb289 P4 | ecosystem: Host-associated > Arthropoda: Insects > Digestive system > Gut ...
CCCTTCTAGTGCCGCGGTCATGGAAGAGTAAAGCTATACCTCTACCCACCCTCTGGGCCACACCGGGCCTGTAACGGGATCACATTACTTTACTTTTTACTTTACTTACTTACTCCATGGAGCAGAGTCCATCTAGAGAAGCCCAGCGGTTTTCAGCTAGTCGAGAAATTCCTTGCAATTTATGGAACCCGAAGGTTCACTACCGCATTAACAGGTGCCTGCCACTTCTCCCTATCCCGAGCCAGTTCAATCCAGTCCATACCCCTACATTCCACTTCCTGAAGATCCTTCTTAATATTGTCCTCCCATCTACGCCTGGGTATCCAAGTGGTCTCTTTCTCCCAGGTTTCTCCATCAAAACCCTGTGTACCCCTCTCCTCTCCCTCGTACGCGCTACATGCCCCGCCCATCTCATTCGTCTAGATTTTATCGCCCAAACAATATTAGGTGAGAATTACGACTCAATAAGTTCCTCATTATGTAATTTTCTCCACTCCCGTGTTACCTCGTCCCTTGGCCCAAATATTCACCGCAGCACCCTCTTCTCAAACACCCTCAGACTACTTCCTCACTCAAAATAAACAACTAAGTTTCACGCCCATACAAAACAACAGGCAAAATAGTAGTTCTGTATGTCGTAACCTTTAAATTTTTTGGATAGAAAACTGGAAGACAAAAGATTCTGCACCGAATGATAGCAAGCATTCCCTGACTTCAATCTGCTCTTAATTTCTTCCTGAACGGAATTTTGATCTGTTAAATTTGTTCCCAAATATCTGAACTCGTCCACCCTTTCAAAGGAATTATTATCAATCTTTATATTGTGGCTTCGTTCCGCATTCTGATCTCGAGACATGACCAAGTAACTTTATCAGCATTTACTTCTAGTCCAATCTCCTTACTAGCCAGTACAAAAACTTGTACCTTTTCCTTTATAGTATGTATGCTTCCTCCCATTATATTAACATCATCTTCATAAACCAGAAGCTGATGTATGCCATTTAATTTCAAGCCATCCTGGTTTACCTGAACCCTCCTAATGGCGTACTCTAAAGCAAAGTTGAATAGCAATGGCGATAGACCATCTGTTTGTTTCAAACCATTCCTAATAGGGAACATGTCAGACAAATTCTTGCCTACCCGAACTCTGCTATATGTTTCAGTCAGACACATTTTTATTAGCCTTGCCAGTTTCATAGGGATACCAAACTCAATGAGAATATTATAAAAATCCTCCCTTCTAGCTGAACCATAAGCATTCTTGAATTCTATAAGGAGCTGATGCACTGCTTCGTTGTATTCCCATTTCTTCTCAAGTGTTTGACGATTACAGAATATATGGTCAGTAGTTGATCTGTTGCGTCGAAATCCACATTGATGATTCCAGTAATTTCTTCTGCATATGGAGTTAACCTTGACAGCAGAATATTGTATAGAATTTTGTATGTAGTTGGCAAAAGTGATATGCCGCTATAATTACTACAGTTTGTTTTTCGCCCTTCTTGTAGATTGGTACAATATCGACTCCCTCCACTCCTCAGGCAATTCTTTCTTATTCCAAATAAAAATAATTAGTTTACGGATCTCATAGCGAATTGTTTTACTCCAAGCCTTCATCACTTCTTCTGGGATTTGCTCAATACCGGGTTATTTGTGACTTTTAATCTTTTCAATAGCTAAAGCAAGCTCAAAGTCACTTGGCTCAGGCACTAGTGGTTCTGCTGTGTGTATTTATGTCTGCCTACCATCATTAACCTCATGTATATTCAATAGCTGAGATTATGGTTCCTCCACGTAGCCAAAGTACTGCGGGAGTCTGCAACAAAATCACCCTTCTCATCCTTTGCTATATTAGTTCTAAGTTGGTAACCCTTCTTAAAGTCAATGATGCCCCTTTATAGGTCCCTAATATTTTTTATCTTAGTGTTATTTTCAAGTACCTCAATTTTAACTTTCAGATATATATTTTTATTATTGCTCTTGAAATGTCTGCTAGCTTCATGTCTTACATTGTTTAGATTATCTACATTGCTTTGGCTTGGATCCTGTGCCCACTGCAATATAGCCTGCTTTCTTTGATGTAAAAAACCCAAACATTCTTCATCAAACCATGGTTTATGCTGCTTCAATTCTTGCAGAACTAGACTGTCTGTAGCTGAGGTTTTAATATTCTCTTTAATGTTCTCCCAAACCCTATTTATGTCCTCGCCATCACTTAATATTTGCAAAGCTGCACATCTGTTTGTAATTTTAACCTGATACTCTTTCCTAACTCCAGCTCCTTTAGCTTCCTGAGATTAAATCTTTACCCATGAAACTCCTGTGCTGCTTGTTTATTTACTGCCAATCTTTCCTTACATCTCCAACTACCATATAGTGATCAGTATCACAGTCAGCTCCCCTGAAACTTCGTACATTTGTATACTCGAATGCCATCTCCTATCTATCAATACGTGATCAATCTGGTTGTGAGTCTTTCTATCAGGAGAGGTCCATGTCTACTGGTGAAAGTTTCGGTGCGGGAACATCTTGATCGTGATAACTAGATTTTTTGATGTGGCAAAGTTTACTACTGTAACCCAATTATCATTATTATCCTGATGTAGACTCTCATTCCCAGTTGTCGGTTTGAAAATATTCTCTCTCCCCATTTTTCCATTAAAATCTCCGAATGGAAATTTTACTTAGGAAAATGACCAAAAACCTGCTCTAACTCCTCACAAAAACTGTATTTGAATCATCACTTTATCCTCACTTGGTGCATGCACATTCAGAACAATGATATTGCACCATCGAACTGTCAGAACTATATATATGACAACCTATTGCTAACAAACTCTACTCTCTAAACTGCTGATATTATTCTTTGATGTACAAAAAAATCCTGTTCCCAATTGATGATTTTCGTTTCCTATTCCACAGAAAAAATAATAATTCCCTGCTGTTACTATGCCCCCTTTGTCCCACCTAACCTCCTGCACACCCACTAAATCTAATTTTTATCTTGCTAATTCCCTGGCTGCTGCTGTAAGTGAACCTGCCCTCTACAAGCTCCTAACATTCCACATACCATATGTCATGTGCCTTTTCCGTTGCTTAGGTAATACCAAAGTATCAGTCCACGTCCTAGGTTTACTGAAGGAATGTTTCGTAGTACGATACATTTTGACGGTGAGGAGTTGTTAGTACCTCGCCCAACCCCCAAGCTGGAGTGCCGCCCCTTGTCGGCTGTCCGCGAATGCTTATTCAATATGTTCGCAGCTACCCTTCATATTGGAGGCCCGTTCCTCCATCCTCAACCTGATGATGCACCATGCCGTGGTGACAGGACCCACTTATCACGGGCAATAATGATGTGCTGATAATAATAGGAACAAAATTGTTAAAAATGAAATTAACAGCCTAGGCTATGATGTCGCTGTTTTTGGTACATTTTTACAAGTTTAATTAGTGACGTAACATATGCATCCGTAAATATTTCATAAGTTTTCAAAATTGGTTTAATGTTCTATCTCGGCTTTGCCAAGGAAAGTTTAAATTACGTTTTCTCGTTTCAAATGTCTTCGCAGTCAACATGTTGTCGGCGAGCTACGAGTTGAGTGGGCCTGCTTTAACCAACTGCAGACTGATATTTATTGCACATAAACCTTCAGTTTATATATTACAAAGTACGCCGTCTGTGTCCATTACGTAGACCAGTCGGCAAATTCTGTATACAGAAGTAATAGTTATTTGTTGTGAGAGTAAAGGGATTGATACAAACTCAGTAAAAAAAAAAGTACTGAGTTTCTTTGCGTTTACAGGATGTGGAAAACGGTGAAGATTTGTGATGGCACACAATATCGGATATATTCGCAACTCGCCATTTTTTTTGTGTGTTATTTCTGTTGTTGTACTTAATACGTCTGTTACTGTTCTTGGTGGGTTCTCTCAATGCAGTCGGAACGAGAGGACTGCTGTATACTGATTGTTGTACTTATTTAGAGATATCATATTTCCTGTATTTTCGCAAAAGGCGAGATATCATATTGCTTTTCCTGTTCTCTATGTATGTCTCGTGAAGTCTTGTTTGTATCATAGCTCTCAGCTCCTACCTGAAAGGGAACACTGCCTGTCAATAAATCTACTTATTTCTGCGTTTAAATGTATGCTGGTCCGCTTTTAACTTAAATCGTAATGTACCGGCAAATTTTAGCAAAAGAACCCGAAAACGAAATTTCACGAAAATCTGTCTGGTGGGAGTCGCTTCGTTCCATATGGTCAGATGGACAGCCAGATACAACGAGGCTTCACAGACGCAACTAAAATGGCACAGAGAGCAATATTATCGACACTGTTGTGCTGCTCTCCCCTACATAGAAGTATGCTGCGATGCGGCGATACTGCGGTAACCATGGTAACATTGCGTTCCGAGAAATGGAAAGCCGCATAGTGAAAACTCATGAGAGTGGGGACACAAAGACTGGCTACAGTTTGCACAATTCATTAGCGAATTTGGAGGTTGAGTGACGGAGTAACTGCCTGAACAATTAATGACAAAATGATTGAACCAATAACTGCGCCACTAAGTTACTTACATTTGTCAGACTAATGCAATATTCATTTCCTAACGGTATGATTAAATGTTAATTGATTTATATTGCAGTCTTACGGGTTTTAACACCGTGTAGTCTGTGCTGTTGATACCAGCGACAGGTACTGACTCAGTTGTGTGTCTAACACGGTGGCATCCGGTTACAGGGAAACGTCGGTATAACATGAGCATTGTATTGGCAAATATACTGACAAGCCTGCTGTAAAATAACTGTCAGTGCATTGCACCATTGGGGACCGCGGTAGCACATTTGTGCTGTGCTACAAATCGGAAGGTCGCTGGTTCGATCCCAGCTGGTGTCATAGGAATTTTTCATTGACATAAAATCCTTCCGATCGCACTATGGCCCTGGGGTCGACTCAGCCTCTAACAGAAATGAGTACCAGAAGTATTTTCTGGGGGTAAAGGCGGCCGCTGCTTAAGGCTGACAACCTACCACCATCCTGTGCCGTTGTCATGAAATCTGGCAGCCTTAACTTCCTGGAACCCTCTGGGCCACTCCAGGCCTGTAATGGGACTGCTTTACCTTTATATTGCACCATTAGGTCCGCTGGCTGCTGAACGCACCAACGAACCGTCTGTTTAAATCACATGGTAACTGAAACTAAATTAAGCAATCGTTTAAATTATTTCTTCATTGCAATATTGATGGCAAACCACACAAACGCCAGTACACCGACCTATTTTAACGATACTGCTTTACTGTTAGATTGACTGTTAGGTAATTGATTAAGTAACTAACTAACCAACTGACTGACTTAAATTTTGCTGAATATTTTCATGGTTGAGTAATACATTGTTTCAGTCTCCTGTTTCCAAGATAACACCTACTTCCTTTCATTAAACCTTAAATATGTCAACTAATTAGATAGCTTCACTAATGTCAAATGGCCGACCGACTGGATGACTGGCTGGAAAATTTGAGGGCAAGCGTAGCTGGACTAACAACACCGATGGGAAGAATGCTCGACTCGGTACCTTGCCTTGTATCGCCTGGTGTTAGATTTGTGCATTGTTATAACTTGTGTTGGAGGTATCATAGGGTCAGGTTTGTAATACAGCCCTGGGAATATGACAAGCCAGCAGATACGCAGTTTGCAAACACATTTCTCCTATAAGACGAGGTTTTCCCTGCCCCTTGCATGACTGTCGTTTTACTCCGCGGGCAAACACGCCGTTGTCCCTCGAACAGGAGCCTGGGTGGGCCCCAGGTGCTATCTGTGAATTTGAAGAAGAGAAAATCTTATTTTCCTGCCGGGAATCGATCGAACCCCAGCTGGTGCAGCCCATATCCTAGTCACTGTACTGACAATGCTACCTTTCAGAATGATTCTGAAGTAATTGTAATTACGTGATTCAACACAAAGAACCGTTCCTCCACTCACTTAGATACGTAGGTCTGTGTATTACGTTACAAACGAATGTGAAGTAAGCCCAGTGCATACGTACGCAGTGTATGTATAAGTATTTGCTTAAGTGCGTTACGAAACAGGCGTATTGGGACCGTAATGACGAATGATGGCACTGTAGGCACGACATGTAGTCCAGACAGCAAATAGTTGGGTCGCTTTAGCGGTCTGTTCTTCATATCGTACTGTTAACCTATTAAACCCCACTGGTTACGTGATAAAACAACAGGTTTAACATTCAACAATTGTACGCTCTGTCCACACTGTATTTATGTGTTTTGTATTTATCTGAGAACCGACAGCGAATTCTGCCCCATATGACATAAACTGGTTGGTTTTTATAACCAAGATGAAAAGTGTTTACAGCGCGGTACGGACTGGGTGTTTTAATAAAGCAGTCTGCGCTTCGTCTTTAAAAGGCTAAGCGCCGCTATATGAAAATCTTCTGAAAGGTTTAGAAGTATATTTATTAGCACGCCGATCTTTATTATTAATTCAGGACGAGGCCGGGATGTTCTGTGGCAGGCCACCTTCTTCAAGATTTTCTGTAGTTTTCGTCGGTCGTAGAATAAGTGCTTAATTAGCAGGTAAGTGTGACGTTGCACTGCGCACTTCTCATGTCGCCCTCCAAATTGACCTTCAAAATTTCGGCCCCAACGCAGTCCTCATTTAAAAGGCGCTAATACCGCCCCTGTTGCTACTATGACTGAGATTATTCGTTCAATCATAATGGTGGGAACATTGAACACATTCTCTGAATACACGCCATTTTCGTCATATTCCCTTCAGTTCAAGACATACGGGACATATGTATAATTTTTCATATCTAGTGACATTTCTTGTAACAAGGTTCCACGCCTCGTACATGACCTACGCAGCTGGGGAAAAGTATGATATAGCTGGAAAAATTCAGATTAGGACGGGAGTGTATCTGTCTGGAAGCTCACCTGCGGCAGGGCTTTTTTTTAACCCCCACCCCACCCCACCCCACCCCACCCCCATTTTGGCTGGACAGCTCTAGTGAGCTAAGACCTCCTTATTGTTGACGTTTCGAGACGACATTCCATTAGACACACACACTCGGTAAGACTCCTCTGGACGAGTGATCGGCCCGTCACGCAGACCGCTATCGGACAAATCACAACAATCACAAGAGGCAGAAATCTATGTCCCGGCGGGATTCGAACCCACATTCCCAGCAACCGAGCGTCCGCAGACCCACGCCTTAGACCGCGCGGCCTCTGGGATCGACCCTTTCACCCTTTGTACCTCACAAGACATACAGTTGTGTTAATCCTCCTGTCTAATATGCGGCCAGCAGTCTTGGGTATTAGACGAACTTACTACAAAATTCTCGGTCCAAAGTGCTGTCTCAGGACTATGCCGTACGTCAAATGAAAGGGAGACTGGATTTGAATGTTCAACGTCACACATTGTAGCTTCGTCCCATTTCGGTCGAGGAAAGCATTTCTGGAAAATCCATCGTTTGTTTTTCACCCCCTTGCCACTAGGCGGCCTAGGAACGTGACTTGTGTTCAGCTGACCATGGTGGTCGCACCCCTTTCGCCCCTTCTTTCCCTCTCGGTAGTTCTCCTAGCTGAGAAAATCTGAAGGAGATTTAGGTTAATCGGTTCTGCTCGGAATAATTAACAAACCAAGCGTTAACAGTTGAATACTCACTGGAAACCGAAAGACCAAGTTTAAAAACACTGTTTCCATGAATAACCCCCACTCTTACACTCTCATACATCATATTCCTCGAGAAACGCCTTTACGTAACGATTTTACTAATCATGCACTTCGTGAACTTGAAAAATTTCGTGAAAATTTTATAGACTAAGACTTAAAATACCAGTCTAAGGATATTTTTGTCGCCCATCAGAGAATTTGTTTTTGTCTAACGCAGGTAAACTCTTAAAATACTGGATGCATGAATTTAATGACAACAGTAATTAGGCCCGCTACAAATTCTTTCGTTTTTTGTAAAAATAATTAAAAGTTAAAAATAAATAATACGGCTTTTTCTTCTTGCAGTTACGTTTCGTCAGTCGGAATATACATTAATGTGATTTGTATGTACCAAACAAAGCGTACGTTTTAGTGTCGTTTATTGTCGTTATGTGATGGTGCTGTAATAAGTTGTTTAAATTTTCATTTGTTTTCCATGGAATCTAAAGACAAAGCAATGGACAAACTTTTCGGAAAAAGAAAATTACCCTGCTGACTAATTACATAGAGATTATTCTGGCGCTAATATCCAAGCAGTGCAGTTGGAGCTGTGGCGCATTGATGAATTGATGATGCTGCCTTAAAGTAGGGCACAATATTTTCCGTCCACCTGCTTCACAAGAAAACACTCTAACTTTCGGCGCTGCAGTACAGTAACGTATGTAGCTGACAGGGCATCATTAATTAAACTAGCAAACAATCCTGTGTTCTGTATCGTCTTCAGCTTCAGTTATTCCGACAAAATTTTAACAACATTAAGCGTCTCTATGAAGTATTTCTTACACGAACTTTCACAGAAACTTTTAAGCCATGCACAAAGCTCCTTGGAAAACCGTTTCAGTTCCATACTTTTGCTGTGGGATGTTAAGAATGAAGCCTGGTTAACAGCCGTGGTGAAACAGTAGACCTAATGCCACTTTCTGCCTCAGGCACCTTCCCACATACCCATTTAATAATTCACTCATCTACAAACTCAGTCACTTATCAGCCTTTCATTCTCACACATGTACTTAATTAGTTTTTCCTGTACTCATCCACAACATTATTGCTCTTGCCGACCGCTGTGTCAGTGACCCTATCACTAAGTCTCTTATTCGCTCACTTAATCACAAAGAAACAATTCATTCTCTCAGTCATTCATCTGTTCAGCCTATCACTTAGAGACACATTCACATAATCTTCCAGTTTTCTGCTAACTCATTTGTTTAACTCAGCGATTTATCCAACCACTAACTGCTCATTCAGTCAATTACTGAAACTTCCAATTCATTATCCAAGTTAACAGTTACTATATCACTTATTCGATCTCTCACTCTGTCAACTTCTCACTCTCTCGTTCAGTCACTCTGTCTCGCTGTTGTCGTCATTCTGCTCCTTAGCCTTCTCAGTGTTACTGCGGGTTCTCATGGGTGCTTACCAATAACTGCTCATTCAGCGCTATAAGAATCTTATTGATGTCAGTCTTCTTTCGAACGCGTGGTTTTGAAATAACAGCCACACCTCATGTCATTTGTTTGTCTGTGTACCATCGCTTGAAAGCTAAAAGACAACAGAGAACTTATAAACCTTGAGTCGCATCTCTATGTTTCGTGGCAAAAGTACGGTATGTCGCAATGTACAGTACTTCTGAGAATTGTCCAGACGCTTGGAGGGAGATCTTTGCCCAGCTTAATGTGACGTTTGATGTGGTGTTCTAATATATACAACGAAAATTAATCATTAAGAAAAAAGGCACTGAAGTACGGCTGTATGTTATCGGCTTCTGTTTCAGTACACTCGTGTATCAGGCTAATGAATTTCCAAGTTCGTAAGTTATGTGGCGTAAAGTGATAGGGTGAATTTTAGGGATGAATTGCCTAAACTGTGGAATTGAACCCTTTTGTCCTGTTATCAGTATTAACCTTTGTGTGTAAGGAAACCCGAGTTGTATGTTCACTCTCCGGTACGAGATTCCGCCTTGGGAACTCCCTAATGCGAAATGCGTTGCTGCATGTGGTGCAGTTTGATATAAAATAAACGGTCTGAAATACTGGATAGCTTTGGATTAGAGAGTCGGTGTTCGATTACCGACAGGGGCAACAAATTTTGTCTTTATTGCCGTCGTGCCCAGACCGGCTTTTCCCACTCCGTCTTCTTCCATGCGGGTTTGTATCATAGCGAATTAAGCTGCCATTTGGTGCATCTGCTGCTCACATCCATCGGTTGTCGACGGTAAGAGTTCGCGGAGATCCTCTTTATTAACCACATTCCTTTACAGTGTGATGCTTTGACGTAAGGGTAATTTATCTTGACGTTCAATACGAAGTTTTTTTTTATTATATGCTTTATAGGCAGTGTTAATTTTACGATATGCAGTAAAAATATAACAGCAGGTCTGGAAATGTTTATGAAATGTTCAAAGTCATTTACGTGATAGTCCAGTCATTACTACTCCTGCCAATGGAGTCGTGCCGGTAGTTTGCCTGGTAGGGACGAGTACGAAGCCCTTTCGTGCTCGTTTCTATTTAAATATATTTTCTCCTAATAGTAAATGCCCATGGAGAGATATATTTTAATGTTATAGACACGAGTACTTTCTATTAAATGTTTCAATTTGGCAAGATTGGTTTCTTTCACTGATCTCACCAAATACAAATTTTGTCAGACCTTGAGCGTCCGTAAACTCTAAGTGTCGTATGTAAAATGAAAAATGTAAATGTGAAGATTTTTTATCTCTCTTCTAGAATACGGTGTGATGTGTTCTCGTTGGGTTTCCTATTTTTAAGTTGATTTATATGATCTGGGTTTGGGCCATAGGCCAAGTACGTATAAAGTTGAATATCGAAGTTCATATCAGTAGGTTATCTGTGTGGCAGCAAGGAAGTGTTTGTCATAAAATAAACACTTTAAAATGGTAACAGACGTGACGCATTAACTAACGTTTCTTTCTGCATCTCGGAAAGTTCTGTGAAGCCAGTAATGTACAGAGCTTTGCTAATTCCATGGCACAAGAGCTTATTTCAACAGTTGGTAGATATTCGCGTAGACGTGAACTTAATCCGAGCTCGAAAGTATCAGGCTTGGAGATTAAAATTAAGAAGCATCAAAGAGCAACAAGACTGGAAAGCTGTAGTCTCACTTTCCACACGCATTCTTTGCACCTTGGAATTCCGGCTTCACATTCGAGGACACATGCATTTTTAGACGCGTTCGCAGAAACGCGAAAAGCGACTATTAGCTTCGTCATGTGTCTGTCCGTCCTTCTGTCGACACGGGACAATTCGGCTCTCACTGGACGGATTTTTACGAAATTTTGTATTTGAGTATTTTTCGAAAAACTATCGAGAAGAATCGAGTATCATTAAAATCTGACAAGCATAACTGTACTTTACGTAACGACCAATGTACATTTTTGATAACATGTTGCTCAGTTCTTCTTAAAATGAAAAATATATCAGACAAAAGTCGTATAGAAAATCAAAACACACATTTTATGTTTAATAACTTTTTTTTTAAATTCCTTCCTTTTATGAGATAATGTGTAGTAGAGCCGGACAGACCACAGATGACGATATGGCTCACGCGCATTTCACTCTACAAACACGCACTCAGAATATGTAATACTTATTGTTTTTTCCACTGCAACACTGCACGAACGAGCCTCAATGTTACCTTATACTCGTACGTACATCGCCGGTCTTGCCGAAGATTTAAATGGCCTCACTATATTCATTATTGCCTCTGTCAGTGCTACGGTGTCCATTGTTTTTACCCCTAATACATTTCTATGATTGTTTCCACCCTGTGATTGACATGGTTACCGAATTTCACTAGTAGGATTTTTTTTCGTGCCTCACGAATTTATGTTTCTGTCACTTCGCTGTTACCGGTCGTAAGAAGTCAGGAGTTACAGAATTAGTCTGGCCATTAGAAATATGACATTTATATTACACGTCATCAAATTTCTTTCATTGGCTTTCAGCATGAAGTACATACAGTCGTGTCTTCGCGGCATGCAGAATTTTCCGTCGCAATTGGTAAGTAACGCACAATAATATATAGTAGTTTTTGAACAAATTCATCTGACTGTACATTCAGATGGTACCGCAAAACAAAAAATTTCTACATTATCATCAGTGGCAGGAAGACGCCGCACCGTGGCGTTTACGGGCATTTTTCGACAAGGGGTAGGAAATTTATGAAAATGCGTCAAGACAGTGGCAATAGGTTTTTGTAACTAAATATTACGAACCACAGACAGTGCTTATACATTCAGAACTGGATGGACGTTTTAGTGTTTGTTTTTTTTTTATTATTATTATTTTCCCAGACTGCGTGTTGGATAGCAATTGGCTGTCTTAAACTAATGTGTTACCGCTTCAATCTAAGTCCTTCCCAGACAACCGGTTATAGATGTTCTGTCATTCCTCACTTTATATAGAGTCATCAAACCAGACGTTATATAAAAAAAACTGTCTGCTGAAACAGTCTTGTAAATAAAGCCAACATGGTGCACAATCTATTCTTAGTATATTTATTCTTAGTATATTTATCAATCTGTACACGTTTCGGGCGACTATGTGCCCATCATCAGGAGAAACAGCTGTGTCATGCGACACTTAGTGCTTGTTATTCTGTGTGCAGGTGCATATGCTCCTGCACTCCAGACAGTCATCTACGCAGAATAACAAATACCAAGTGTCGCATAACACAGCTGTTTCTCCTGATGATGGGCACATAGTCGCCCGAAACGTGTACAGACTGATAAATATACTAAGAATAAATATACTAAGAATAGATTTGCACCATGTTGGCTTTATTTACAAGATTATACGCTGATGCACGGTCAACAAAACATAACATAATGCTAGAACAGCTGTTTGCGGAGGGGAATGTGAGAAGACAAGGGCATTTGGGTTTTGCATTCGGTAGTTAAAGCGTCCAATTACATCATGGTTTTTCTCAGTCTGTCCATCGAATATATAGGCATTATAATAACTAATCATAATCATTTATTATTCTCTATATGTAATTCAGTGCTGTATGATCTGCGCAGTTAAATCAACGTTGTTAAATAAGTAAACAATACATCACGTAACCGCTGATCTCAAGAATACTGCAAGCATAAATTTTACGTTAGTCTATATTATCGAGGCTTGTAGCCACCACGCAGTTATTTGAAACAGGGTGCGAGGGATTGCGCTGTTTCTTTCAGCCCGGGAGGCGTGTCAGTATCGTGTGTAGGGGGTCATTCAGCCGGGGACCGGATTCTGTGCCAATCACCTTGTTGGAGGTAGGATCCAGTTTACGAGTGCCGTGTGTGCTCGCTTTCGCGTGAGATATCTGACATATCTGAACCTTTCAGTGATCTGTTTTATGAAATTTGCAACGTCAGGAAAACATATTCTCTTACTTCTACTCCGTCTGCATTGCTATACATGTGTTGGGTTATACTTACTGCATAAATAATTCTACAGTTTTTGATATCGATGCACCAGTTTTGCGAACAAGTTAAAACTTACAGTAATCTCGTTTCGTGCCTAAATATATATATACGTATGTAGATGTATATGTATCGCTTTTAACTCCTATCTGTAAACTAGACGTTTAGGCTTTCACAGTGTAACACATTGTACAGGTTTTTACACGACGATCAAAACAGCCTATCTTCTTACCCCCCCCCCCCCCCCCCCCCACCCAC
>Ga0123357_10007615_pt1 | contig 13410 bp, 15 predicted proteins | sample TergutEmb28metaG_FD_89873 | JGI IMG/M metagenome (GOLD analysis project Ga0123357, IMG submission 89873) | Embiratermes neotenicus P4 segment gut microbial communities from Petit-Saut dam, French Guiana - Emb289 P4 | ecosystem: Host-associated > Arthropoda: Insects > Digestive system > Gut ...
ATTAACATCATCGGCATAAGCCAGAAGCTGATGTGTACCATTTAGTTTCAAGCCATCCTGATTTACCTGAACCCTCCTAATAGAGCACTCTAAAGCAAAGTTAAAAATCATTGGTGATAGAGCGTCTCCGTGTTTCAAACCATTCCTAATAGGGAACCCGTCAGACACATTCTTGCCCACCCGGACTCTGCTATATGTTTCAGACTCATCTTTATTAACCTTAATCTGTTGTAACTAGATAAATTTATGTTAACGTCACACATAATTTCCTGATGTGTATAAGATCTTCGTAATATCTGATATAAACTATTTCGCGTAAAATTAAACAAATCTATTATTATCGCAAACTGTCAGCAGAACTACGCTCTTTAAATATTTTTAGAATTTCGTACGTTCAAACCATCGTCCGAGTAGTTTCTGTGTGAATTTATGTGAGTCTGGAAAAACTCATATTCATTTACAAATAATTAGTAAACTCATTTCTGTAGTGTAATATTTTAATGACACTAAACCTTTCACACTTGTCTCTATCAATGAACGCTCCTTGATTCACAAGGTGACACAGTTATGTCTACCGCCAGCTGTATTCAGCCTGTGTGTCCCGACAACACACATGTAGTTCTCTTATAATAAACCAGAGTTTTCCAATTTTTTCCCCACGGTGGAGCCCTTAAATAATTTTTCATACCATTAGGAACATGTACCTATTGAAACGTTTACAGTCCAGAAAATGTTGGAAGCGGGGAGCACGATTAAATTCCTGTTATATTACTATCACCATGATCTTCATGTTTGTACCGTGCATCAATGACGATTAAAACACTTTATTATCCAACAGATGCACAAATATATAATTCGTAGATACAATTTGAATTATTATAAAATATTTAAAAGTTTATTAGCCAAGCACTGCATAAAGCTCCCTGATGATGGATCCATTGTGATCCGAAATATGTTGCAGCCATTTTAAATATTTTTAAATATTTTATAATAATTCTAATTGTATCTATGAATTATATATTTGTGTATCTGTTGGATAATAAAGTATTATCACCATGGTTTATCTGTAAAAACATTCCATACTTTTGTGGAAGATAGAGTGTTCATACTGGCCTCTGCAGTGTGTTTTAGGTGCAGATAAATATGTTCTCAGTAGGCCAGCTTCAGCAGCCGTTGTACGTCGTCACGAATTTCATAAATCCGTCTCTATTACTCTCCTTTAAGAAAGTAATTAGTCCTCTTGCAACTCAAATTCCATTGTTAGACCACTCCGTCTTGAAAGCCTTCTGGCCTCGGAATGTCGAAGGAGAGTCTCATGACCGTTTTTCCTATGTGTGCCACACTGTTACAGATATTTCGATTTTTTTATATTCGTGATTCCGTGCAAAGTAATTCTAGGTTGAAGAAATCCAACGAGATGCTACAGTATACAGATATTTATTTACTGCTAAATTACTATACATGTTTCGGGCGTCCACCGCGCCCGTCATCAGGAATACATAAAACTGTAGTTGCAGCCTCTGGTACAGAACATTCTATCTGGGAGCGAGCTTCTTCAAACGTGACCAAAAAAGGACTGTTTTGGGAGGGTCGGTCCCACACCAGCCCTTATTTGGTCACGTTTGAAGAAGCTCGCTCCCACATAGTATGATCTGTACCAGAGGTTGCAACTACAGTTTTATGTACTCCTGATGACGGGCGCGATGGACGCCCGAAACATGTAGAGTAATTTAGCAGTAAATAAATATCTGTATACTGTTGCATCTTGTTGGAATTCTTCAGCCTAGATATCTGGATGTTTTCGCGGCATTTCTTGATTTTTTCCGTGATTTCTCGCGGAACCCAGTTTTTTTTTCGAAACACTGCTGTGGACTGATTAATGTGGAATTTCGAAACCAAACTCTCTGCTATATTAGCCTAACCTTCAGATTATCTACCGTTTATTTTCTTGAACTGGTGCAATAGAATCTGAACACCGTATCGTAACCTGTAATTTTATGTGTTTTTGAACTTCGTCTTTCACCCCTTGGGAGAAATTTTAAATAATTAGTATAATAACAAACAGTGCTGTCAGAGAGGCTAATGACAATTAAAATACACGCTCAGAAACTCGCAATATTTACTTTTTCACGCGCTGTAGCTACCCAATATGTTCAGATTCAATTGATGACTTTTGGGGTGCAGTTGTAAATTACTGACACCTCAACGTTTAAAATATTTTTACAGAAAGAAAAGTATGTACATCGTTATATAAAATTTAAGGTAAAAAATGTTAGAACGGGGATTGTTTCCTGCGTAATGTATGCTTTTGTAGTGTAGAAGGACTTTGATATTATACGTAAATCTTTAGAACGTGAATACCTTACTTTCATGATTATGTTAATTAATTACAAACGGAATAAAATAGATCCACTGCAGAATTCTTCCGATACAATATATTAATATACTCTTATTGACTGACAGTTTTTGGCAGCAGGGGACTAAGAATACTATTTTGGCGTCATAAAGAGGAAGTAATATGACGGATAAATTTAAAGAGCGAGAGTTTTCATACTTTATGTTCTTGTCCGTGTGTTATTGTGGTGTCAGTTATGGGGATGACCTGCGTTCGATACGTGTTACATATGGGAGAAAGACAAGCACAAGTAACTGCAGCCGATAATATGAAAGGAACATTTCGCTTGGGAGATACAAAAGTAGTTGAGATGCTCCTATTAAGGCGAGTCTTAAAGAATAGGGGTGTTGGAGTGAGGATTGAATTTAATTGGCACGGGATAGATCGTAATAGTAAACTCCAGTAAATACGGTAACGAATATATGGGTTCTGATTTCTTGAGCAGCTGAGAGACTGCAGGTTTATCCAAAGATCTTTTCTGTGTGGGACTATTTATTGATACAGTTGAATGTAAGTGGCATAAAGGTTAAAGTGTGCTGCATTTGTGTCAGGCTAACTGATTTGAAACTTTCTGTGTCTCAGAAAGTCTACAACAAAGACGAGGCTGTTAAATGTGACATAATAACTTTTAGCACGGTATAATTTGTTAATATATTTATGCATATATCAAGCGGTTTTCAAACTTCGTGCCTTACCAGTAGGCAAAGTGTGCCACCTCTCCCACTAGCATGTAAATATAGTCAGTCGATACACTTCCTGCTTTAAATGTCCATACGAGAAAAGGAACACATTTAGGTCGATAAACCTGGAGGCAGAACATCCCGACCTTCATTAACATGAAAAGAAACTGGGGTTGAAATACCGACTACTGCCAGGAGGGAAGAAGTTTTAATTTTCGTACCTTTACATGCATTTACGACGGTATGGTGCACCGAGACCTGCAGACTGAGGAAGTAAAAGTGTGTACAGTGCACTGAGGCCAGCATTGATGCGTTAAACTGCCTCCTTTCCTGAAACCTATATTCTGTTACGAGATAGCTGTGTATTCTCGAATTACCTTGTTTTCCTCAGCCATATTTTACTTGTTCTGCTGAGCTAAACTCTCTTGAATTTGAACACTAGCATTTATTTTGTCACTGCGACAGTAGGCTAACCATTTGTAAAGCCGGTAGAATAAACACCGCTTTTACCTTAAGGCGGTAGTTCAGAGGATTCATATATACGCTCTTTATAAACATTAGAACTTAACAAATGCGTTATTGTCCATCTAATCACTCAAATATATAAAATCGATTTTATATATTTGAGTGCATTAGTTGGACAATAAAGCATCGATATCATTGATGCACGGTATAACCATGAAGATTAGAACTTACATTTAAATTGACTTCCTATATGTATCACAAAAGAACGTTCTTTGTATCATACATAAGGTAGGTGAGTGGACTGAAGTTTTGTGCTATTGGATTATAGTACCATGTTGTTTAGAAGACGACTGCTGTCTTCCTGAGGAACCTTTTGCAAGCCATGACGTTTTATGGGGAGTGGATGTTAACTCCATGTATTTTTAACCTCAATGCTAAATAGAAGTAAGTGGCCAGGTTCACACCCCAGTGCAGTCTTACTGTACCCACTGAATACCACTGCTGCCCGCTTCGCAGAACCTGTGTGCAAGCTGTGGCCTTCAGCCTTGTCGCTTTTCAACTGCTGAACCCCAGCTCACATGTTCAGGGTATAAAACAAAGAGTTCTTCTCTAAAAATGGGGTTAACATATACTCTCAAGAGGCTGCTAACCATCTGCGAAGTGAAACTACGTAATGAAGGTCTGGAGTTTTACCTCCTTAGAAAACCCTTACCTCATTTGACCCTAAGGATGTAAATCCTCTTGAGACTACAATTTTAATTACGTGGTCGATAAATTTCCAGGTTTTAATTAATCTGTATAATTTATTGACTTGATCAAACGGTACCACCACCAGACCCAGTTACTGGCAAGTTGACTGTAACGTCTATCCTTACGCCACATATATTTTTTACTCATTTTGAGTATTCTCCTGGTACCCTTTTCTTTCACCTTCTCAATATTTACTGCAACTTCGATCTTTTTACGCGTCACTGTAGGTGTGTGGGTGTTATTAAAACTGAATTTGTTTTGCTGTTCTTATTTAAGAGCTTAAATTCGAAACACTATCATTATTCTGCACGGGGTGCTGAATATAGCCTGACACGTGCAATAGGCGTTGCGCAGACACGTTGTTAAATACAAGAAACATTTAGACAGGATCTTAGATTTTCATGCTTCATCGAATATCAGTCCAAGAAGGAACGTTGGTCGGTGCAGATGCGTGGTTTGATGTGTCGAATGAATCGAGGTGTTTTATTTAACGGCGCTGTAAATTGCTAAGATTATATGGAGTCTGATGTAGCTAAAAGAAAAATGAGTATGGAGCACTGGTGGAATGATAATGATGGGAACTCCTACGTACTTGGAGAAACCCAGTCCAAGTGTCGCTTTGCCATAGATCTTCGCTCTTCTGGGACTTCACACATCGTAGATTTATCAATCCGCGCCACGTAAAATCCCGTAAGATTGAAGATCTCATTTACACCGAGGTGGAAGCCTATAGTCACGCGTGCCACCCATTCCACAACAAATCCCGTATACACTGAAATGGAATAGAGCCCGGCCTCGGCGGTGAGAGTTGGCGATTAAAAAGCTAGCCAATGCACGAACCTTTCTCATGTCGAGTTGTTTGTATAGAGTAATTCCGTATACGAAAGGTCCAAAAGTGTAAGTAATCAGTGCCATGGCTGTAGGTCCTCTCCTCATTATTCCACATTGACTATGGAATGTCAACTAATTGTGTCCGGAAAGGCAAAGAAACATTTGACTACGTGCACAATATAGAGATGTGTGGGGAGTACAGGTATGGATCCACGCATTCTTAAACCTCTGCACTAGATGCCACCACCTCTTCACCCACGGAAAATGAGCAAGCCTGGAAGCTCTGCAGGAGTGAGAAATTTCTTGTCCTCGGTGAATCTAACACCGGAGCTTTTCGACGGTATTAAAGCCCATGTCCTAGCTCCGATACCGACAGAGATATCACGACTTCTTGGCTGGTCCTGTGCAACACGGTGGTAACATTCAGCGAATGGTTGTGGTGACAGTGGTGGAAAAAACAGCTCTGTAATGAGCAAGGGTAGCTCGGTCAATTCAGTGACGCCTGTTGGCTGCATGACCAAGGAACAGTGATTTCATTTCCATCAGAAGGAAGGGATTCTTCTTCTCTCCGACGCTCTCCACACCGGAGCTGCAACCGACACAGCCTACTATTCAACGGCTACAGGGGAATATTTCTCCGGCCGTAAATCGGCCGGCACGTGAAGCTGAAAGAACCTAATCTAGAGCCTTGATTAACGATAGCTCAATTGAAACATCCACCCTCCCACTATGCCTTCCTGACGCGCACAGAGACAACTGCACTTCTCTTTGAAATAGTCTATTTTTTTCTTCCTTCTTGTTAATGTAAAACACGCTGTTGGGAGCACAACACGTCACGAACACACTGACTGATGCGCCTCACATCAAGTACCGTAGTACGTCTGTCAGGTTTCATTGCAAATAGCAGGTGCGAACATCACCTGTGGAGGCCATATGTCACGTTCGTGTGACTGAACATGACATGTGTTACCGTGTTGAGCTGCGTTACCACCTTCGATTATATGTTCAGGAAATGACGACGTATAGATTATAACTGTGAGAATATTCGACACCTTGTAGCTCCTCGATGGAGACACTTTTGGAGAACGTAGTAAGTATTCACTAATTATGACGAAATACAAATCATGATATGTTATAAAAGATTCTCATATTTGGAGTAGTTGCTTACCGTCGTTTCGGTGATGTTGATCGGACTCATCTTCTAGGATAAAACGTCAAAAGGAATGCCGGAAAAAGGTCGACGCTTCCACATGTTCTTGGTATTCGTCTCGGACAGATTGAAACTTGAAGATGAGTCCGAAGTTTGTTCAGAAACTTAGGTGAACAATTACCATAGTACGTTGCGTAGCATCCCTGGAGCGGAGGGCTGGAAACTCCAATACTCGCATTTAATTTAATATTTCATTTTTTTTCTCTTTGCAAGTTTAAAGTTGGCATTAAATTTTCCATTCATTGTGATGATGATTACCATATATTAATTGGATACTTGATTAAATTTGTCTTGATTCTCGCTTAAATGTCTGGTGTGAAACTTGCCTGCAAAACAGATCTTAAGCCGAAACGAACAGTGGCATAGAGGGCTTAAATATCTTTCGATATTTGCTTCGCCCAACTGTATCTCTGAAGGAATCCAGGCAACACGACTCCTCTCAGAAACTGGTTGCTTTATTGTTACGATAAGCGATATAATATTACTTCAGGAACTCAATATTTTGTCTACCTGCTAACATGCACTTAGCCGGAGTTTCCCTTCAGACAAAGACCTCGCCTCTCTGGTCTACACTTCTTACAGTCCCCCTGAATGTAGGTCTTGAAATATCGTCATGCATTGCGATGGAAATTCGATTTATTCTTAACGAAATAATTACATTTCTCTAACAAAGTTTGAAAATATTTTACTATTATGGTATTGATCTATCATAATTTACACACATGTAGCTCCAAGAACACGTTACAGAACTAAAGAATTCTGGGAATATTTTTATGCTACATAGCTAACTTAAATTATATTTCGGTCTTATCTGCATCACTAAACTGGCCACCAATACCCTCTTTTGTCTCTTACGTTTTAGGACAGTAGCGGCATCAGTACCTGGAGGGTCGTCACGAATGGACACGTGACACATGTTTTGGTTCAGCTGATTGAAGTACACAAGTTATCGGACAAAAATATCGCTTTGAGCCTTCATGCCGAAAGGAGAACTATAGAGTGTAAGCCTTCTGACTCACACCTTGGTATAAAAGCGCGTCTTGTGAAATTGTATGCCTACTCGGCGTACTTTTTAATTCGTTATTTAACGACGCCTTCAAATCCTAAGATTAAGTGGCATCGTTCACAGGTTTATGAATTAGTATGGAAAATTTGGAAATGATGCTCTCGCGGTAATTCCGCAGTATTCGGGGAGAGACCTGTTCAATACCAAACTGTCCATCAAAAAGCCCACTTGCATTTTCTTGGGATTAAGCATGTGGCTCCGCAGACTGAGCCGTAGTTCTGCTACGTGCTTTGCGTTGACACCTTGTTATAACGCATAATTTGAGAGAGTTCAGCAGCAACTAAATTTTTAATTTGCCGCTGAAAAAGGGTAGTGTGTTGTGACTCTGAGACCCAGGGGTAAGTGGAGTGAAATGAGTTCGGAAAGGCTGTTGTATGACGTACATTCAAGGCGAATGAGTTCGGCGGGACATGTGGAAACTATGACAAGAGGATTAACGTACGCAAAACAATAGACAAAATAGAACTTTAGAATATCTACTCTTTCCACCATCAAATTGGACTTCATTTTGTGGAGGAAACTAGTGAAATTCTACATTTGTAGCATAACTTTGTATGGTGCTGAAGATCTGACATTTCGGAACGTAGGTCATAAACACCTTGAAAATTTTGAAACGTGGTGGTGGGCAATGATGGGAAAGATCACTTGGACCTGCGGATAGAAAATGAAGAAGTATTACCTAGAGTCAAGGAGGAAAGGAATAACCTGCATACAAAAAAGAAGGCTAATTGGATTGGTCACATCTTGCCTAGAAACTGCACTCTCAAGCACGTTTTTGAAGTAAAGATGAAAGGTAAGGGAAGGTGAAGAAGGTGTAAGAAGCTACTGGATTAACCTACGGGAGAGAGAAGATACTGGAAACTAGAAGAACTATGTCACACTATCTGGGGAACTCGCTTTCTTAAAGGCTATGGCTCTGTCTTATGATAGACTGCGTGTTGATGGAATGGCAATAGACATGAAGATAATAGAGAAGATTTCTGTAAAATTTGTGTTTTAAAAGTGTAGAATGAGATCATGGTCTGTAGGCAGATCTGAACGCGACCACGAACAGTAGACTTTCATAAAAATCAGTGAATATCTTGGTTTCCTAAGCGACTGTAAGCTTCCGAAAAGGACTCTGTTTCATGCAGTCAGATACAGCACAATTCCATCTGTAACGGATTATTTCAATTCTCTCTGGTACTGCAGCCAAACGAAAGCCGGCCTTCTGATCTGCAGGCGAGGTTTATAAGTGGAAATAAAAACGCTTAAACGCCCTGTGAAAACAGTAGCTGCCGTAATGCGATGAATATTCAGAAGCTGACTGTTTGCTGTGGACTCAATTTTGCAGAAACCTCAATATTGGTGATTCTTGCCATCTATCTATAGAATTATAATGGCTGTGGGCCCGCAAGGAGGAAATTTTTATCTTTCAATTACTAAAAAACAGTGTGATGTGTGCTATTATCACAACAGACACGTAACCCAGTTTAATATTATTATCAAATAAGATATCAGTATATTAAAATCTTTTAATCCTAATGTCTTGACGATTCCAAGAAATGTCCGTCTGTAAGCTAATAGAAGTAACACTGTAGTGGCACTGTTACCGAATCACACAAAATGACACTTACTATTGTCACGCATTCTTAGGGCAACCCTTTTTAAACCTACACAGAACTTAAGCGGCTAGGCGAAGTACGTAAACCCTGAAGACCGAGGCAAAAGTATTCCTCGAAAGACTGTAATTATTTCCTAGTTGTGGGGACTTAAATTTTCAGTAGACTTGAATCTGCATCAGATCGACTATGAGAACCTGCACATTCGTGCAGCAATCAAACCGTGATAAATAAAATTTTGGTACTTTGTTTTCCAGCTCTATATTAAATCACAAACACAAAATATTTTTATAGTTTTCTCTCTATGGAACCCAAGCTCCTTGGGGCAGCGCCTCCTCATTATCGGATTTCAAAATAAAACCCAGAAACACCATACTCAGTAGGAAACCTCTTTACGAGTGATCGGCCCATTGCACGATCTCGACCCAGCAACAAACAATATTCACAAGAGACAGTCATCTATGCCCCTGGCAATCCCAGCAAGCGAAAGGCTGCACGTTCACGCTTCAGACCGCGCGCCACTGGAATTGATATCTTTATATATTTTCTGTAATATAATGAGACAGCAGCCGAATGTTGATCGTGTGTATTTTTTCCAATCCATCACAATGATGTTTAACGTTTGCGAAGCTGCATAGTCCATCTACTGAAAGGTACCACTCCACACTGCACTTCACTATTTCTTGCCATGAAGGATGTCAGCGTGACGATCTGAAGTAGAAGCAAAAGCACAGCAAAGTGTTCTGTGAAAATATGGAACATTTGTTCTGTAATTCATTTTTTAGGAGCCACGTAATGTCTGTAAACTGAAATGTGCAGTTCGTCCTTCCGTCTGATGACGTTAACTGGCCAGCCACCCGAGTCAAGTACGAGAATTTTTTTTGGCGGATGCAGAACATGTGGATAGTTGCGTGTCTTACATTGCGTCTGTGGATACTGGAGTTCTCATATATTGGGATGACACAATCCCGTTTTGTTATTCAATTATAGATATATTTTTCACTCAAAACACTCGTGCACAACGTACAAGACAGGATAAATAGGTTACGCATTGCGGCTTACTAAGCCATCTTCAGGCCCGTTTTAGGAACATTAACACCATTCATATTAGAGTGTTAATTATCTTTTTAATGTACCTAATAAGGGTCCGATGATGGCTTAGTAAGCCGAAACATGTAGCCACTTTTATAGTGCTTTTTTGTTGTGTGTGAGTGTTTTGAGTAAAAAAATGTATCTCAGTTTCTTATGATGTAATTAACAACATTTCTCCTTTGAGAATAAGTAGGGTTATTTATGAGAAGTTCAGTATTTCTAGAATTATTTGATGGATAATATTCACAAATTTGGAACTAGGTGGTGCATAATTGTGAATTCATAATCTACTGGAAGAATTCAGTATTTGCAGTACCGTAGATGTAAGTCACTCCCAGGCTTTCGTATTTTTGTTTGAAAACTTTATATTTTTTTGACACGGAAGGACAAGTGTTCATAGTACCATGTTCTAGAAGTCTAGAGGCACAGAACACAACCAGGCTTAGTTAGAGACAGACAAAATTTCATACTTTGGTCTCTGAGTTAAATGTCATACAGAAGAAAGACGTAATATGTGAAATATAAAATTACTTGAGAATGACTTATATTCTTGTTTTTTATTTGAGAAAGCACGTGAAATGTAAAGCAAGACGACAAACATTAACTAACAATTATTTTCATTATTTTCATTTTTACCGTGCAAAAGTGTATATATAAAATTGACCAACTACTTGCACTTTTTATTATATGTTTTAATTTATATCATATATAATTATCACATATAATATTTTTTAAAAACATATAATTTTTGATTAAAATTCACTCCTACATGTTTCGGTTATATATAACCATCTTCAGGGAGTTCTTAAATTTGTTACCTAAAAGTTGCTAAGTAAGTCACGGCTAAAACATCAACAGAGCAACAGCTGGCACACAACCAACACATACATGCCGCCACAACAAAATAATAATTTTTAGCAACTTTTAGGTAACAAATTTAAGAATTCCCTAAAGATGGTTATATATAACCGAAACATGTAGGAGTGAATTTTAATCAAAAATTATATGTTTTTAAAAAATATTATATGTGATAATTATATATGATATAAATTTAAAAAATGTAATAAAAAGTGCAAGTAGTTGGTCAATTTTATATATATTAACTAACAATGTTAGCAACATTCAGGCGCCATCTTTGTTGTGCGGAGTGAGGAGAGTTGTACTGTGTAAGATCTGTAAAATTGCTACAGCATTTCCTGCTGTTTGCTGCGACGGAGTATTAGGCACATAAATTTTAATGTGAGCACCACACAAGGTTATAAAGGCTTAAGTAAGTGCATGGGGTCAGGACAGTGGATTTTGGGCGAATATGTGAAGAGGACATGTGAGGGGGGGGGGAAATCAGAGGTAAAAGAATGGGAAAGGGATAGTAACAGCGGTGTAGAAGTTAGAGAAGTTGTAAGGATTAGAAAATCTCCAGTGAAAGGAAGTTCTGAAGATGTCTCCTAACATACTGGACATAACTAATTCTTAACTTGAAAGATCTCCAGAATGAAAGAAAATGCTTGAATCTCTGAGAGAAAGTCGACAGGACGGACTTCACGGATTCAGACCAGCGATTAATGTGTATTGTGTAAAACAAATAATAGTAATAATAATAATAATAATAATAATAATCTAAGACGTTATGGCCTTAGGAGTTTCTGTGATAGTAGTTAACACAATCCGTTGTATTCACGTGTGAACGTAGAGAAAAGAGTGCAGCCGCGCTCAGCTGTTTTTAATAAAACAAAGTGCCTCATTTTGTAAGCGTGGATACACGTTTCGGCTTGCTATGAATCCGTCATCAGGATGGAGTAAAACACAAGGGGATGGAATTAGAACCTGTTAAAAAATGAGACCGAAAATTCAACCTTACATTGGTATTATTTTTATTTTACAAAATGCTTTTGTTTTGTAAAATAATATCAATATAAGGCCGAGACTTGAAGTCTGTTCCTTAACACGTTTTACTGTTGTCACACAAATCCCTCTTCTTGCTGTTTACAGCAGTGTGATGACAACAAGCGGCTACCTTCATGGAACAAAATAATTTTTCCGAGTAATAAATGTTTCTGTTTGACTGCTCCTCCTTTTGCTATGTTCACATTTTTATTATATTTTTCATCATCATCATCACCATATATCTGTCGTGAAGCTGGGCCACTTTTGACCCGTTCCGATCTCACGTATGCTAATGTATAAAATTTCAATTACTGTGGTAGCATTACATTCTTATATTGCTTAAAATTAAAAAAAAAATAAATTTAATATTTCTGTCTGAAGATTAAGTATATGCTGCATTGATTTCAATATGGTATTACAAAATATGTCGCTTTTACAGCACATGGATGTATAAATATTTTGTGTGCTGTGCCATTACCTTGTCCCATGGCCCTTCGTCTGCGTGCAATGTACGTCACATTCATTGTAAGGACGGGAGTAGAGGGAAAACACATATAGAGCGCGTTTTGTGAATAGCTATGAATAGGTTTATCGTATCTACCAAATTCTTTTTGCTCTGTGGAGAAATCGCTGAAGTTTTGCGAAGTCACGTTGAAAAGGAAACTTATTAACTGACTGAAACCTGATGTTACTTGTGAGAAGAGATGGAATGATGAAGGTCTGATATTCAACAGAAAGGAGATGAAAATGTGACCTTGTATAGCATTTAGATATTTAGCTTGATTTGGCATATGTTTAAGAAATAGTGTAAAAAATAACAGGCAAACTTTTTTTGGCCGACAGTGCTAAGAAGATGAAATTGTTTAAAAATCATAACTGTTTGTTTAAAATGACGTGCTTTGTAAATAGACCGGGCCTAATGTAAGTAGTAGAGCAAGCGTAGGAATTTGGGAAATGCTTTAGATGGCACTGTTGTCATTCAACGGCGTGCCCATGCAGGAGATGTTGCGCTGAATAATTTATATTTTCCCCATATTCTAGAAAAGAGGCTAGTTTGGTTTTGGTTTTATTCCTAAACGTAAATTTTGAGTTACGATATATTCTTCCAGAGCGGTGCGTTTGTCCTGAAAACAGGTGCCATCAATGCAAGCAGGAATGTTATCAAATGTTTAAAATTTCCTTCCTGAAACGAATAACTTTACTGTTGACAAATTTTCATTATTATTATTATTATTATTATTATTATTATCATCATCATCATCATCATTATCATCAGCAGCAACAGCAGCATTATCATTTTCATCATAATCATTTCCTTTATGCAGGGTATTTATACTCATATTCCTGAGACAAACTATGTCCCTAGGGAATACAGTGTTGCAGCTATTCTGTTGTTACTATTCATGGTGCTTATATCGTTAGTTTCAGTGTTGAAT
>Ga0123357_10007616_pt1 | contig 13409 bp, 20 predicted proteins | sample TergutEmb28metaG_FD_89873 | JGI IMG/M metagenome (GOLD analysis project Ga0123357, IMG submission 89873) | Embiratermes neotenicus P4 segment gut microbial communities from Petit-Saut dam, French Guiana - Emb289 P4 | ecosystem: Host-associated > Arthropoda: Insects > Digestive system > Gut ...
AAATTTTATATTTTTTGCAGGATTTTATGCCGTAAAGGTACTAATTCCGGTCTGTTTTTCCAAACTTTTTTATACTTATTTTATTGTTTATAAATCGTTTGGGGGCGTGATAAGGAGCGACTAAATAATTGCCTCACGCGTGGTATGTGAAATTTCTTTTCCGTTTTTATCAAGCACAGCATTGGTTGTAATAGCCGAAGCTTCACTGTTGTAATGAGTAACTTGAAGCCGGTATAATCGCAAAATCGAAAAGTACAAATTTTTAAAATGAATTGTACAAAAAATCACGCAGCAATACTATAAATCCCACCAATATAATCCACATTGTAATTCATTGTCAAAATCTCAATTTTACGTCCACCGCCTGCGGCACGAGGCAAATCCAATTCAATCATATTCCATCCTGCTTTTTCAGTATAAACAGACAGTATTTCCGACGGGTAGCTGCTGAGCATAAACTTACCTTTTATCGTAGTCAGCAACTGCAATAAACTTTCAAAATCACTACTTGTATAGCCGCCATAATGACCCATGTCGGCATTAAAATACGGCGGATCAATATAATGAAAAGTATCTTCATGATCTGCTTTACGAATCACATCCAAAGCCTCCCGACAAAAGATGGAAGTCCGCTCAAGCCTTTTTGAATAAACGTCGGTAAACATTTCTTTCCGCGCCTGAATTTGTGAACCTATTGCCCGCGACTTAGAACACTTCCATGTGTTATCTAATATCGAGTAAAAGGATTGATGCGAAAGCGTCATATCGCCCAAGCACGTTTTATTTCGTTATGGCCTTCCGGATTCAGATAAATGGATTTTGCTTGTTTTTGCTGAAACTCGCTATGCAGTGTAACATCAATCTCCCTTTTTAACTTCGGAAAATCCTGTTTTAATACACGATAAAAGTTGATAATCTCGGCATTTTTGTCATTAATAAATTCCACTTTTGCCGGCTCTTTTGCCCAAAACACAGCGCCACCGCCGAAAAACGCTTCGGTATAAATGCTGTGTGTCGGAATCAAAGGCAAGATGTAATCAAGCATCTTTTGCTTCCCGCCCCAATAGGTAATGGGTGTTTTTAATTGAATTTTGTGTTTCATTTGTTTTGTTTTTAAATTTATACTAATTTTGCAATCTCACGCAAATAATAAAGGTGACAACACACCTAAATCGAGGCATTATAGCCTCTGTCGTGGTGTGTTGTCACCTTTGTTATTCCGGTAAGGCGTGAGAAATTTTACCGGGTAGAGATGGGGGCTTTTTATTTCAATTCGCTAAATCCCACCCGTATACGCCCGGCGCCCAAACGTTGTTATCGCAGTTACTTACATAGACTTTACCATTATAGGTAACTTTTGCTCCTTTCATATAAGCATCATGTGCTCCTGTTGGCTGTACCCAATCAGGTATCGTTCCTGAAACGACATCGTCAAATTTAGCAACTTGCTGATAAAATGTACTGAAATTACTATCAGTTGCTTGATATTTATAATGCGTAAGTAAAACCTTATAAATTAATCCATTTTTGAGTATGTATTCTCCAGCATTAAAAACTTGATTAGTACTTATCGTAGTTGAATCATAATTCCAAATTTCCATTATGTTTCCGACGTCAAGTTTTATCGGATTTGTTAATTTTTGACCTGTTTTTCTGTCATAATAATCATAACCAAGTCCGATATTTATACCAACAGAATCCATATTACCAATTTCAACTAAAATTTTATTTGGATCAGCTTGTAAATAAGTATATGGATACTGAACATCTGTTATATTTGTCGTTTTCATACCTAAAATCCTTGTATATTATTTTGAAACTGCGTCCAATAGGTTGCTTGCTTATAAGCGGCTACACTATTTATTGGCACTAAAATTATAAATCCGGCGGGCGCGGGATAAAGTCCCGGATTACCTGTTGTAATTGGCGGGGTTGTCGAATTAAATTTTAAAATCTGTATTTGTGATGTATAACTTAATGACCAATCTGAAACCTGAGTAATTGTCGGCGGTAAAATTATTTGATTTGCTCCGCTTGACCCAAACATATTCACCTCTGTAATTGTACTATCTGACAAATCCCATATTAAACCACTTGGATTATTCTTGTTACCAGTGTCTCCCATCGCTCCCGTTCCTATTGAAACTGCATTTATCTTGATAGTTCCGGTTAATCTCCTACATCCCGAAAATGCTTGTGATCCTATTGTAATGCCCTGATATGGAACAAGTAAATCAGTAAGAGAAAAACAACCAGTTAAAGCATTATTTGTAATATTTGGCGTTTTTTCAGAAATTTTCATTGACCTTAAATTAGAAACGTATGAAAATCCCATAAAAGTATCCATCGGCGAACCTGTTAAATCCACGTCTAACATTGGGCTACCCGGAAGCAAGTCATCACCACTTGGTGAATTTGGATCTTTGTAATCTACTCCCACGCCTATAAATGCACTTGGACTTACATAAGTTACGTTTTCAAGTTTGATTAATCCCGATAATTTATGGCAGTCACCAAATGCAGAATCGCCAATAGTTTCTACCAAAGTGTTTGAAATATTTATCTTTTTCAAATTAACAGCCCACCAAAATGCTCTCAACCCAATTGAAGTCAACCCACCCATTAATTGAACCTCGACTATATTTTTATTTGAATCTGTACCGACATAAGTCAAATTCGCAGGAACATTCAATAAATTTCTGATAGTACACTTATACACTTTACTTGTATCTGTGTAAGTATGTACATTTTGATACTGTATGGCGTCAACTATTGTTCCGTCGCCCCAATCAATTCTTGTACTTTGCCAATCCACATCATTTGATAGATTTATTATGGCCGTACTACTAATAGAAGCATCATAATATATAATTATTAACGGCTCAATAGCTTGTTGAACCTCTATTGTTTGGGTTTGGTTAGGAAAATCATCCAAACTCACTATTACTTCACCATCAAGAAGTGCTCCTGTTAAATTTTCTCCTGCGGTCAATGTAAAGCCTGTTTGAGTTTTATTCGTTACACTTAACCATGATGGAGTTATAATTGAATATAAAGCATCCGGTTTATTTGCTATGGTAACATTGACATTAAACGAACTGCCTAAGCCTTCAAATTTTATTGTCAAAGGATCTACAGTCAATACGGGCGGAAGATGAGGCCAAAGCAACTCAGCTCCGAAATAGACGGATTTGATTATTTTTTTCTCAAACGCCCCGCCTGCAAAATTCTTATTATCGTAGTACAAATGTCCCATTATGGCAATTCCGCTTCATCAGTAAGCGCTATATACAGCGTTTTTGTCCCTAATCTCTGATCGCTTGGCGGCATTTGCTCTTCCATTCCGATCCAAATTTTTATTTGCGTTTCAAGTCCATCCGGAGTCATTGCCGGAAAACCTTCAATTTGCGTTCCCGGAATCTTTTCCGATTTATGCCAGAACGATGAAAAAGTATCTTGAAATTGTTGCTGAGTCGGGTAATCTCCAGTTTCAAACCAGCTGAATATCTCTTTTAATGTTACAAAAAACATATTAAATTATTTTACTTTGATTATATAAGCTAAAACAAAATATGGAGGTTGATTTTCATGCGCCTCATCCGAACCGACACTTTTTATCGTGGCTTGAATCCATTGACCCGGTGTCATTCCTCCTACCCTATATTCTTTATCAGCCTCAACAGCATCCGTAGACCCTGGAGTGTTACTTGAGTCAACATCGGCTGCCCGCGCCGAAAGCTTATCAAACACGCCGTCTGTAACATCCCTGTGATTATGCGAAGGCAAATGCTTTATTTCCAGCGTAACCTCTTTTTCCCCTCCCGTTTTTCCTATGGTATCATAATCAACATCCAGGTTGTTCTGTCCAACAATAAATCGTCCGCGTAAGTCGGGTAATTTAAAACCGGATGAACCGTCCGTCCCGAAAACGGTTCCTATATTATCAAACAACTCCTTGTATTCATCGCTTCCTCCGGTTGGAACGGGAAATACACTTCCGTCGCACAGATGATAATCCGATGGTATTCTTGAGAGCAAACCTGCCCACATTTTTACGATTCCCGGCTCATCACCTCTTATTGCTTCAATTCGTTGTTGTAATTGTTGATTTGTCAGAACCTGAACAAAATCAGACCAGTTATATTCTCCGGCCGGAGAAAATTTAGCAATGCGGAAAATATAAGCTTCAGGATAGTCAACGCCAAAAGCTGATAAAGTTTGCGTGGTTTGTTGAATTGTGATTTTACTTCCTTTTGCACCTCCCGAAAAAGGAAGCAATTCGCCATTTATGACAATGATTCCGTCGCTTACATTTGTACCGTCATCGACACAACCTGAAAGAATATAGTTTGAACCTCCCAACAATGCCATATTGGCATTCAGTTTAATCATTTGCTGAACCATATCCATCGTGTCGGATGACAAAGGAAAGTTGTCCTGTGCAGTGAAATTTATCTTGTTCATATAATAAAGTGTATTTTTTAGGAGCTAATTTATTTTGATTCACCAATGTTCTCAATCGTTTTAATTCTGAATTTGAAAATGTAAAAAAGTAAGGAAATACTATTTCAAAATCATTATTGTTTGCTCCGATTTGCCCGTCCCTGTTCAACAGGTACGGGGCGCCTTCCGTTCCTTCTTTGGATATCATTACCGGCTTGTCTTGATTTTCTTTCCATAACAGAAAGAAATCAAAATCAATCGGAGCCGGACGAACAATTATCCGGCGCTCGTAGTAATCGAAATTATCATTCAGTATTGCCTGCATATAGCAAGTTTGCGCACTGGCCATTGTTTTTAGCGATTGCGTAAAAGAATTGAAATCCTCATTAATTGAATTAAGAGAATCTGACAGAGACGTCAAAAAAGCCGTTTGAATTGCGTTCCTTAACAATGTAGGAGTTAGCAATAACAAAAGCAGTTGATAATTGACTTTATAATAATTCTTCATTCGGGATAAAATTTAAAATGAGATTTTCATCTAAAATCCGATAATAACCGGCATGTGCGATTTCGCGGGCGTTTATCTCTGTAAATTCCGTGAATACACCGAAGCGGGATGAGGCCGATTTTAGTTCGGCAATAATAACCCCGTCCAATACCTGTAACGTATCAACCAAGCGCTGATTTGTATAGGTACCATTGAAAGGAATGTTTTTCAGAAATGTACGTATAGCATCCTGAACCGGCGTATCGGATGTTCCATCCAGGCGTTGCCCTGTTTCATCCAAAACCATCGGATCATAATAGATGTCGATTTCTAACCGCATATCATCGGGCGGGTCATTAATAACAGACGTCCGTACCCCGGCATACTGTACCTGATTTAAATACGATTTAAATGCAGTTAATTGAGCGGGTGATAGCGGTTGCCTTTCCCCCGGTTGACTGTCCGTTGCAATTTTTACATAAAGAATACTTTTATCCCTTGCTTCAACGGCTGCCGCATAATGAACCACTTTCATGGCTGCAATTTGAGAATCGGTCAGTCCCGTATTGTCGTAATAATCCGTTTCCGGAACCAACTTCATTCCGAACTGGAAACGCATCGCCATATAGGCATACCAGTTTGCCGTACCCGGCGTTTGTGAATTTAATATGTCCGAAACATCAATTTTGAACTGTTCAAATAATTGCTGCATTACAAACATTGCGGCTGCTACGTCATAAAAGATAATATTTTCAAGCGACACGGTAGAAAACTGATCTTCGAACGTCAGATCAGGCGATAATGAATATAACTGTTTTACCGTATCATCACCAATAAATGAATCAGTCATCAGCTTTTTAAAATCTGCGATATTCATTGTTTCTTTATTTTAATGATTACGAAAATGATAATTCCTACGATCGAAAATATTCCGACCCTTATCAAACCTTTTTGTAATTTACTTAATCCCGTTTGCTTTTCTTCTTTCGTTTCGGACTTTGTTTTAACATTTATATTTGAATTGTCATTCGTTTTTACTGCCGAAACGCTGTCTGTCGACTTATGGATACTGTCCGTTTCATCTACGTTTTTTTGACGGTTAACTTTTACGTTCGTTTCTTCGCTGACCGGATATTTTCCGGTGATAGAATCAACCGGTTTTCCCGTATCGTATTTTACGCTTTTGATGTCAATATTCAACTCCTCAATGATCAGCCGTTTGATTATCCGATCAATTCTTTCCTTTAATTGTTTGTCATCGGATGACGATATATCATTGCTGATACTTGTCGCCTGATCCAGTTTTGAACCGGAAGCCGTTTTTTGAGGCGATTTGCAGGAAGATAAATCCATACAAAAAAGCAAAACAAAAAAAAGTATCTCAGCCGTAACCGCGATAATTATGCAGATTTTTTCAATATTATTTCGTTTCACTTGTTTTTTTGGTTGTTTTAAGATTTTCCAGTTTCGTATTTAACATGTCAACTTCTTTGCGCAGTTGCGAGTTTTCATCCTGAAGTTTTATCATGTCGCCTTTCAGTTTGATTATTTCATCGACCTGCTCGCGGCGAATAATCGAATTTTCATCCTGAAGTTTAATCACTTCCGACCGCAAATTAAGAATCTCCTGCATTTGCTCTTTGTTTTTTTCTGCGAGCATATCAATTGATGATTGCAATTCGCCCAGGAAGTCGTTTTTTTGTTTTCGGCGACCGACAATCCACCCGACCACGCCGGCGACGCTGGTTGTCACGACATTGACTACGTCAAGAAATTGAAGATTAGAAACTGTCATATTAATATAAATTACTTTTTAACTTGTTTTGTAAATTAAACCCTTCGCGCACGTCCAATGGATTGGCGTCAACCCCATTTTCCACTTTGCTCATCGCAATTACTATTTTTACGTAATCTTCCCCCGAATCAGCCGTTAAAACCTTGTCCCGTTTGACTAATGAAAATTTTTCAACGGCTGCAATATAACTTTGTGTGTTGTTTTCAGAAGGAGGCGCCCAATGCTGTACAATTTTTTCAATTGTATTCCATCCGCGCTCCAAATATGTTGAAAGCGTTACAAAAGCTGCCCTGTAACCGTAAGCCGGCGTCTGAAATTGCTTAAACGCCTTATCCAGGGACGGACGAACCTCACCTTGAAACAAATCGGCGCTATTGCGGATATTGAGTGGATTGTTGTTTTTTAAACCTCGTGTTGCCATATTTTTAAAATTTACGATACTATAAAATTTATTTCTATTGCCATATATCCTATTCCTCCACGCATCTGATGCAATTCCATTGATGTTGCCGGATAAATATTGTTTACCCAATAATAATTCATTACGCGCCTGTCCAAAGGCGTAGGTTGAAGTACCTGCGATCCGGAGGACATCTTATCGGTGATTGAAATATCATTACCAATTGCCATTTCAATTGTTGATTCAATACTTCCGGCTTCACGTACCGCAATATCAGCAAGCCATTGTCCCTGTTTACTTGTAATTTGCATTGATTTCGATATTTTGACCGTCTATTTCCAGGTAATTAACCTGCATTCCTTCAACATCCAGCTGCTGGCGGATTTTGTGCTTGTAAAGCAAAAAATCCTTATCCAAAATCATATTGTTAATACCTACGCCGACGGTTGGTTGTTCTTTCATTTCGCCGGGATTCATATACAGAATAACCGCCGTATTTTGCTTTGTCACGTCACCGACATGCAAACCTTGCACAATCATTTTATCAGCATTTCTGACAACCTTAACATCAAAATCGTTGGTATCCGGATTTAACAGTATGCCTAAACTCTTATTCATTTGAATATTTGTTTAAATGAGTTTTCAATGATGTTTAACTGGCTTATCGTTCCGGGATCAAACGTTCCGGTTCCATTGGGTGTGATTACCTGTGCACTCGAAAGTGTTTGGAGCCATTGCGAAAGCAACTGCATTAAATTCTGTCCTTTGCAAGTAATTTCAATTGTATCAATCTCATCAGCCATCAACACAAAAAGGTTGTTATAATCGCCGGAAAAAGAACCGACCAATACATTACTTCCAACTGTCGGAGTCAGCAATACCTGGTTATCCGTTTTAGTGGTTGTCGCTTTCAGCCGCACATCAGAAATTGAAAGGCCGTCAATATTCACAGTACAGGTATTTCCTTCAACGCTTTCAACTGTCACCGGGAAAAATGTCTGTCCGGTCTTATGAAAGCCTTTTATTAAATCTGCTATTTGCCTGTATCTATCCATTGTCTAATTAACCCCTAATTTTATTCCCAATTGCACTTTTCGTGACCCGCCGTTTTCACTGAAAGTCGTTGTTACTGAAACTACATAATACGATCCCGTTTTATATTCATATTCCCTGTCGTGGATATGAGCCGAATAAGTCGGCTCTACAAATGGAATCATCCAACAGGTGATACTTCCCTCGTATCCGTCATAAGTAAGATATTTCATTTCAGCTTCACCGCGTTTCCTTAAATCATCCAAACTCATCGGACTTGAAACAATTACAGTTCTTTTTTCACCGCCAGTTACGCCAACGGTTACCGTTTGTTTCTTCCCGTCAAGTCTAACGCCTTCAACGGTAACTTCAAATCTGCGATCATCCTTTTTTCTGTATTTCAAATCGGAAGATTCAATATTTTTAGCAAAGTCATATTGAACATCTCCTCCTTTTTCAATATAGGGTGGATGGATGTTCAATTCCATACCTTTCATGTAGATATTTGCCTTTGTGTCATCCTGTATTTTTTTCAATACATCAAAAGCGTTAGCGCTTTTAATGACAAATTTTTCATAACCGACATCAAGGGTACAGTTCAAATCTTTCATGCCGATTTCAGACAGACAATATTCTGCAATCTCTTTTACGTTCGTTTTATTGAACTGTTTGTCCCTGACCGGTTTCCTCATTAAATAAATTGCATCTTCACAGTTGAATGTTAAAAGACTGTCGTCCGTATCAATACGCTGCAAATACCCTTCAAATTCCGTAACCGGATTATCATAGCCTAATTTGATAGTCACCTGATCGCCAACTTTCACTTTGTCTTCAATGTCTAACGCCTGATTATAGACAACTCCGGGAACTTTAATGACAGCCGTATCTGCAAGCAAATCGACAGACTTGTGAATTTCTACCGATTCGAGCAACCCCAGCTTATAGTTACCTATTTGTATGTCATAAACCATGTTAAACATTTTTTTTCACGTCGATAAAAAGTTGGTATAAGTCATCACTATAGGCATCAATCGAAAAATTCTGCACGTTTTCGCCTTTTGAAAAAGGAAAGGAATAGTTTTCAATGACAATTTGATTAATGTTAAGCATCTGAAACAGCTCGCAAAGCACTTCGACAGGTTTTCTTTGCGTTATTATTTGCTCCAGATACTTTACTTCCTGTGTTGGGTAGGTGTATAAATCGGGGCCAATAAATGAACCTTCAATTTTGATTTGAAAATCATCTTCCGCCCATCTTTCCTTAATCGTTCCGCGATATTCAGATTTTGCAACATTACGTTTCACAATTATATTTTTACCGGACAGGGAAACTAACGGTTCCATAGGAAAATGCCACCACCGACCATCCGGCAGGCGCATGGATACCGGCATGAACTGCTTTCGCGTCCAAAACGCCTCATTTAATCCGCTCATATCAACTCGGTTGATCCGGTCGTTCTTGGTAAATATCGTGTTAATTAAAAATGCCATAATATTAAATTGCCTGTGCCATTGCCAGCGTACGGGTTAGTTCGTCCAAGACAACATCCCGCATTTTGGCGGCGCCTTCTTTTATATCGCTTGCATTAACCGTAAAACCGCCAGCAATAAGACTGCCAAAATTGATAGTAACATTTGTAGTTTTAGTGCCTCCGGTTGCAATACTTTTTGCCGTATCTTTTCCGGCGCCGCTTCCAGTTCCACCGGTTCCGGACATGCCTCCGGCTCCTACTATTGCGTTGTTTGTTCCGGGAATAGTCGCCGGAGCAATCGGCTTGATAGGATTCTTTACAGTAACTTTAATTTCTGTATCTTTATAACCCTTGATCAATCTATATGCTTTTTCAATACCGTTAAGAATCGGCATTACCACATTGTCAAACAACCACTTTAGCCCATCGATAACTAATGAAACGAGACTTATCAATTCTTTGACAAATTCCACAATACCAAGCCAAATATCCCTTAGTAATGTTGACTTGCTAACAAAATCAACGACTTTCAAAACAATATCTTTGATAAAGTTCCAAAGTTGCGATATAAGAGGAACAATATAATTCGATAATAAATCTGAAAGTGGCTGGAAATAGGTTGCTACATCCATAGTTTGAATAATATTAAACAACTCCCGAAATGTAGAAAATATATCTTTTACTATATTAACGAGAGGAGAAATAACAGACATTATCGAATCGCTGTTTTGCCTTATCTTATCAAATAAACCTGAGATGACGGCTGAAATACTATTTAACATACCGCCAAAGGTACCAGTTATCCACTTTACGGAATTTTGAAAAAGAACGGCAAGAATTTCAATCACCGGGGCCAGCGTTTTTTGAATGCTGATAGCAACCTCACCAAGCGTCATTTTAATACTCCCCATCGTTTTATTGAATCGCGCCAAAGGATCGGCATTGAATGCAGCCTGTGCGGCCCCACCAACTTTTTGCTGTACAACATCAAGCAGCATCAACCGCGCTTGCGCTTCATGTCCCGCCTTGGCAATATTCTGAATAGTATCAACCGTATGCGGATCAATCTTTAATTGCATCGCCAGCCGGCGCATCATCTCCGGATTATTAACCGCCTTTGCGATAGCATTCCCGGCATCCGCCAAACCCAGCCCGAATTTTGTAGCCATATCGGCCGAAGCCATCGTTAACCGGTTCATTTCATTTTCGCCGACGTTTCCTACCATTCGCAACTGACTTTGTAGTCCGATGATATCTGAATTTGAAAATAAAACGCTTTTAGCAAGATCGGAAGCGCCCTTGATTGCTTTTTCGTAGGCCTCCTGACTGTAAACGCCCATGTTCTGCATGGTATTTGCCAGCTGTGCTTCCGCCTGGTGGAGTGAATGTACTTTTTCGACGCCTTCCTTCATCATATCAAGAACTTGGAAAGCGCCAAAACTGATACCAGCCGCTTTAAGAATGTTTCCCAATCCGGAAGCTGCGCTACTAACCTGATCGAGTTTTCTTTTTGTGGCATCGGCGCCGGCGCCTACTTTATTCATCATCGACGCCATGTTCCCTTTCAGGTCTAATATGTAAGTAACTACATTGCTCATTTTCCGGCTTCTTTTTTTCTAATCCAGTTTAACGATTCCGCCTGTATTGCCCATTCCTCATCCGTCAGCCCATCGGGATTTTCTATGTGTAGATAATAGCGAAGATGCGCGTTTATCTGAAGAATCCCGTTTTGGGCAATAATACCTTGAGCTGACTTTAAAGTTTTGTTATTTCAGCATCCTTTATTTTAATGATTTCACCCATTTTTGCCGAAACGGAAAAGAATTTTTCATCATCCGTTTTGATGTTTTCGTCTCCACCCAGCCAACAGTTTTGTAAAAGCGCTTCATTGGCCCTTACAGGATTACTCCCAAGCGTTGCCGCGTATGACATTGTTTTCCTGTCCGGCTTTTTCAGGTAGCAGATGGAATCATCAACCACAACCTGAAAAACATCACCATGCTTCTTTTTCCAGTCCGCAATCTGTTCGGCTGTCGCCGTTCCTTTTAATTCGTCCATAAATAATGATTTTTAAGCGTTTTTAATATCCAATGCCAAAAACGGCATCTCTATTTCCATGAATTTATCACCTTGCGACATACCCTTTTCGTATTCGGTAAACTCGGCGCCGATGATGACATCCGTTGAAATTGCCGTTCCTGCCACAGAGGTGACATTGGTTTCCGCTCCGTATGACACAACAATATCAACCCGTGCAGTTAAGATGTTTCCACCGGTTGCAAGTTCCAACGCTTCCATCTGGCTTTGCGTAAACTTCATACTGCCGGTTACCGATTCATTTCCGCTTTGAATGCTTTGAGCCTTGCGGCCTTTCGCAAACATCGCTTCCTTTTCACGAGTCCGCTTGTATTTTATTTCCCGAAAGCCGGCAATGGGTACACCTCCAAAAACGATGCTGATGTCAGCCCATTCATACTCGCGTCCGTTAATTTGAACTCCATTCATAATAAATCAAGTGTTTACAGTAAAACCTAACAATACATTAATATAGCGGGCATACGCAAAAGGACGTACACGCAGTTCCACATTGATCGTACTGGTTGCCAGCACATCCTGCGAAGGATCAATGAAAACCTGCACGCCGTTATCTCCGCCGTCATCCGACAGTTCGCCTTTTGCAGTCATGTTCGACGCAATGGCGTTTATAAGGATTTGCTGCCAGGCAACAATCACCGGGTGCAACATTGTCCCGTCCGATTTTACAGCTACTTTGTCCACCAACTGCTGAACCATAACCGCATACGCAATACGCGCAGCCTTGTCAACCGTTCTTACCCTTGTTAACTGGTTGTAATCATCCGTTTCTTTCGTCGCCATCAGGTCGTCGCTGATAAAATATCCCGACATGCCTGTAAACGTTCTGAAAGTGATGTACGACCGGTTGTAAATCGTATCCGTATCTGCCAACTCAATCGGAGTTTCGCCGGCAAACATGGTGAGCACATTCAAAGCGCCATCCATCACGCGACCGATATTTCGATCAACGCTATTAGTGGCAATCCGTCCGGCAACCAATCCGACAGACTGGTTTGCGGCTCCGGCGGTTCTTGATCCAATTACGACGGCTGCCCGGTAATAAGAATTGGTTGTCAGATTTTTTAAATCCGCTGCGTTTCCGGAAAAGTTCAAACCGTCCAGGATGACAAACAAAGGAGCGTAACGTGTTGTCCGCGCCCATTCGCCCAGCACTTGAGCATTTAGCAAGGCTGCCGATATATCATCATCCAAACCGTCTGTAATAGTTGGATCCGGTTCCGCTACTGCCGTAACGACAAAACCGCGCAATTCGCCTTTGAGCGCATCAATTACGTTACGCAGATATGGATTGTCCTTATCCAGCACATTCGACATTTTCAGCGTATCCGGATAACCGATAATATACACTTGCGTACCCTCGTTGGCTTGCGTGTAGAAATCTTTCACCGTTTGATACAGCAACGAATTGTCGCCATCGGCTGCGATTCCAAGCGTGTCTAAATCCGAAAGTCTCCGGAGGCTGTAAGGCTTTGCCAAATCAAAGGTATTCGGGACTGCCACAGCCCCGCACACAACCAAACACAGCAAACCGTCGGCGCTGGAAATCGTTTGCCCCAGCGCTCCGTTGCCGTAATCGATCGTTACTTTTGGTAATCCATTCAGCGCCATATCACTCTTTATTAAAAGTTATAACCGTTTGATCTTTCAATATTCCGGTATGGGTGTATGCGTCGCTCTGTTCAA
>Ga0123357_10007617_pt1 | contig 13409 bp, 10 predicted proteins | sample TergutEmb28metaG_FD_89873 | JGI IMG/M metagenome (GOLD analysis project Ga0123357, IMG submission 89873) | Embiratermes neotenicus P4 segment gut microbial communities from Petit-Saut dam, French Guiana - Emb289 P4 | ecosystem: Host-associated > Arthropoda: Insects > Digestive system > Gut ...
CCAAGGATCCTTCAGCCTGAGCACCGTGGTGAAAACGTCATTCGCATCGGATCGCGGCATACCCCCATATCTGCAAACGAGAATAAATCAAATTCTCATTTCCACACGATTTCTCAGAGAGCCCATTTTTTCTCTTTTTTTTATTGTTTTGACGGATTACGTTATGCGATTTTGTTTCCGAACCGAAATAATAGCCATCCCCAACAATAAATTAAATAATGTTTCAGTAAGTACCTACTTTGGATGCCCTCAGACAAAATAGAAGATTACGCCAGCGGGAACACAAACGCCCACAAGATGGCGGCGAAGCAGCAGGAGATCTCAGTCACAGAATTCTTCGAGAAGAATAAACACATTCTCGGATTCGATTCGAGGTCAAAGTCACTCCTTATGGGGATAAAGGAGGCTGTAGACAACTCCCTGGACGCTTGCGAAGAGGCAGGGTTCCTGCCGGAGATAATTGTGAAGATCGAACGCCTTCAGGAGGAAGACGAGTACTGGATAAGTATTGAGGATAACGGCCCCGGCATAATACACAAGATGATACCGAACGTTTTTGGGCGTCTTCTTTACGGCTCAAGATTTCACTCCCTCAGACAGTCCAGAGGTCAACAGGGTATCGGGATATCCGCTACCGTCATGTACGGAAATATATCAACGGGAAAACCTGCGCACGTTGAATCTAAGATAGAGGGGGCTGACGAAGTTGCCTGGAAGATGGACATCACAATTGACACAAAGATCAACCGCCCCGTTGTTACCAATGACATTGCATTTACCTGGGAAGGAAAAGAGCATGGTACCAAGATAGAATATACAACAAAAGGAAGATATATCACAGGCAAACAGTCGATATTTGAATACCTGAAGAACACTGCGATAGTCAACCCCCATGCCAGGTTAGAATTCCATGACCCAGAAGGTAAGAAGTACATCTTTGAAAGAGCAACCGAGCAGATGCCTCCGAAATCGAAGGAGATCAAACCTCATCCGGAAGGGATGGAGATCGGGGACCTGATGAAATATGCTCAGAGTACTCAGCAGAAAACTGTGAGCGCATTCCTGAAGAATGATTTTTCGAGGATAACCGACCGCATATCAGAAGAGATACTTGCCAAAGCGGCGGTGGACCCATCGGCAAAGCCGTCGGAGCTTACAAGAGATCAATGCAAAACGATAATCGCTGCAATAACCCAGGTAAAGATCATGGCCCCGCCCACAGACTGCCTTTCTCCAATAGGCGACACTCTGATCAAAAAAGGGCTCATGCATATCCTAGATGGGCTGAGGCCCGAATATTATGCGACCCCCGTAACGCGCCCTCCAAAGGCGGTGAACGGGAATCCGTTCGTTGTCGAAGCCGGAATAGTATACGGAGGAGAGATACCATCCGACGAACAGGTCACAATACTGAGGTTCGCGAACCGCGTCCCGTTGCTGTACCAGCAGGGGGCGTGTGCCATCACAAAAGCTGTATCTGATGTTGATTGGAGAAGGTACGGACTTGAACAGAGAGGCGGCAAAGGAATCCCCTTCGGCCCCGCAATAATACTGGTGCATGTGGCGTCAACGAAGGTGCCATTCACATCCGAGGGAAAAGAGGCGGTCGCATCGTTCGAAGAGTTGCAGAACGAGATAGCACAGGCACTCAGACTCTGTGCCAGGAACCTGAAGAGCCACCTTAACAAAATGGAAAGGAAATCCAAGACCGGCGCAAAGTTCCAGATCGTTCAGGAGATCATCCCTGCAATGGCGAAGAAATCCTCCGAGATGCTCAAAAGACCTATGCCTGACCTTAGCAGGACCATCAGCAAGATCATGAACATCGTATGGGTGGAGTCAAGCGCTAAAAAGGATGCTCAGAAAACGATCGTTGTCAAATACACATTGTACAACTACACCACTCAGGAACGTACGGTCAGACTTCATGCGCAGATCCCAAAGGAATGCGTCAACCTTACGCTTTTCCAGAACCCTTACTTCATAGAGATGAACGATGAGGGGAAAGCAACATGGGAGATCAGAAGCATCCAGCCGTCCACATCTCTTTCGATATCATTCGAGCTCAAGGGAGAATTGGCCGATACGTTCGATGCTGATGACATTTATATCTCAGGGATCAACCCTGTTCTCGTCATGGGAGCGGAAGCCCTTCCAGGAGATTGGGGGATCAAGGGATTGGAAATAACCGAAAGCGATGAGAGCATCCCTGTAGACGAGGAAGAGGACACCGAGGAGGTGGAAGACCTTGGCGACGAATGAAAGACAGACCGTGGCAATGAATAATCTTACGTCGATCGTAGAGAACATTTATGATCAACTCAACGCAGGGAACATACCTGCAATGACGCTCCCTCTGAGATCAAAGAAGAACATAGAATTCGATACCAAACACAATGTTTGGAAATACGGGGACCTTCAGACCACCCGCACGTCGAAGACAGTGCAGGGTGCGCAGATGATACTCAGGACCGCGTATACGGCAGAGTTCATAAACGAAATGATACGTGACAACAAGTCATCCACCCTAAGAGAGATGTACTACATATCCGAGGGGTGGGAACATGCAAAATTCCACACGCAGGACGAAAGCAACCTTCTCGCGGAGGACCTCGAGATCGTATCAAAATGCATGAGAGAAGATTTCAAACTCAGACCTGAAGAAAGCGGCGCCCATGTTTATGGAGACCTAACTGTAAGCACCATGACGAAGAAGGGAATGAAGAAATTCAACTGCATAGACGATGTTGCAGAGACTGGCTTTGCGGTGCCTTACAACGTTGAAAAGGATAATTTTGAGATTGGCGGATCAAATGCAAAATTCATCATGGCAATTGAAACAGGCGGTATGTTCGCAAGGCTCATAGAGAATGGGTTCCCCGAAAGATACGGCGCGATCCTTGTGCACCTCAGCGGACAGCCTGCGAGAAGCACGAGGCGGCTGATAAAGAGGTTGAATGAAGAGAAGGGATTGCCCGTCACGGTATTCACCGATGGTGATCCTTGGTCTTTCAGGATATTCGCGTCTGTAGCTTATGGCGCGATAAAGACGGCTCACATATCAGAATATCTTGCCACTCCTACCGCACAGTTCATCGGGATAACCGCGTCGGATATCCTCAACTACGATCTGCCTACGGATAAATTGACCGACAAGGACATAGGTGCCCTTAACGCCGAGCTTTCTGATCCCCGATTCAAGGACGGGTTCTGGGACAGCGAGATACATGCTATGCTTGACATGAAGAAAAAGTCTGAGCAGCAGGCGCTGGCCAAGTATGGTCTCGACTACGTCACAGACAAATACCTTCCGGAGAAACTAAGCGAACTAGGTATCTTATGAGCCATGCCTGGATGCTTGGTTGAATCTGTTTATCACAAACTGCTTATCCATGCTTGCGAGGAACGAACCCAGCCTCGGGCCTGCATCTTTCCCAATCAGAACCTGATATATCGCCTTGAATCCAGCCTTCAATCCGATGGTGGAGTCCTTTCCGGTCTCTGAGATTATCTGATTGATCTCTTCGGCTTCCCAATTTGCTTCATTCATCCTTTCTACCAGTTTCTGGAAGAACGCTTTGTCGCCCATAGTGAGACTTACGCTGTCCGGAATGGCAGGATAAACAAAGAACTTCACTTGGTCTGGCGCGAATCCGTTAAGCCAGAATCTTACACAGTCTGCTCTTTTTGTGAGCCTTTTCATGTCATCTTCATTTGATCCAGAAAGATCGATCGTTCTGCTGAGTATCTTTACGATATCGTCGAAATTACTTGCCATTTGTACAACATTGACAAGATGTCTATACGGTATCTGAAGTGGAAGTTTCTTTGGGACATGATTGTGCTGAGCGATCTCATATGCTCGGACAGAGTTCTCTTCGGTCTCGGTGAACTCGCCTGCGAAGAAAAGCCTCTCCATTCTGTCATATTCATCGGCCATGTCGAGGACACCCATCCCTGGATCATAGTCTATTGCTTTGCTGGGGTTTACTCTCAGGAACAGATAGTTGACTACCTCCGGCGGCGTCATTTTGATGGCGTCCTCTCCCGTTACGGATGAACCTTTTGATTTATGCATCTGCCCTACGCCTTTCAGCTGAACGAATTCGTATGGGACAGGGTATGGCGCTTTGCCGTGGTATATTTCCTCAACAATCCTCTTGCCCGTATCGTACGATCCGCCCGAGGCGGCGTGATCTTTGCCGAACGGTTCTACCGAGGTTCCGAATATCACCCACTTCGCAGGCCATTCCAGCCTCCATGTGAGCTTTCCGTCCCCCTTTGTTATGTCCGCCACGCCCTCGTGGCCGCATGAACACTTGTATCTTACCTTTGGGTATTCATATGAATCAAATATTGGATTGGTAAATCTTCCGCACTCTTCGCATACTGGGTTGTATGGTGCGTAGTCTTCTTTTTCCTCTTTACCGGATACTTCGTGCAGTATCTTGATTATCTCTTTTCTTTTCATGAAACATGTGTCTATGGCTTTGGCGAACTCTCCTTTCTCATAGAGCTCATGGGTCCATATGACCTCACAGTTCACTTCCAGAGACCCCACTGCATCTAGGAAGGGTTGCGCAAAATGATGTGCATAGTTATTATGTTTGCCGCACGGGCACGGTATCCTGGACAGCGGTTTCCCCACATGCTCTTCATACCATTCGGGCAGGAAGTCAGAGCGTTTCCTTAGAGGATCGAATGAGTCGATCAGGTATATCAGACGTACGTCTTTACCCTGCGCTTCTATTGCGCTTCTGACCGACTCCCCGGTTATGGCTTCCCTAAGACTCCCTACGTGGATCGTACCCGATGGACTGATACCCGTTGCTATCAACGGGTTCTTGCATGTATCGACGATCTCTTTTGCTATTACATCTGCCCAGTGCATTCTAACCAGAGCGTGTAATATGCCATCTATAAAAGAGATTTTCGGTCGTTGCACGCCAAGCAAAGCAGAAGGAGCATTTCGACTGCTGGTTCAAACACGTGAACTCAGAGGCAGTTTTTTATATTTGTTCTTAGTTCCTTTATTAATGGCAAAGAAAAACGATGGCGGATTCGCATCATCCGCTGGACTCATGAGGTACTTCGATACCGAGGATGACAGAGGAGTTAAGATCAACCCCAGACTGGTCATAGGTTTTGCCATCGCTTTCACAGCATTGATCCTGCTTCTACCTGTGTTCTTCCCGGTTTGAACTGATCTTTTGAAAAGTAATTCGACATTCAATGGACACTTTGCGTCTATTGGCTGTTTTAAGCTACTTCGTGCTTCGGATATTTCTTCGAAAACGCCCACGCGAACAAAGGTGGCGCTATTATCGTAGTGGCGACCGCCATCACTATTACCGCCCCATATAATTCGGAGGACATCTGGCCAGAAGAGAGGCCTATGGTAGCAACGATTATCCCGACCTCTCCACGCGGGATCATGCCAAACCCGATTATGTTCCTTGATTCTTTTGATAAACTTTTATCTCCAAGCTTTGCGCCTATGCTGCATCCAAAGTATTTGGTTGCGATCGCGACCAATATCACAACTGCCGACAATGCCACGGCGGAAACGGTGGCGAGACTTCCTAGGTCCACCTGCATACCGACATCCAGGAAAAAGAAGGATATGAACAACGTAGTGATAGATTCAAACCTCTCTTCCAATTTCCATTCGTGCGCAAATTCCGCCAACAGCATCCCTCCGAGGAATGCTCCGATTATAGCCGCCAGCCCTATGAGGTCGGCGAACCATGAGAATCCGATACACACCGCGATCGCTATTATCAGCGCATTGACATCGGCACTCGATCCTTTGTTCTTTGCCAGTATGCGCTCTTTCCTTTTTTCAATGCGCTTGTGTATTTTCGGAACAACCCATAAAGCCGCTGCGATCGATAATACAACAAATAACAGGGCCTCGACCGATATTGAAATTATATGGTACGCCGACGCTCCCCCGGACGCAGTCATCCCTATTACTATTGCAAGGACCACCATACCTTCCACGTCATCAATGACTGCCGCACCGATGATTATCTTTGCCTCTTTGGTATCGATCAGCTTCATATCTTTGATCACACGCGCAGTTATACCAACGCTTGTAGCGACCATTGCCGCACCCAGGAAAAGCGCCTGATGTATGTCTCCGTTGTAAGCCATCATCAATGCAAGCCCTGCTATCAGTGGGACCACCACGCCCATTGTCGCAACCATCATCGCTGCTTTGCCTACAGACAATAAATCTTTGACCTTTGTCCCCAACCCTATCGAAAATAGTAAGAACATAACTCCGAGCTGAGCGAACAGAGTTACAACATCGTAGTTCTGGCTGGCGCCACTTTTCATATCTATTCCCAGCATTCCGAGAAGGGACCAGTCTCCTATGACCAGATTGGCGATCACGACGCCTATGATTATCTCCCCTATCAGCCCAGGTATTCCAAAATGGGTGAATATCTTGGAACCTGCTGCTGCCAGAACGAACAGCACCACCAACATCAGGAGCATGGAGCCAAAATCCATGGCGGAGGATGCAGTTCATTGTTTATAACGCTAATTTACATAAATTTTGAAAATAGAAATTTGAGTTAAGTTGTTTTTACAAAGAGCCTATCCTGGCCCGAGTTCAACAGCTGCGACCTATCACAGATTCTGTTCCTTCGGCTCCGAAGAAAAAGACACTGAGATGGTCTCTTCTTTGACCGGCGTCTTCGCTGATCTGAAGATGCAGTCATATGCCTCGAGGCCGTCTTCAGGAATAGTTCTCTCCCAGCTCTGAGAAAGCTCCAGAATAAGAACGTCGCTCATGCGCAAGCACGGGATCGTGATCCTCATTATGTCTGCGACCTCGTCAACGATCTCTATCTGCACTGGCACATTGGCGACTGTTTCTGTTGGGTCCTCAACGGCTGTTTTGCATACCGTCTCCGCTATAGGCTCTGCCTCTGCAATGACTGGGGGCTCTGCCAGAAGCAGAGGGGTCATGACATCGGCAACGACATCTGTCTGCAAGGGCACGTCGGTGACTGTCTCAGCCCTCTCTTCTACTGCCGTTTCGCTTACGTTCTCGACCAATGGCTCTTCGTCTGCGATGATCGGCAGTTCCTCCGGTAACGGTGCAACGATGTCGGCGACCGCCGACTCTGATGTGACCGCAGTCTCTGCTGAACCGCACATGCCCACAAAGGATGAGTGCTCGCTGGTCTCTTCAACGCCTGCCTCAGCAGAGTTTATCGGTGTTCTGCCGTCTGTGTACAGTCCCGCTGGCACTTCTGTTACCAACGTTTTTTTGACTGATATCTCCTCAATACCGTATATGGGTTCTTCGCTGTATTCTTTAATAGACATCTTCTGAGTCTCTTCGACCTTTACCTCAGCGGACGCGGTCGCTGCCATTTCAACTACCGTGGCATTGAACGACTCTTTCATCACGACATCAGAACCATTTTCATAAGGCTTAAAGAACATGGGGGACTCTTCGAACTCCATCTCGAATGACTCGTTCTTCTTGATGATGATCTCATTGAAGTCTATCTCCCCGTGCGCCTCTCTCCTGAATGCATTGGTGAACATATCTGAGGGTTGAGCATATTCTATCGATTCGTGCTCCGGCTCAGACCTTACGGGTATGCTGACGGAAGTGCCGTGCTTCTCCGCGCTGACGAAGCTTCCTCCCGCCATCTTCACCATCTTTGGCTCTTCGTCGTCGAAGAATGCCGAATCTGGCTGGATCGTGATGTATATGTCCTGTTTCTCTTGAGTATTGTACACAACATACCCATCTTTGTTGAGTTGTTTAACAGCAGGAGATATTATCACTTCCTGCGGTTTGACCGTTCTTCCCGGGGTTACTACTACCTCATTGGATACTGTGAACCCGGGGTGTCTCTGATTAACTTCCATTTGCTTATCGCATCTGCTCTGATCCTGACCGAGCATACGCTTGAAAAAGCCCTTTTGCGGGCTACCGCTGTTACCACTGCCTGAGCTAACACTCATGCTATCATCCCATCCGGGGAAGAGATAAGGGTTGTATTATATTAAAAGCTATAGTCAAAAATTTTGTTTCTATAGCTCCATGTTAAGGGGCTATGATCTTATCTGAACAAAGGACAAACCAAAAACATGGTTTGTGACCATATTATGCACGTCGCTATGACTATACACATATATTGTACCCTCATCAGAGATGTGGGGGCCAAGTCTGCGATTGGTATGATGTTGATCATAGGTCCTTATAAAAATGTTTGTGAGGGCAGCGGCTACGGCTGTGCCAGAACAACCGCCCTCACACGAAATGGTTTGAATCGAGCTTACGCCGCGGTTCCGATCTTGCCCTCATTCTCTTTACCATCCGATCTTGAGCCGATTACAGCCAAAACGATGGTTGCGATGAGCAGGATGATCATCAGCAGGGTCCACCTGTCGACGATCACCATAGGCATGGTCCAGTTCTCAGTCATAAAGAAGATGATCACTGACACTATGCCAATGATCAATGCTGCGATCCCGAAGAATGCAAAGGCCTTTGACCTCTTTTCCTCATAGTTCGTCGGCACGCTGTCATCTTCTTCTCTTCTGTTGTTCCATGCGGCTATGACCGCGATAATTCCAGCGAATAACGCAATCACTGCGCAGATGAGGTTCAGAAGGGCCCATTCTTGTCTCCCGCCATCGTTAACTGGGCCTTCATTTCCGCTGTCTGTTCCGCCTCCGCTCCCTATATCTCCCCCGATCCCACTGTCAGCCTCGCTGATGACCGCAATGGTGTGGTTGCTGCTGACACCGTAGAAGGTGTATATTCCCGCCTTCTGGGATATCTCTACGCCGTCAACGTAAACGGATGTGATTACATACCCGTGTTTGGCTGAAAACTCGAACGTTATAGTTCCACCTGCAACTACAGTAAGCTTCCCGCTCGGGCTTATCGTAGAGCCGTTATCGGCTGTAGCTGTTATATCGTACTTTACCGGCGGTTTGACCGGAGGGACCACCGGCGTATTAACGAATTCAGCTACCACATACATGTTCCCTAAGATCGAGACAATGGTCTGATCATCGCTTATCTCCGACGTAACATTGATCACGAACCTGCTGAACTCGTATCCGCTTATCGGGGTTGCCGCCAGAGTTATCGAGTTAACGGTGATTGGAACATAGACGTATCCGTCAGCTGTAAAAGTGCCGTACTCTACGCCGTTATCGGTGTCGCTCACTGTCACAGTTCCCGTACCGTCTGGGTCAATATCTACGAACACAACATAAACGTCGCCGATGTAGTTGATGTCATAGTTGTTGTATGCAGGCGCGTTGATCCAAAAGGGGATGGGTACAGAAAATACAACATTACCTATACGGCCTGCATAATCAACCTGGTCATACACTCCGTCGCCATCGAGATCTGCGTCAGCGGCTATGTCTATCGTCCTCAGGGTTGGTGCCGAGTTGCCATAGAAGACGACGCCGTCAGCTATGGTCAGATTATCGAAGTTCGTGGTATAGATTCCTCCGCCGGAGCCAAGTTTGCCACTGCTCGTAGCAACATTATCGCTGATAACCCCGCCAGTGATGTTGAGCTTGCCAGTGTTATAAATGCCTCCCCCGATGCCGGCTGTGTTTCCGCAAATAGCTCCGCCGCTCATGGTGAATATGCCACTGTTAGATATGCCTCCCCCATTACCGCCGGAGTTGTCATATATTTCACCGCCAAGCATATTGAAGATTGTGTTGGAATTTATGAATACGCCGCCGCCATAAGAGTCTACTGTGATATTTGTAATTACAGTGTTGTCATGAATAGAGGCATTATCCGACATGGTGAATATGGATTGATTACCAAATTTGGAACCGTTGAACACACCGCCGCCGTATGATGTGGCGGCGGTCACGGTGTTACCGCATATCGTGGCATTGCCGGACATGCTGAAAACGGTCTCGTAATCATAAGAGTTGTTGTACACGCCGCCGCCTCTGGCGTTTGCGTTGTTGTTGGAAACTACAGCATTGCCGCTCATGTAGAACGTGCCGTCGATGTTGAACACGCCGCCGCCATAGGTCGCTTCGTTGTTGTGGATCACTGCGTTGCCCGACATATAGAACATTGCAGTGTGGTTAGTTACGCCGCCGCCGTAGTCGCCATAGGTGGTAACAGCGTTGTCGTAGATGGATGAATTATCTGTCATGGTGAAAGTGCTGTTCATCCAGTTGAACACGCCGCCTGCATAGAATGTAGCTCTATTTCCAGAAACAGCAGCATGGTCTGACATATTGAACACGCTACCGAGCAAGTTGGCCACGCCGCCGCCGTAAGATGATGCGGCTGTTGCAGAATTTTCGCTAATTGTGGCATAGCCTGACATGTTGAAAACAGCCTTGGTGCCTGAGCTGTACACACCGCCGCCATATACGGTGGAAGAATTGTTAGTTATTTCACCGCCGTACATGTTGAATGTGCTTGTGCTGTACACACCGCCGCCGTACGCGGCAGAGGAGTTGTTAGTGATCTCGCCGCCGTACATGTTGAATGTGCCTGCGCTGTATACGCCGCCGCCGTTTCCGCCGGAGTAGCAGTTCTGAATAACGGAGCCCGGATTCATGATGAGGGTTCCGGAAGAATTAACTGTTATCCCGCCAGCCGTGCCATTCCCGTCCAATATTACATTCTCAAGCGTAAGATTGCCATTTACTGTGCCATGGCGTCCGCCTGCTTTTATGATTATCTTGAACACATCGCCCGACAAAGAAGTCAGCGTTACGTCCTTCCCCGCTTTCACCACGAAGGCTGTCGCCCCAAGGTCATCGCCGGTCACTGTTATGATGTAACTTACGCCGCCGTCCGCATTGATCGCGGTGAACGCCGATGAAAGATCGCCATATGTTCCTATCATGTCGCCCGAAACGTCATAGCTGACGGTGCCGTCCGCCGTAGATTCCTCTGAATCCACCTGAATGATTAAAGCGAAAGCCGCTGCGGCTATGATCAATATCAAACATAACGCTCCGTGCTTCATCAGCAATGAACGTCCACTACGAGATTCACTCTTTCTTATGCTAGTGATAAACAAGCCCCCCTGTTTATTCATACCATGAATACCGACTATATATAGGTTCTCTATAGAGAAGCGGTGGGGAAAACCACATTGTGTCTCTGTCTCCTGATATAAAAATGGTGATGAAAAAATTTGCACACTTTCTTTCAGCATATTTCCTAATGGCGAACGGATTCTTTGATAGCATACAAATAGGAATTCTGACGAATTATAGATCGCTCTGAAAACCATTCGATGTCTGCAACCGTTTCATCGCCTGGGAGAGGTTCGGTTCAAGTAATCATCTCTGGCGTAGTATGTGGCGGCCGCGCCTCAGCTCTTTACAAACGTGACATAGTCGGCCTTACCGGTCGAATGTATCTCTTTGAGCATGGAAGATATCTTTCCGGCCTCGCCGGATATGACCATGACCTCCAGACATTTATGATCTTTCAGATGGGAATGGAGCTGCGTTTTTATCTCATTTTCGTGTCTAGCCTGTATCAAATTCATCCAAGGATCGCTGTGATTCTTCTTGACTATGATCAGCACCCCTTCGACGATACCTTCCATCTCCTCAATGACCTGCGCTTCCGCTTTTGCCGCGCTGATAGCTCTCCTCACCGCCTCGCTTCTTCCTTTCAGCCCGAACCTCTTTTGTATGTCATCCAGCGCTTCCGCGCTCTCATCGCTCAGGGAAATGCTCATTATCACCATATTGCACCTTATTAACAATCATAAGATATTCTGAAGAAAGTTAATAACTTTATCATAATCTTTTAATAAACTTTGCTCTTCTTTCATTCCGATGGATACAGCATGGTTTCTGATATGCACGGCGCTGATACTTATTGTGTCTTTCATAGGCGCTTATCTCCCAATGACCACCAGGACCACGGATAGAGAACTGCACCTGATGGTCGCTTTCAGCGCCGGTGTCTTCATGGGAATATTGATTCTGATACTTCTGCCTGAAGCCATAAACGAGAGCATGACAGATGGGATCTTTGACAATGCAAAGGTCATGCACGTCATGTATCTGGTGGTCGCAGGGTTCATGATAATGTTCATCGTGGATTTCCTTCTCAAACATTATAGGGAATCAGAATGCGACTGCGAAGAATGTGTTGAACACCATTCGCATGAGATCGGTTCCATATCGGCGTTCGTCGGTCTGTCCATACATGCCAGCCTTGACGGGTTGGCGCTTGCCACCGCCTTCCTCGTGGGAGAGAACATCGGGTTGATGATCCTCGTTGCTCTGTGTCTTCACAAGGGGGTCGAAGTGTTCTCTTTATCATCCACTCTGCTGCTGGGAACCAAGAGGGACAGATCGTCCATCTACATCATGGTGTTCTGTTTCATCACTCCGGTTGCTGCGATACTGTCATACTTGCTCCTGAGCGGAAACGTGGAGAGCGATCTGATCGGCCTTGCGTTCGCGTTCTCTGCTGGCGTATTCATGTTTGTCACTATGCTGCATATGATACCGGAAGCATTCCACAGAAGAGACATCGACATAAAATCACTGGCGCTTATGGTGTTCGGCCTGGTCATAGTCATGTTTGTTGTGATGATTATGTCATCGAGTTCGCTCTGAAATCTTTTTCTTTTTTCCAGTTATTCGACATTTGCCGTACATGATTGCGTACAAGTTTATAAATGATGACTAATCTTGGTCAGATTATGGCTGATTACGAATCACCAGTGAACAAAATCGCCAACCCGGCCGGGCTCGGCCTTGTGGCGTTCGGAATGACAACAGTAATGCTATCGCTGTGCAACCTCAGGTTGTTCGGATTGGATTCAACCATCCTATCGATGGGAATTCTCTACGGTGGACTTGCTCAGGTCATCGCGGGGATATTCGAATTCAAGAAGGGGAACACATTCGGAGCGACCGCGTTCACCTCATACGGGCTTTTCTGGCTCACGTTCGTGTTGATCAACACGCAACTGATCCCGGGGGCCGGTGCGGACGGTTCGTCCCTCTGCGCGTACTTCGCGATGTGGGGCATCCTCACGTTCTTCCTCTTCATAGGAACACTGAAGGGCACACGTGCGCTGCAGGTTGTCTTCCTCACCCTGACAATATTGTTCTTCATCGTCGCGATCGAGAAGGGCAGCGGAGTGGCGGACATCGGATACGTCGCAGGGGTCGTCGGAATAATATGCGGCGGCAGTGCGATGTACACCGCATTCGGCGAGGTCCTAAACGAGCAGCACGGAAAGACAATACTGCCTTTGGGATGAATATCCCCATAAACCATTTTTTTTCTTTCAAACCTTAACTCGGTAAAGTAGGGAATATGTTTTCCTGAAATACCATAATTCTCTTCCGCCGCTGATGTCTGGCTTGCCTTTATGTTTTTGTCGGTGCTTATA
>Ga0123357_10007618_pt1 | contig 13409 bp, 8 predicted proteins | sample TergutEmb28metaG_FD_89873 | JGI IMG/M metagenome (GOLD analysis project Ga0123357, IMG submission 89873) | Embiratermes neotenicus P4 segment gut microbial communities from Petit-Saut dam, French Guiana - Emb289 P4 | ecosystem: Host-associated > Arthropoda: Insects > Digestive system > Gut ...
CAGTGGACCGTGTATTGGTAGATACACAGTGGACCTTGTCGCTGTATTGGTAGGTACACAGTGGACCGTGTATTGGTAGGTACACAGTGGACCATGTCGCTGTATTGGTAGGTACACAGTGGACCGTGTCGCTGTATTGGTAGGTACACAGTGGACCTTGTATTGGTAGGTACACTGTGGACCGTGGCGCTGTATTGGTAGGTACACAGTGGACCATGTCGCTGTATTGGTAGGTACACACTGGACCATGTCGCTGTATTGGTAGGTACACTGTGGACCATGGCGCTGTATTGGTAGGTACACAGTGGACCATGTCGCTGTATTGGTAGGTACACAGTGGACCATGTCGCTGTATTGGTAGGTACACAGTGGACCGTTTCGCTGTATTGGTAGGTTCACAGTGGACCTTGTATTGGTAGGAACACTGTGGACCATGTCGCTGTATTGGTAGGTACACAAGTGGACCATGGCGCTGTATTGGTAGGTACACAGTGGACCGTGTCGCTTTATTGGTAGGTACACAGTGGACCATGTCGCTGTATTAGTAGGTACACCGTGGACTGTGTCGCTGTATTCGTAAGTACACAAGTGCAGCTGCAACCCGCTTTACAGTAATACCTACAACGTGATCTGTTCAACGTAGTTTTAAAAATCAAACGTAAGGTAAAGGTAAAGTTAAAGCGCGCCCTGTTACATGCCACGAAGGCATGTGTGGAGTAGGGGTATAGCTCTACTCTTTCTTTAACCTCGCCGCTAAATGGTGTGGGTGGTCGACGCCACTTCCCAGGCGTTTCACCCCCGGGGAAGGGATTCAGTAGCCATTTTACAAAAATCTGGTTGTGCCCCAGGGCCGGCCTGGACGAATGCGGAAAATCTCGCCCCTGTCGGGGTGCGATCCCCACACCTTCCTGCCCATAATGAGTCGCTATACCGACTGGGCTATCCAGGCCTACTTTGAAATCAAACATAAACTGCATATATTCTTAGGGGCAGTCCCCCCCCCCCCCACATGAAAACTTCTAATTGCGCACCTGCGAGGCTGTGTATGTTGGTCTTCTGAGTCGTGATACCTTATAGCCTGGTACGTAGGTTCCAAGATCGCCTCGAAAAATTAACCCCCGCCCAAAAAAAAAAATTTAGTATTTTCTGTTAATATAATGTTTTTTAGTTTTTCTTTCCATGCTGCGCTCTGTTTTGGTCATTTGACTGTAAAAATAATTAAAATATTTTTTTTTAATCTCCCAGTATCATTGCAATCTGTCCGAGGACATTCAGCAATCGTGTTTAACGGTCACTATTAATGGCATGTAGGAAAAACATCCAGTGATGTATCTCCTATATTAAGCTCAATCACACTGATTGGTTATGGTTCCTTATTCATGAGGTTTTCTAGATCACACACAACGACGCACCACAGTCGGTAGGACTCCTCTGGACGAGTGATCAGTTCGTCGCAGAGACCTCTACCTGACAACACAAAACACTCTCAACAGACAAACATCCATGCCCCCGGCGGGATTCGAAACCACAATCCCAGCAGGCGAGCGGCCGTAGACCTACGCCTTAGACCGCGCGGCCACTGGGACCGAAAATAAGAAATGAAAAAAAGTTTTTCTTCCTCCTCCTCCTCCACCTCCTCTTCCTCCTCCTCCTCATCATCATCATGTTCATGAAGGGTTAGGCGTGTTTCCTGTTCCTTAATCCTCAAGATGAAGGTGGTCCCTCCATTTCTTCCTCGGTAGTCCGATGTTCCTTCGTCCTTTTGATTTATATTGTAGTGCTTGTTTTGGTATTCTATTTGTGTCCATCCTCTGTACGTGTTGTAGCCACTTTTCCTGGTAATTAAAAGATCAAAGGTCGACATGATCTCAGGGGTTATACAGATGCTAATATGTATAACCCATAAATCCTGAGAAATCCAACCGCAACAACAACGGCGACTCTGTCGGTAAATCCTACTCCCACGTCCACGAAGGTCAAGGCCACGTGACCCCTGGGCAATGCAGCTGAAACTGCAGCAGCCGCGAGAGGGTGAAGGCGAAAGTCCAGCGCCTTAAAACTGGGCCCATTCAACTAAGGGAGCACACCCCTACAGAAAAGCATGCAGGTCTAGAGGCATCAAGGAGGCAGCCCCACCACTAGACACCCTGGGACGGGTGGGTAACCTATCCAGGGGACATCAAAACACACATAAAATCCCCAAAATGAAGAAACGGACCGACACCCAATATGACTACACGGCTAGGTTTGACGAACAAAGATTTGGGAAACTGAAAAAAGTATTTCAATTTACTAACTGTATGCTTGGGAAACTGAGAGTTGGGAGGGGCAAGTCACGTAGGTATCGCATGACCAGCCACACCACGTCTACACGAAGCTTTTAGAACGTTCTAGAATATTCTGGGAAAACGAACCCGCCAAAAGCGAGGTATGACTGGACGAAACGTAAACTGAAGAATCATATTTAGAGCTTGGCAGCATTGCTCAATCTGAATCTCTTTCCAATCGGAGAAGAGGTGCGTTATCTCTGTGCCATGCGCATGACAGTAAATCTTTGAAAGCTCACTCCCACCGTGTTGGCAGTTCCTTGTGTTGGCTGCACTGGTGAGAAGTACATGCTTCGAAAATGTAGCCGGAATAGTTACTCGTGTCTGATTCGGATTGTCTGTGGGGAGGAATCTTGAATTGGAAGTCCAAGAGGGTACTAAGTATTACGTTTGGTGATGTGCCGCTGCGTAGAACATGCAGAGGTGTTGCAGTGTGAGTTACGCTATAAAGCATATTTCGAGATTTCTTTTTAAGTGTTGTTCACCTGATAACAGTCCATTAAGACCCAGAGGGGGAGTAAAGGTATAGATCTACTCATTCTTTAACGTCGGCACTACATGGGGGTGGGTGGTCATCGCCACGCCCCGGCCGCTTTGCCTCCGGGAATGGCCCGACACCCATCGTACAGGAGACTGGGTTGGCCTCACGACAAGTCTCGACGAGTGCGGAAAATTTCGCTCCCTACCGGGATTCGATCCCCGGACCGTACAACCAATAGGGAGTCGAAATACTGACTACGTTGTTCTGGCCCACGTTGCTGGTTACGTGTAGGTTAATCAGGGAAGTAGTATCGCAAACGTAATAGTAAACGTTCAATATCGTTTTACAGATGGTGTGAAGTTCACTTAATGTAACCGAAGCTATGAACTGTTTCTGTATATGTTAAAAGTGTCAGTGTATGGTTGTAGGCTTTTGACTAGTAAACGTGTATACTGAATGATGAACGTAACACTGGTTTAAGTGCACGACGTCGGCGCTGCGTTGGGGCGATAATACCGACTGCGTTATGACGCATTATGTAGCCGATAAAGTAGATAGGCTGATAAAAGATTTTGTCACAGGCGGGATAAAGGCATACAAGAAGCCCATCTTTTGTAAACATTTAGGTTATGTCGTGGAAATTATACGTGTTACGGCAAGTTCTTAATTGCAGATGCAGCGTTTGGGCAGTAGGAAGGTGTGGGTGGAATTTATGAATTGTATGGTGGTAGGATGTAACTCTGTTAAGAGCACCATAACTAAAGCTTGTGACCCAACACACTATCAAACAATTTGCGCAAGGGAGGTTGTTGTGCAAGTATTTGGCATAATATGGACTGGTCTGAGGTACTATACAACAGGTGGTGTGTGTGTGCACCAAAATCAAGCAGGTGTGAACATTTGTGTGCTACAAGTAATGTTTGGCAACAGTCTGCCCTGTTTGTGTCTTGTGTTTGAAGAAGAGGCATAGCCATTTCTGGTAATTAACAACAGAGTAGAAGGGAACATTGATACAGGAAGGTTGTAGTCTAGTAGCAAAGACACTTCTGGTTCTCTTACAAGGTTGTTATGGCAAAAATTTGACCTTTTTGTTGACCATTTAATCTTTGCACAACATCTTTAAGACACTTCATCCATGTTCTTGGGTTTGTTTTCCATTGCCTAGTTTTATTTACTGTCTGAAACACAAACAATGATGGTTATTCAATACACTGATTCAGGCATACTTCCATGATCACATAGCTTCCAAAACATGGTGTTTGTTTTGAATATTGTGACAGTGGGAAAAGTCCTGTGACCGTTAGTGATGTTACTCAAGTAAACTTCTAGACATGTATTCAGGCCTTACGTGATATTGTCCCATGTTCAGACTGTTCGGTTCTGTGTGGCAGTAACATTCCAGGCTTGTGTTCGGAATGTACTCATTTTGAATATTAGCCGGTGTTGTGCCATCGTGACACCCTTTTTGTGTTTTTCCAGAGACTGTAGTGATTGCTAAAGTTTAAACTTGATCATTATAGAACCCATAATGGCTCTGTGATGCCTTGTACATGCTCATAAACATGCCTTTGATTTCCATTAGTAATATTTCCTAATCAGTGGAATAATTTGATGAAGTAATATATTTATTTAATTAGAGCCATTAAAGCACAGCATGATTTTGTGGGACTGTTGTACCCTAAGGGAGGTGGTGTTTTGGGATTGTGGAATGCACTGTCTCAAGTATATTGGACCACTTAACAGTTGAAATGTCCAAAGCAACTGATGCAATGATGAATTATTTGTATTTATTAATAGATGAAGTTGATAAGGTTGGTTTCTCCAAGATTGTACACCACATAGAATATGAATATACTTTGTAAGAAATATCAAAATGTGGAAGTTCTAAGTAGGAAAGGTCCCTGTGGCGTGGCATTCAGTCCAAATGCAAAGTGACAGATTTTAGTGACAAGTGATAATGAATGAATTCAGCTTAAAGCAGTTAGTAAAGCCTCTTTATAAGGCTAATGAGGTCTTTGACTTCCACATATCAGTCCATTAACCTGGAAGCTTCTAAGCCTTAATATCATCAGGCAGATGCAGATGCATGTGAAGGATTCATGTTACAGTTGTGATTTTGCTATTGAATGAAGTTACAGCAACCAAGCTGGACTTTGGTGACATCTGTAGTTATGTGTGATTGCCTCAAGATATTAGTGACCCTGTTGACTTCATATAAATTTGACATTTGTCCATTGCATGAGGTTAACTTTCACTATAGAAGCTGCTACTTTATGTAATAACAGAGTTACATATCTTATTAAATGCAGTACCTCTTGACCTGGGTGTTTGTAAAGATGTCAGTGGGTATGACAAGACTGTGTATGTCCACTGCACTCAGGGCACCAAAGGGTTCCCCAGGTAAGGTTTGGGTACTATACACATTACAGTCTCGATGTTTGTAAACTTCTGTGTTCCAAATTTTGACCCGTCACGGTTGCCCCTTTTAATATTGTTGTTTCAAGCTTGAATGACTGGTTTTATTGCATCGGGGTGAGACCACATGGCTGGTAAGTCAGTGTCACCCACCGCTGCTATTGTGCACATCACTCAGATCATTCAAGGTGTCTTTCAGCAAGTGATGGTGATTCAGTCATGCTTTGTGGATGGAGTCTCTGCTGTTGTATTTTATTCTCCAGAAATCATTTCTATATTTTCAAAAATAAACTGTTGTACTTTTGATGCTTTTTGAGTTGTGTTTGTATTGCCATTACGGGTATACCACAATTACTTGCAGCCAAAGAGGCTTATGTGTTGAGAATTGATTACAGTGTTTGTGAGCCTGATATTTGCAATGGTTTTATGGGTCCCATTCAGTCATAAATGTCAATACACTAGTGTATTTTGATACTGCACTGACAGCAAATGCATCTGTACCAGGTGAAGAAGAGGTACTTTGTTTGTTTGCCTGTCTGTCTCTCTGCCTGTCTTTTGTGAATTTCCTTTCATATTTGCTGTGTTTCAGAGATGTGAGGTATAGCTAAGATCGACATGACAGAAATGCTAAATGTCAGTGGAGAGGAAATGGTAGATGTGAATATGGAAGACATGAGCAGCATCAACTTGGATGATTTAATGGCGGATGTAGTGGAAGTACAGGCAATACTACAGTGCAATAGCGTTGGACAGATGATCGATGTTAATGAGATTTATGAGAAACTGGAGGAGTTGGCGCATATTGATCGGGGGCAGCGTATCGAGTATGTTGCCACACAGCTTCTGCACAAGATGGGTGTTATTGATGACCCTGAAGTTTCCACAGAAGAACGTGTGTTTAGGTTTCCCCAGCAGGGCAGTGAAGACAGTCTTGCAGCAGATTCTAGCAGCTCAGATGAGAGATCGCCAATGTCAGAAGTGTCAGGGTCAGGTGGTACACAGACTGAAAATAGTGTACCATTTAGTAATGAAATTGTTACAGGTTGTAGCAGGAGGGATGATGTGACTGTGAAATGTGTAAGTGTACCTTCAGCAGCAATTTTAGCACATGTAAATAATGAAAACCAAAATTCAGAAGATTGTGATATAAAGATTCATCAAGACTCTTTTCATAAATCTGATGCAGATGATAAAACACTGATGAATGAGGCAGAGCTGATACACAGCATTATTCCACATCATGACATCAATCAGATCTGTGCCTGCCTTGAAGCCTACAAAGATAATGATACACGGGTTCATATTGTGATTGAAACATTCCTAAATTTAGATTCTGAAAATGCAGTACCTCAGTTGCATTGTACAGAAATACCACTGGTGAGTTGTAATGTGGAATCCACCATGACCAGTCCCACATCTGATAATGGGACACCTTCCTGTGATGAGAATCATGATCACGACAAATACTCGCAGCACAACAGAAGCCTGGAAACACCCCCTGCTAAAGTCATGGAAGACATGAGCAGCATCAACTTGGATGATTTAATGGCGGATGTAGTGGAAGTACAGGCAATACTACAGTGCAATAGCATTGGACAGATGATCGATGTTAATGAGATTTATGAGAAACTGGAAGAGTTGGCGTTTATTGATCGGGGGCAGCGTATCGAGTATGTTGCCACACAGCTTCTGCACAAGATGGGTGTTATTGATGACCCTGAAGTTTCCCCAGAAGAACGTGTGTTTAGGTTTCCCCAGCAGGGCGGTGAAGGCAGTCTTGCAGCAGATTCTAGCAGCTCAGATGAGAGATCGCCAATGTCAGAAGTGTCAGGGTCAGGTGGTACACAGACTGAAAATAGTGTACCATTCAGTAACGAAATTGTTACAGGTTGTAGCAGGAAGGATGATGTGACTGTGAAATGTGTAAGTGTACCTTCAGCAGCAATTTTAGCGCTTGTAAATAATGAAAACCAAAATTCAGAAGATTGTGATATAGAGATTCATCAAGACTCTTTTCATAAATCTGATGCAGATGATAAAACACTGATGAATGAGGCAGAGCTGATACACAGCATTATTCCACATCATGACATCAATCAGATCTGTGCCTTCCTTGAAGCCTACAAAGATAATGATACACGGGTTCATATTGTGATTGAAACATTCCTAAAGATAGATTCTGAAAGTTCAGGACCTCAGTTGCAATGTACAGAAATACCACTGGTGAGTTGTGATGTGGAATCCACCATGACCAGTCCCACATCTGATAATGGGACACCTTCCTGTGATGAGAACCATGATCATGACAAATATTCGCAGCACAACAGAAGCCTGGAAGCGCCCCCTGCTAATGTCATTTTTCTGCAGGAAACATTAGCAGATGCTGATCTTAAATGTGGAAACTTCCACAATTCTGAACTTACTGATGAACAAACATGCCAAGAAATGAATAGAAATGTCAGAAGTGGACTGATACAGACTTGTAACAGTGTTCACGGTGTGACAGAACAGACATACAAACTGGAAAAGGAAGTTCGGCATAAAGACAGAAGAGTACACGAAGGAAATATTGAGGTCATGCCATCAGACCTTGAACAGAAAGAAGTTGTTGATGTGACATCATCTTCTGTCAAACAGAACGTAAGCGAGGGAAGTTCTGAAAACATACGATGTTCGTCATATAGAGACCTCATGTGTCAAACAGATAGAGGAAGTGGAGATGCTATTAGAGATTTAACCACCTCCAAACCAGATGAAAATGACATGAAGTTGTATGTGTCATGCAATGGTGTACCATCTTTACAGGATGAGAGTAGCACATACAATATTGAGGGTAATTTTGATCCCAATATGAGTTGTGAAACTAATGCAAGTCCACCATCTTGTAGTGTGTCTCAAATTGAGGAGTCACAAGCTGTCCCTGCTACATCAACTTCGCCCTCCAGTCCACAAGATGTAGGTATAGTGGAGTCCAACACTGTACAGGAGACACATGTGGAGGTGAATGGCATAGGTGGAGAAATTGGTTGTATTATGACAGAATGGGATATGGTACTGCCGATTTATAGTGCTGATGAAACTGGAAGAATATTTGAAAATAAATCGCAGTCTGATACACTTGTTCAGGTACAGCCAGAGTGTGATGTCACTGTAACAGCTGTAGCTGAGGAGCAGTGCAACCCTTTGTCTGAACAAAGCAGCACAGTGGTTGAAGAAGAACATTATGAATCATGTGACTCTACAGCCTCTGATGATCTCGTTAATCTCATGGATGTTGTGTATGAAGAAGGTGTGCACGACAGGATTGTAGCAAAGTTGCATGAACTGTTCCCAGATGTAAGAATGGACTATTTGATGAGAATCAGTCAAGAATATGATTCACTGACAGATATGGCAAACAAGGTGTTAGAATGTTGTGAACAACAAAATGATCATGTAGATGATACAATAACCATGGCAGTGCCATCTGCAAGTGCCTTAGTGCCAGATTCATCTGCAAGTGCATTAGCAGCAGATCCACAAAGTCAGGGATGTCGCAAGAAGGAAATAACTTACGAACAGTTTCAGTCTTCTCTCTCACATTTTGCTCCAGAGCTGCTAATGATGGTATGGGAGCAGATAGGAAATAATTACAGTAAAGTGAAGGAATTCATAGCTCAGCATAATAAAGAGACCTTAACTAATGATCAGTACCACTTACTTTTAGGTTTGTTTCCACATGCAGATGCTGCATTCCTGCGTAGAAAATGCAACATGATAGGAAATAATGAAGCTGCTTTGAAGGCTTTTATTGAAGAACAATTGCAAACCAAAAGTGAGTCTCAGTACCACACTCTCCAAGCTATATTACCTCAGCTTGATTCTGACTTCCTACGTAAGAAGTGTGATGAATTTGGTGATGATGAGGCAGCCATGAGGGCATTTGTTGTAGAGCACTTGCAGCAAAATGATGTGGATGACTGGTACCACAGTCTGCTTGCCATGTTCCCAGATACAGATCCTGTTGTCCTGCGTGACATTATGAACAGGATTGGAGATGACGCAGAAGCCATGAGGTTGTTCATTACACAGCAGTTGGATGACATGGAGGGTGTGAAATTCCAGACCCTGCTGGCTGTGCTACCCGATGCTGATCCAGACTATCTCCGTGATACGTTTCAGAGTATTGGCAATGATGAGAACAGTGTAAAGGAATTCCTTTTGAAAGCACTTGAGAAAAAGGACTATCCAACACGTGATGCTTATCTCAAACGTCAAGAAATGGCTGCTTTACAAAGGAAATACAAGGAAGAACTTAGTATCGAAGATTTCATCGAGATGTTTCCAGAGCCATGGAAGCATTTTAATGAGGGAGACAATAATAAAGGTAACGAGTTGATAACACGTCATGGAGTTGCGTACTTGGAGGCGCGATACAAAAGAATAGCGCTGGATGATATAAGGTCATCATTCCAGAAGAACAAGCATAATTTGACTTTGACATGCAGTGAGCTAGACAAATGGAACGGGCCTGTTTATCCACCGCGGGAAACATATGATTGTGCTGTACCAAAAACAGAGGATATTCCTGTGTCATTTCTGCAAGAGGTAATTGTCAGTTTTATTATTGGGATGTGGATTGTGTTTATTTTGAAGTGATGAACAGAGGTAACATGCAAGGTAAACAAGATAGCATGGGACAAGTGACACTTGCTGTTCTGTAAGGAGACTGCCATTTGATCATAGGATATGGGCATTGTAGTTTAGTAAATGGACACAGGTAACTTTTAGGACCTTTACAGCAGTCTGTATGACTGCACAGTTAGATGGGTGTCCTGTCTGCAGCCCTTGGACATTGGGATCATGGGCTCAAGTCTCACCCAGGATATGTGTTTGATTCTGTGTTGTGTTGTCTGAGTCCTCTCATACATGGATAAATAAGGTTCGGAAACCCCGAATTATCAGATGTTTTGGGCCACATTGGTCTGCACTGCCAGTGAACAGAACAACGGATTTGTAGACCATAAACAGTTAGCATTGAACTTTGTATACTTGTATTATGAATTTCTTAATATTTGTGCTTCTGAAACACACAGCTGTCTTGTTGCATGAAAGGTTTTGCTTTATTACTAAAATAACTTTTCATTTTGTTCCTCTAGGTTGCTTTTATTGAAAATGAAGACAGGATTAAGGATTTCATTGATACACAAGAACAGTGGAAGAGAGAAGCATTTGAAATGGTAGAGTAACTAGGAATACTTACTGTATATTATTGGGTTGGGTTTGTAGCTGGTTCTTATAAACTTGCGTTCTTAATAAACTTGAAAATTGCCATGTTCTGTATTTTATATCAAAAGTTTTGTACATCCTAAATGTGTCATAGACAACATGGTATTCCTGTCATGTTTGACTGTTGTGCCATTGATTGGGAGTGACAGATTGCGTAAATTGTAAAACTGCAGGCTGTATTTACCCAAGCATTTAATGTAAAGGACATGTGGGAAGAAAGGGGAGAGTTTTGACATATCAGCCTTGGTTTCTGTGTAGGCAAAGGCAAATGGTGAACTGCTGGAGTGTCAGTGCTGCTTTGATAATGAGGTAATGGCAGAGGACATGGCTGCATGTAACGAGGGGCATCTGTTTTGCAAGGAATGCATTCGAAGGTATGCAGGTTGTCATGAGTGAAATATATAAATGTAACTTCCCTGTTTCTTGCCATGTACGTAACAGAACACACAAGGATGCCATGAAATGTACTGTTCACCCTTACCAGTGTGTACCCTAGCCAGAGCTGTGTAACACAGTGAGCAAGTATTTTGATACAGTTTTCCAGTGTTGTTAGAATAATTCCAGATTGTGTAATCACTTTAGTAAGTTTTAGTTTATAAATATGAGTTAGTCCTTCTTGGGAGTTTTAGCTGCTGCATGTATATTGTAGAGTGCCGGAGAATGGCCGCTAATAATATCTGCTTCAGCTTGTCTAGTAGAGAATCCAGCATGAAATTGTGTTTTATTCTTTGGGAATTGTGAACTGATGTAGGTGGAAAATTATTTTTACTGACCTTTATGCACATGGAAAAAATAAAATATGTTCCAGATTTACACACACACATGCGCATGCACAAACACACACACACACAAAATATACAAGAACAGAGCTGCAAAAATTTAATGTGAAATGTGCTGGATGTGAAATTCACAGTCATTTACAGCGCCTAGCCCTTATAATGAACAAGCTGCTGAACCTGACTGTGTTGCAGTTCATTCCAGTGCAGACACTGAGATGCTTTGATGTGTGTTTGTCCGTGCATCGTAGTATAAGCATAGAGAAGAAAACCACCTAGTCGCACAATCTCCCTCATCCCAGACGCATAGCCTGCTGCCCTGCTCCTAACAGCCGACCACCAGCAACCAAGGCATTACACACCATATGCAACAATAACACAAGTATAGTCTCGAGCGCCTGATGATGGGCATATAAGTGCCCGAAACATGTTGAGCAGATTATAAGTGCAATATAGCATTCAGTAGCATCTAGTTGGTTTTCTTCTCTACACAGAGATGCTTGTTAAGGCAATTTTAATGTTGGCCATCGTTTTATATCACCTGAGTTTGTCTTCATGTTGCATTCCTCATCTCCTGCAGGCCACATAACTGCTGCCTGTGTTACAGGTCATCTGATTATTTTAATGATATTTAGTGAAATATTCACCGGATATTTTACATACTGTAATTTTAATATCTTTCCAGGTCAGCAGAAATTGCAATTGGCAATGCTCAGAATGGCTTCGCATGCCTGACAACCTGCACCGCAGAGTTCAGCCTGAAGGTTCTACGGGTAACTTGAGAGATTTCCAGCTGACATTGCTGTGTTGCCAAGGATTCAGGTTTTTGGGATGTGATGCTTTGTCAGACGCGTGGTTCCTGCATTGCAAATGACTGTAGTTCTTTCGTCTTCAAGGGTCAAGCAGTTCGTGAGGAGTATCATTCACCCAGCAGCACAGTGTCACATCACACAAGGCCTGAATCCTCCAGTCCTATTTAATCTTAACCATCTTCCACATTTAGTGAACAGTGTATATCAGTTTAAAATTATATTGTAGTGCATAACATGGGACTCCTCGGTTTATGTGTTCATTGTGCCAACCAGGTAACCGTTCACAGTTGGGGTGGTTCATCACCTTTGAGACCAGGCTTTTGTTGTACCACTGTATGGTTGAGCAGTCTAGTGATGTCATAATTGCTGTGGTTGCATTGTGAGTGACGTGTGACGGTGACGTTCAGCTGTGACGTTAAACACCAGTACCACTGGGTTACCACCACATCTGTAGCTTTACGGGCTACTGAAATGGAGACTGTGTATTTACTTTTGTAGTTCAGTGTACGTGTTCATAATCCAGTATTTAGTGATGTAAAGAATTTATTCCCAGTTACATGAAGCAGATCTATTTTGATAAAACTCCATGTGAAATGTGTTCCAATCTAATCTTAGTTCCTCCATTTTAGGCTCAGATATCTTCTTCAGTGCTGTAGTGACAGCCAACAAGGGGTGATTTTCCAGCAGAGGGGTTGCACAAGGTGCTAACAATTCCTGACAGAAAAAAATTCACATTATTAAATGTTACACAGTGTTAAAGAAATGTGTTTACTTAGACTTTTTTACTTCTTAACCATGAAACGGTGTTCTGTGAGTCACAGACATTCATAAATTAACACACGCTGTAATGAGAATTAACTTAACTAAGTGTACTGAAATGGCACAACACAGTTTGTCAAATGTGAGCACAGCAGCTGTGAGAGTATTGCGCAAGTTGCACCTGTTGGGGAAACTGAAAACCAAACGTCTAAGTAAGGAGAAACAAGAAACTTAAACGTGACATCATTATTCTTAGGCAAATTCGAATAGAAGTAAGGCTGGAGAGTGAAGAGCATGCCGTTCATTTCAGTGTCGATGACAGAATATTCAGATGAAGTCTGTGTGTAGTCTGATCATGGATAGCAGCTGCCAGGCAGGGAGCTGTACAACAGTGAGTACAGTGGTGACAGGTTGCTCTGCTGTCAGTCGTCACTGCAATACTTGACGTACAACAGTGAGTACAGTGGTGACTGGTTGCTGTGCTGTCAGTCGTCACTGCAATACTTGACGTACAACAGTGAGTACAGTGGTGACTGGTTGCTGTGCTGTCAGTCGTCACTGCAATACTTGA
>Ga0123357_10007619_pt1 | contig 13408 bp, 11 predicted proteins | sample TergutEmb28metaG_FD_89873 | JGI IMG/M metagenome (GOLD analysis project Ga0123357, IMG submission 89873) | Embiratermes neotenicus P4 segment gut microbial communities from Petit-Saut dam, French Guiana - Emb289 P4 | ecosystem: Host-associated > Arthropoda: Insects > Digestive system > Gut ...
AAACAGAGAAATAGCTCGACAAGGCGGAACCATTGCCGGTAATACACGAAAAGAAATTGAAGCCAAAACCGGTAAAAAAATTGTCAGCTCTTCGAGTGCAAAATCATTAAAAGCTAATCAAACGAAGGAAATAAAAGAAAATTTTTCTTAACCTAACTTTAACCTAAAAATAATAAGCTTTTAACCTTATTATTGCAGAATTAGCTGTTACTTTGCATTCAATTATTTGTTTGGTACGTATATAACTCATTTAACTAAAACCTAAAAGTAAAGCAGCGCTAATAATTTGTCAGCCAAGGTTGAGAAAGCCGAAATGGATAAATGGTTGATTTCTTGGGAAAGCGTAACGAAGTGATTTCATTACGCTTTCGTTATTTTTTAAGCGCCGAAGTTGCCGATTTTCATCACCTGTTCTTCCAAATTGTCGGGGAATAGCGATTTATTTTTTAATTTAGAGCGATAAGTGTAAATGGTTGTTATTGAATAACGCAGAAAAACGGCAATTTTCGCGCTGTCGTTAATTCCCAATCGAATCAAAGCATACAGCCGCAATTCGGTATTCAGCAATTCTCCCTGCTTTACCGACTGTTTTTCCTCTTCAGGAAATAAAGCGTTAAAGTCCTGAATAAAAGTCGGATAAATCCGCAGAAACGTTTCATCGAAATTGGCGTAAAAATCGTTCAGCTCCTCTTCAATAAATCGAGATGATTTCAGGGAGTTAATCAATTCTTCCGTTTTTCCGCTGTTGGCTATTTTATTCAGGTCTCTTCGATAGTTATTCATTTTTTCTATATAGTTTGAACACAAGTCAACGAATTTTCCTAAATAGGCTTCTTTTACGCGGTTCGTTTCTCCTAATTTCTGATTAACCTCCAACAGTTGACCGTTTGATTCCTGCAAATCCTGATTCAATTCGTTCAATTTAATATTTGTCTTGTATAACGCCTCACGGATACGGGCGATGCGCTTCATTTGCAGATAAACGTAAATCACTGCCGCAATCAGAAATAGCGACAATAAACTGACTGCAATCAGGTATCTCTGTAATTCGGATTTTTGCGCCGCTTCTTTTTCTCGATATTCGGAATCAATGATCGGGAAAATTTTCGATATTTCAAAGGCGCGGAATCGCGAGTTGCAAAATACGGCATCTTCAAAAGAGGAATTCATACATTTGTAAGCATTGTCGATATCGCCCTCCTCTTGCAGCAGCAAAGCTAAAGCCATCATTGAAGCATTTTCCTTGACAGCGCTTTTTATATCGCTAATCGCCGACAACGCATAGTATTTTTTGCTCATCTCCCGGTTATCTTCCTGCCTGTAAATTCCTGCCAAAATATTGGAAAACATAGCATACTCATGACTTTCCGGATTGGAGATTTGCAAAGCTTCGAGAAGCAAACGCTCAGCTCCTGCGGCATCATTTTCGTCCGTTAATTTTTCAGCCGTCAGAATCCTGTACGACTGCGAATCTTTCGGAACGGCGCTTAATAACGAATCCCTGTATAAGTTACTGATTGCATAATAATGGCTTTCCTTATCGCCCGATGCATAATAAAGATATAAACGTTTGTAGGATTCGTAATAGCTGATAAGCAATCTTTCCGGTAAATTGTTGAACGACTTCCGGTCGAGATTATCCAACAGATTGAAAGCCTCAAGAAACCTGCCCTCCAGCCAGTACGAAAAAGACAAGTTCAATTTCGTATCATAAATATATTCCGGATTATTCAATTTTTTTGCAATTTTCAGGTTTTGCTCGCCAAAGTATGCAGCCGAATCTATCCTATAAGTAACATATTCCTGTTGTAACTGACTGTTAATAGAATACAGTTGCTCGTCCGATAAATTGGGCGTGTTGAGAAGCTGTTTGATATCGTTAATCCGCTGTTCTTTCTCAACCATATATACTTTTTTATCACGCATTACTTGAAATAAAACCTTAAAAATAGAATCCATTTCGGTTATCGACCATAATGGATTGGCAATACATGCGAAAAATATGACCACTGAAAAGAACCGTTTCATTACGCAATAATAAATAAGCAGACGATATTTTGATTGCAAAATTACAAAATTTATTTTTTATGTTAATAAAAAGTTTATAAATATAATTGTTCCTTTTCGTAAAAAATGTTGATTCCTTTTATCTTTGCAAACTCTAAATAAACAAAAAAACGAATGGCAGAACAGGAAAAAAACAAAATCAGAACAGGTGCAAAAACAAAAAGGTCAAGTGTAAATACAGAAGTAACAGGACGTTTGCAACCTCAGGCGCGCGAGTTGGAAGAAGCTGTGCTGGGAGCGCTTATGCTTGAAAAAGACGCTTATTCTATTATTAGTGAAATACTTACTCCCACATGTTTTTACGATAGAACCCATGAATTGATTTTCACCGCCATTCAAGATTTAGCAATGTTGCAAAAACCAATTGATATACTTACGGTTGTCGAACAGTTGCGAAAAAGCGGGACACTTGAAGAAGTTGGCGGAACTTCGTATATCGCACAGTTATCGCAAAAAGTGGTATCAAGCGCTCATATTGAATATCATGCGCGGATTATCGTACAAAAATATCTTGCCCGGGAATTAATTATCTTCTCGTCGGATGTAGCCGGTAAAGCGTTTGATGAGACGAACGACGTTGACGATTTGATGCAGGAAGCGGAAGGGAAACTGTTTGAAATATCGCAACAAAACGTTAAAAAAGATGTCGTTCATATTAATCCCATTATTAAAGAGGCGATTAATCTCATGCATGAAGCCGCTAAACGCACAGACGGATTAAGCGGTTTGCCTTCAGGATTTACCGGTTTGGATAAAATTACGTCAGGTTGGCAAAATTCCGATTTAATCATTATTGCCGCTCGTCCTTCTATGGGAAAAACTGCATTTGTTCTTTCTATGGCTAAAAATATGGCAGTCAATTTCAATATTCCGGTTGCCGTTTTTTCTTTGGAAATGTCGAATGTACAATTAGTTAACCGGCTCATCGTGAATGTAGCCGAAATAGCGGGCGAAAAAATTAAAACCGGACAATTGGCTGAATATGAATGGCATCAATTAGACAGTATGGTAAATAAACTTTATGACGCCCCGATATTTGTTGACGATACGCCAAGTCTTTCGGTATTTGAATTGCGCACCAAAGCGAGGCGTTTAGTGAAGGAGCATCATGTGAAATGCGTTATTATCGACTATTTGCAATTGATGAACGCAAGCGGTATGATGTTTGGCAGCAGGGAACAGGAAGTAAGTATGATTTCCCGCTCTCTGAAAGGATTGGCAAAAGAATTGAACATTCCGATAATCGCCTTGTCGCAGTTGAATCGAAGCGTCGAGATGCGAACAAACCAACCGAGGTTAAAAGGGGAAGTATTTGATGCCAAACGTCCTCAATTGTCCGATTTGCGCGAATCGGGAGCAATCGAACAGGATGCCGATATTGTTTGTTTTATTCATCGCCCTGAATATTACAAAATTTTTCAGGATGAACAGGGAAACGATTTAACGGGAAAAGCTGAAATTATTATTGCAAAGCACAGAAACGGTTCAACAGGCGATGTTATCCTCGAATTTAAAAAAGAATTTGCCCGTTTTCAGAATCTGGATGAAAATAAAATCAGGATGGATTTGCAATCCAGAGTAAACAGTCAGGCGGATGCAATGCCTGAAGAAAGATTCTCATCAAGGAATAAGGCGCCGATAACGACGCCTCAACCTGATGATGTTATGCCTTTTTAATTATACTAATGTAGCTATCAAACAATAATTTATATATAAACGTTATGACTGAAAAAAATACTTATCCGGTTACGGATGTTATCAGTAAAAAATTTCTACGAAAAGATGTGCATGGAGCAATTTCAATGCCTGTTTATAACACTGCCGCCTTTGAATTTGATACGGCAGAGGAAATGGAAGAGGCTTTTCTCGGAAAAAGCGGTAAACACACTTATACCCGGATTTCCAACCCAACCGTTGAAGATTTTGAATCCCGGATACAGACTGCCTCCGGGGCAAAACACGTCATGGCGGTCGCTTCCGGTATGGCGGCTATTTCAACTACATTCCTGACGATTGCTTCTGCGGGGGCAAACATCGTTACTACCGCTCATTTATTTGGGAATACTTTCTCTTTGTTTTTATTTACATTGAAAGCCTTCGGGGTGGAAGTCAGATTTTGTAATTTGTTAGATATTAATGAAGTAGAAAAAAATATAGATAAAAATACCTGTGCTGTATTTACGGAAATAATCACCAATCCTCACATGGAAGTCGCCGATTTGGCTGCTTTATCCGAATTAGCGCATAAAAAAGGCGTTCCATTGATCGCCGATACGACTATTGTGCCTTGGCCTGCTTTTCGAGCCGGAGAATGGGGCGTTGATATTGAAATCGTTGCCAGCACCAAATACCTTTCCGGAGGAGCTACCAGCATCGGCGGCTTGATTTTGGATTATCGGTCTTTCGATTGGAAACAATCTTCAAAACTTTATGACTTGGCGATGCAAGTTGGAAATAAAGCGTTTCAAGTAAAATTTCGGGGAGAAATCGGTAGAAATATCGGAGCGGTCATGTCGCCTCAAGTCGCTTATTTGCAAAATTTAGGATTGGAAACGCTTGATTTGCGGTTTCAGCAAGCAGCGAAAACCTGTCTGGAACTGGCGCGTTTCCTTGAAACTTTTTCTCTCGTTAAATCCGTTAAATATAACGGTTTATCAACCGATCCCTTTTATGAAATAAGTAAAAAACAATTTGGAGACTATCCGGGCGCTATGTTGACTTTCAGTTTGAAAAACAAAGCGGAATGCTATGCGTTTATTAACCGGTTGAAAGTTATTCGCAGGGCGACAAATCTTTTCGATAATAAATCCTTGATTATACATCCCGAATCAACTATTTACGGCACATTAAGCCCTGAATACAAAAAGCTGGTGGAAGTCCCTGATAATATGTTACGTTTATCAGTCGGATTGGAACGGCTCGACGACTTAAAAGCCGATATCTTTCAAGCGCTGGAAACAAAATAAATTAACGTGTAGAGACGAGGCGCGCCCCGTCTCTACGCATCATTCATAAAACAATAAAATTTATTTCAATGTTCCAGCATTAGCTTGCTGAACCATTTGGGCATTCGGAAGAATGTAAATTTCCACACGGCGATTCTGCGCTTTGCCGGCAGTAGTGGCGTTATCGGCTACCGGTTGAGAAGAACCCATACCTTGCGCAGTCATACGCTGACCTGTAATACCCTGTCCCATCAAGAATGTTTGGACGGAACCGGCTCTTTGTTGAGAAAGCGGAATATTGATTTGATCCGAACCTGAACTATCTGTATGTCCAAAAATTTGAACATCGGTTTCAGGATTTGATTTCAAGGAATTGGAAAATTGAGTTAGAGCGTTGATAGAAGCTTGGTTTAATGTACTTGAATTGGTAGCAAAAAGAATTCCCGAATCAAATGTAACTTTAATGGCTTGTCCATCGTTAATAGATTCGACTTTAGCATTTTGAATCTGTTCCAGTTCTTTCTTTTGTTTATCCATTTTATTACCGATTAAAGCGCCTGCAGCGCCTCCGACAACGGCTCCGATTCCAGCGCCCCATGCAGCGCCTCTACCGCCGTTGAGTAAAGCCCCGATTCCGGCTCCGACAGCCGCGCCGCCGCCGCCGCCAATGGCTACTCCTTTTGCCAAGTTGCTTGCATTACATCCTGAAAAGATGATTGCAACACTTAGCGCCAAACTTGCGAATAAATTGATTTTTTTCATTTTGCAAAAATTTTATTTATAAAACTAATTAGTAAAAAAGAATTTAGCAATTATTATGCCAAACTATATATCATTCAAAAAAATAATCATTTAAAAACCATTCTCATTCAAACCCTTCAATATCCAATGTGTCCATATAAGCTTCTTCAGCCCGCAATACCAATAAAATATCTTCCGGCAAAAAATCGCCGATTTCATCCGTTTTGGCTTGTTGAACAATGAAAGCAATCAATTCCCGCTCTTCTTTTTCTTCATCGTCTTCAGCCAAATAATCATTTTTCTCATAAAATTCGCAGATAAGATCTAATATGTAATAGAGCGTATCGTCTGTGAATTTTACTTTCAACTCTTGTGGAAGGTTCTTGTGGATAAATTCCACAGCCGCGCCTTCGTCGTATTCAAATGTTTCGTTCATTGTCAATAAAATTATAAATTATGAATTACAAAATAATTATCAATTGTCAATTGTCAATTTTTTCCTCTGTCGTATCTTTCTCCGTTTCTTCCGTTTTTTCAGCTTCTTCCGCTTCTTCAAAATCCGTAAACCCTGATTTCACCAATAAATTATACCAATTCATGACTTTTTTTATATCGGAGGGATAAACTTTTTCCCTGTCAAAATTAGGTAAGACTTGGGAAAAATAAGTCCTCAGTTCTTCCGAAGTAATTGAAGAAGAAAAAGAAATAACTTCGCCATTCTCTTTTTGTTTAATCGACTGAAGTATTTGAGCTAAGCGAACGTCGCCATCATCAGCGTACATGGAAATATCGCCCAGCGACACGACTTTGTCTCTTGAATAAACGGGAATTCGCGTATGATCTAATAACGATTCGGCAATAAAAATATTTTTCCCTTTGGAAATCAATTTGAAAAGTCCGGGTTTTCCGGAAATAGATAACATTTCTTTCAACATAATTTCTAAAATCTTTTACGTTTGAAGCTGCAAATATATAAAAAATTCGGTTTCAATCGCCCTAAAAACAGATTTTTGTTTAAAATAAAAATAAATAACTGCAATGCAGGTTATGGATTATTTTCCCAAATACGACATAAAATCCTTTTCAAATTGGGCGAAACCTCCGGTATAACATTTGTCTAAAACGTTGATGGTTGAACGCGCGCCAACAAGATTGCGGAAAATTGTAAACGACGCATTTTCATCTTGTTGCATCATAAAAAGCACGATACAATATCCAACCGCATAGCCATAACCTTCCTGCGTGAATGATTCTGTCGAAAACTTTTCATAACTCCAATTTACAAATTCCGAAAGATTGAGGTCTTTGATGTCAATAAGCGTTTTAACTCGTGTAATACGATAAGTATTAATATGTTGCGCTATTTTATTTTTATCGTACGTCATCTGTTTGAGATAATCAGCCAGACCTTCGTTGAACCATACCGGTATATATTTTTCGCCTGTATGAAGACGCAAAAAAGCGTGGCTAAATTCGTGATAACAAATTGGTAAGAAATTGTTCACTTCCGATTTTTTATCTTTAAAAACAACCAACGTACTATCTTTAGAGGCAAAAAAACCGGAAGAATGAGCGTGCACAATTCCATATTTTGATTGAAGATTTACAAATGCCAAATAATTCGAGACAACAATAAATTTTATATCCGATATGTTTACCGTTTTATCGGGAAAAAGCCGGTTATAAAAATCCGATTCGTATTGCAAGGCTTTTTCGAGAGCGAGATTTTCTTTTTTTGTCAACAAATTGTCGGGGTCGATAAAATTTATTTTCTGCGCCTGTACGCCGACTGTCAACAGAATAAAAATAAAAATAATGTAACGGTTATTTTTCTTCATTGGTTAGTTTTTCTTTGTTTTTCAAAAAATTCTTCTTATCGCGCTTACTCATATCTTGCATTAACATTTCGTCTGTAAGTTCGCATATATAATTTTTGTCGCTTTCCAAACGCGTTTTTCCATAATTATAAGTTTGGAAAAACGGGCGAAAATGCGTGTGTTTGCTTCCGATGCTATTGTCCTTTAATTTGTTTTTATCTAAAAAATAAACGGAAAAACGCAATCGGTAGTCTCCTGTAACGCTTTTTCTTGCAATGGCTATCGGAGCGCCCATTTTAACAGTTTGTCCGGGGTATACCAACGATTTGCCTTGAAAAACGTATTCGCCAAAACTGCCGTCGGGGTGATACACGGTAATTTGCGAGAAATTGCGCGTATTATCAAACGTTTTGTATCCTTTGGAAGTGTTGTCTTTTAATTTATCGTCGCATACTATGCCTTCGCGACAGGCGCAAACAGTGTCGTTTGAGATTTTAAATTCAAGCTGGTAACCATCCCTGTTTTCTATCATTTTTGCATCTGTGTTCTCTCCGTTTGCTACAGGCAAGTTATAGGCAAAATCAACATTCGGCTGCTTGTCTGCATTTCCTCTATACATCGCATATTTATAATTATAGCGGTAACTGCTTGCTCCTTCCTGCACTTTGTAACTCAATACTTGCCACTTTCCATTATGGACTGTGAGAGACGCGCCTTGCGGCATACCCGAAAAACCTTCTGAATAGACAAAAGAAATATAAAGGTAATAATCGCAAAAATCTTTATTTTCGGCATAAAAAGTAACCCGCCCCAGACTCCGGTCAAATTCATCCGACAATTGTACGGCATTATCGGGGTCTTGTATTGATTGTGCATTTATCTGATATACAGACAATAACAGAATTAGAGTTAGAATAATTTCTTTTTTCATATAAATGTTATTTTCAATGGCAAAGGTAAGGAATATCAGGAAAATTTGCAAAAAATCAGTAGGAGAATGTATTCGATGGAGGATTCGGTGATTTTAGTCATTAAATTATACTTATTGTCGATTTTTTATTTCATCTAATTCTTCAATCAGTTTATAAACATTTGTTGAAGGATTACAAAATTCCGAAAGGGCTTTTGCTCTCGAAATAGATTTACTTTTATTTTCAATGATTTTACTTTTCAGTTTATCGTCAAAAACACCCTTTTTATATTTGTGAATATGAATTTTTAATTTTGAAATACATCTCTCAGTTGTTAAAAATGCTTTTTGTTCTTGGCAATGAAGCAAATACCAAAACTCAAAACAAGGATTAGAATACAACAAGTGAACATTTTTTAATTGTTGCAGTTTTTGAAAAACAGATTCTACATCACAATCATAAATCAAAAAAGTTTTGTCTTTAGGATGAACTGTCGTTTGTTTTTTGTAGTCAGAAATGTATCTCTCTGTAATTCGATTTCCTGCAATTTTAGGATCAATTTCAATGGGTAAACGGTAAGTAGAACGCAAGTATTTGACGTATGCTTCTTCTGTTTCTCCTTCACAAAAGACAAAGAAAGTAGATCTTATTTGTTTACCTTTGGATTTCCGCTTGTTCATTGAATAATAGTTTTTAGGTTTTCCAAAGAGTCGTCAATATATGGAATGGCGTCAAATCTTCCTTGCAGATATGCTTTTTCTACATCCATCGTATCTCGAAAATCTTTGTAATCAAATAAAGAATACAAATCGCTTGAACCATCATCTCTTTTGTTTACAAAATAAATCTGGTCTTTTCTTAATTTATCAAGATTTAACAAATTGGTATTATGTGTAGTATAAATAATTTGAGCAGAATTACTTGCATGAAAAAGTTCTACAATATATTCTACTATTTTGCTGTGCAAACTGTTTTCAATTTCATCAATCAGTAAGATTTTATTGTTTTTTACAATATCAATCACGCTTAGCATTATAAAAAATAGCGCTTGCGTACCGGAAGATTCATCTTTTGCAAAACTAAACGGAACTTTATCGTTTGCTTTATGGAATGTGCTAAAAATCAATTGTTCCATAATAGTATCTTGTAAAGAAGCTTGATTTTTTGCCAAATCAATTGTAAAATTTTTGCCGGGTTGAACTGTTTTCTTCATTGATATATTTACGATGTCGCTATCCGCAATTTTCAACGCTTTAAGTAAAGTTTCTCGATTGTTTTTATATAATTGTTCAACCATATTAACATTGTGATTAAGATAGTTAAGGATAAATGTAGAGCTAAAGAAATTAAAAATATCTTTTGCAATATCTCTATCCATTTGGCTGGCACGAGAAATGTACAATGTTTTGCGCGATGTGTTTTCAGCGATATCCAAAGGCTTTCGAATAACTGCGCCAAATTTGTATATGCTATTTTTTGTTTTGCCTTGAGCTTCATTACGCGTAAAAATTTTTGCTCGTCTGCCATTGGGATAATAGAACAATTCTTCGGTAATAATCTCAGTTTGGGTAAGAGAAAACGAATAATCATATTCAATTCCGTTCATAATGAAACGAATAAAAAATTTACTTGGTTGTTGCAAATAGTTTTCAAACTTGAAAGGCGTAAAATTAAAAAAACTGTTTTCATTGTAATTATGTGAAAAGAATACCATTGAACAACAGAACCTTATTGCTTTAATTATATTACTCTTTCCCGAAGCATTTGCGCCGTAAATAGCTACCGATTTGAGAATTTGTTCATCTTTATAAGCAATTGTATTAGCTTGCAAGGTTTGCGTTTTTTGCGTTTTGCTTTTGCTTGCCCTCAAATCCAACACAACCTCATCTTTAATAGAGAAGAAATTGCTTAAACGAATTTCGAGTACCATTTTAATTGTTGTTTTTGAAATTATTTTGCAAAAATACAAATTAAAATTGATTTTCCAACATCTTATTGTTGATTTCATGTTTTTTATGAATTTACCCTCACCTCTCCGCTCATCAATTTCGGCAATAACATATCGCGCAATTTGGTAAGGGTGGTGTAAAAAAGCAAAAACTTGTTTTTTTAGAAGGATTACAAGAAATTTTTTTGTATTTTTGCAAAAATATTAAAAAAAATTTATGTTCAAGAATCACCCGAAAGGATTGTATGCTTTAGCTTTGGCTAATACCGGCGAGCGATTCGGTTATTATACCATGCTCGCTATTTTTGTTTTATTTCTACAAGCGAAGTTTGGATTTAATGAAGATCAAGCTGGTAGCGTTTACGGATTATTCACCGGTTTTGTGTATTTTATGCCGTTCATTGGCGGCATGTTGGCTGATAAGTTCGGCTTTGGAAAAATGGTTGCTGCCGGCATCGTTATTATGTTTGTCGGCTATTTGTTTTTAGCAGTTCCTTTACAGGAAAGTTCCCTCGCTTTATGGGTTATGTATGCAGCATTGTTTTTTATTGCTGTCGGCACCGGATTGTTTAAAGGCAATTTACAGGTAATGGTAGGCAATCTGTACGACGTTCCTGAATATAAAGACAAGCGGGACAATGCTTTCAGTCTTTTTTACATGGCAATTAATATCGGCGCAATGTTTGCTCCGACTGCCGCTACCAAAGTAGTTAATTTTTTCCTTGCTAAAAGTGGGTTTTTTTATAGCGCTCAAATTCCGGCGCTTGCTCATCAATATTTGAGCGGCAGTATTACGGCGGAAGGCGCGAATCGCTTAACTCAATTAGCTTCGGCTCAAGGCAGTTCGTTCTCTGATTTGGGCGGATTTGCCGCGAAATACATTGAAACGCTTTCGGGTGCATATAATTATGGATTTGGAGTGGCTTGTATTTCCCTGATTATTTCCTTAGCTATTTATTTGGCATTCAAAAAGACCTTTAGCCATGCCGATTATAATTCCAAACAGAAAGCTCAAACCAACGCTCCGCTTGAAGAACTTACTCCGGCTCAAACGCGGTCGCGCATTATCGCTTTGGTATTGGTTTTCTTCGTAGTGATTTTCTTCTGGATGTCGTTTCACCAAAACGGACTGACAATGACATTCTTTGCTAAAAATTATACAGCCAATACAGCAACAGGCTTTGACTGTTTCGGGATTGATATTTTTAATCTGGTTTTGGTTATAATCGGTGTTTATGCCTGTTTCAGTATCTTCCAATCGGAAACTTTTCGTGGAAAAGTCATTTCGGGCGTAGTGTTAGCGGTTGCATTGGCGGGTATCATTACCCGATTTATTGGATTGCCGGAATCAATTGCTATCGAACCGCAAATATTCCAGCAGTTTAACCCATTTTTTGTAATTGTGCTTACTCCGGTATTCATCACTTTGTTTACCATGCTTGCACGGAAAAATAAAGAACCTTCTACTCCCCGCAAAATAGGTATAGGAATGATTATTGCAGCCTTAGGATTTGTTATTTTAGCTTGGGGCTCGCATAATCTTGCAAGTCCTGCAGCATTGAAATCGGTAGGCGGAGTGAGCGATACGCTGGTTTCTCCCAATTGGTTAATCAGTACATATTTGGTTCTTACGTTTGCCGAACTGTTTTTAAGTCCGATGGGTATTTCATTCGTAACGAAAGTAGCGCCGCCCAAATACAAAGGATTAATGATGGGCGGATGGTTTACTGCAACTGCTATTGGAAATTATTTAACGCGGGTAATTTCTAAAATATGGGGAACCGGAATGGAATTATGGATGATTTGGGGAGTATTAATCACCGTATGTCTGCTTTCGGCTTTATTTATTTTTTCCGTTATTAAGCGGTTGGAAAATGCAACGAAGTGATAATTAGCGGTTAGTGGTTAGTGATTAGTGGTTAGTAATAAAATATACATTTCATCATGGATAATAAAAAATTTGCTCCGTTCGTTTCGTCGGACACAAGCATGAAAGAGTTTACCGTAAGGGCATTGCTCATCGGGTTGGTGTTGGCGGTGGTTTTAGGCGCTGCCAATGCGTATTTAGGTCTTAAAGCAGGGATGACCATTGCCGCTACTTATCCTGCGGCGGTGATTGGAATGGCTGTCTTGCGTTTCTTCAAAGGAAGCATATTGGAAGAGAATTTCACCCGTACTGTCGGTTCTATTGGAGAATCGGTAGCGGCAGGCGCGATTTTTACCCTTCCTGCATTTTACATTGCCGGAATATGGAGCGGCGAAGATTTCAGTTCGCTGAGCAGCTATCTGACCGCTTCGCTGATTTTAATAACCGGCGGTATTTTGGGCGTATTATTTGTAGCTTTGTTGCGCCGCGTCATGGTGGAAGACAAAGAACTGCCTTTCCCTGAAAGTGTTGCGGCAGCAGAAATACATAAAACGGGGCAAAGCGGAGCAGGAGGTTCAAAATATCTCTTCTCGGCAATGATTGCAGGCGCTCTGATAAAAATTGCAGGCGACCTTCGCTTGTTTGCTACCGAATGGACGCATTTTTTCAAGTCGGCTCCGGCTACATTGGCTAACGGCAAAACCTTGCAAGGCGGATTTTTAGCCGGCGGACCTTCAATCAGTCCCGCTTACTTGGGCGTTGGATATATTATTGGTCCTCGTTTATCTGCGTTAAACTTCAGTGGTTCGGTATTGGCTTGGGGATTGATGGTTCCCATTTTGCTTTCGGTTCTGGGCGATCCCTTCGTCGCCGGACTTAAGGTAAATATTGACAAAGGATTAGATGCCGCATCATTAGCAGCATGGGAAAATGCCGCCAATGTCGTGTGGAAAGAAGTAGTCCGCATCATTGCCATTGGTGGAATGTTAGTTGCCGCTACCTTCACGCTCTACCGGATGCGCAGCAGTTTAGGCACAGGACTGAAACGCTCGATGAAAGACTTGAAACGCGCTGCTCAAGGTTCGGGAGATAATGTGGAGCGCACCGAGAAA
>Ga0123357_10007621_pt1 | contig 13407 bp, 7 predicted proteins | sample TergutEmb28metaG_FD_89873 | JGI IMG/M metagenome (GOLD analysis project Ga0123357, IMG submission 89873) | Embiratermes neotenicus P4 segment gut microbial communities from Petit-Saut dam, French Guiana - Emb289 P4 | ecosystem: Host-associated > Arthropoda: Insects > Digestive system > Gut ...
ACCGCCAACACCACCACCACCACCACCACCACCACCACCACCACCGCCACCACCACCACCACCACCACCACCACCACCACCACCACCACCACCACCACCACCACCACCACCGCCACCACCACCACCACCACCACCACCACCATCACCGCCACCATCACCATCACCACCACCACCTCCACCAACACCAAGATTAATATCATTTGTATTATTATTATTATTATTATTGCTTTTATTCATTTTTCTTTCGCTTTTTCTCTTATTCTTGTACTTTGTTTATTCTTCCTGTCCAACTTGTCTTTCTTTTTTTGTTGTCTCCGTATTCTTCCATACGGCGGCCAGTACAAAAAAGTTTTAAGTTTTCAATTTTAAATCGTTTATTCCTTACTGCCTTACAGTTTAGCCATATATTTTCTAGTTAGTACTTATGTATCGATGCGCATAATCGAAACTTTTGAAAGATTTTAGTTTAAAGAAATAGAGGTAATATTTATAAACCGGAGGGAAAGAGACCACTGGGAAGACCTAGTCGTAGACGGGTGGAAAATATTAGGATGGATCTCCAGGAGGTGGGATGTGGGTAGATGGACTGGATTGGCCTGGCCCAGGATAGAGACAGGTGGCGGACGCTTGTGAGTGCGGTAATGAACCTTCGGGTTTCGTGAAATGCGGGGAACTTTTTGACTAGCTGCAAACCAGTTAGCTTCTCAAGAAGGACTCTGTACCATGGAGTAAGTAAGTAAGATGTAATATTTATAAATAATTATGTGATTTATTAGTTACGAACTCTTATTGAAAATAATGAACCTTGATAATGTTTCAAGTGATTTCTTTTAAAAGTCCTCCAGGCTGAAATTGCTCATTGTATCTTCCATGTATGTGAGTTGGTAAAATTTATCTAATCTTCATTAACACAATTTTTATGTGTATGTGTGGGGTGTTCCAACTTGACAAACATGATTCCAAGGTGATATCAACAAAGTACCTTTGGTACAGTGACTTACGATAATTAGCTGCAAGTTCCAGAATTCGAATTCCAAACAGGACGAGAAATTTCTCTTCTCCAAAAACGCCCAGACTAACTTTTATGACCCAACTTTACCGGGGGCTCTTTCTACAGGAAAAAGCACTCGGGCATAAGGCTGGCTGTTCATTTTCATCCATTTCCGAAGTTAGAAAGGAGTGGAGTTTTGTAGCCTTCATGTTGTGCAGAAGTATACTGTACCGTTTTGCCATATCATCAAAAAGGTTTATCCTATCTGCAGAAACCCTCTGAAAGATTATCTTAATTCAATTTCGATTGGAGGCCGTAAAAATTATTTCCTCTCACGAAAAAAATCAGAATCCGTAGTTAGTGGTTATATTTTTTGGAATTCTTAAAAATATTTAATTTAACAGTAGACAAAATGTAATAAAGAAAGAATGAAGGATACGCGAAGAAACAATAAAGCAAAAATAAAAAGCAAATAAAAACGCAAAGAAGAAGCGAGATAAATCATTATAGAATAAATAAAAACGTGTTATATCTTAAATGTAGCTGTTTTATGACAAGACGCTGTATGCAATACAACACGCTTCCTGTCTCGGAACTGGTATCGTTAACCGATAATACGTCTTAAAAATGAGACATATGTAAGATTAATGTTGCACCGACGAAAAGGTCAGGGCGGCGGGTACTGATACAGCCCACTTTTCATAATTTCCGTAAGAATTCCTTTATGTTAGATACGACTTCCACGTCTCCTTCAGCTGACAGACTTGTGTCTGAGCCATTCATTCCATAGATGATCGTTGTCTAGTTGCATCAACTGATGCAGACACAGACTTTTTATACGGCGTGTGTGTTGTACAATATGAGACACACATCTCGCGTTACTTGTACAATGTGTAGTACCATACTGTATGCTGTCATTAGTTGTAATGATATCTTGCATATTGTTAGCACGTGGAGTCTTATTTTGTATCAATAGTCAGATCATACTTTAGGTCGTAAAAATTTGGAAATAAAAATAAAATTATTTGAATGATTTCATAAAATTTTATATTTTTGACATAGATTAAGTATTAGTACAATTTTACAGATAAAGTGAGAGAAGTAACAGTACGCCAGTTTGCCCAAGATGTTAATGTACTGGCAAATTTTCCTTTTGAAATTATGTCTAATTGAAAGAATGGAAAGTGGGAAAGATCAATAATGAAGAGGGCTCTATACGCATTTCTTAATGGTGACATGGGTCCAAATGCAGCAGCACGAATGTACAGTATTTAGAAGACGATGTCTGAGGAGGACTGAAGAAGAAACGCAATAGATTACGCCCAGAATTTTGTTCCAAAATGTAACTTCCAGAAACATAGAAAATGAGCTGCGAATTTTGCCCTTAGAAAAGCTTTTTACGAAATTAATAAAAATTTTCTGCTTCGCCTAACATATCGAATTGTAGAAGCAAACAGCATATCTCATAACTTCGAGATGAAATATGGCACAGCTGAGAAAATATATTACATCTTTATAAAACGATATCCTAAGGCTGATTTGAGACAACTGGAAACCACGTCAATCCAATAGTACAAGGACAGCGATGTAGCTCCAGATCTTGGTGATGCAGATGGAACAAACCTGGACTTAATCCAGAAACTCATAACGTATTTTCATAAGCAAATAAATGTTTTATTTCTTGCTGCTAAAGGGAGCATTGGTCATAAAACAAGGCAGTTACAGATGCTGACCTGTCTCCAATGTGTACAGCTACTGTAAGAAACTTAACACAAAACTGCATCTACAATGATTAAGTCCATAAAAGCAGCAGCTGTTGATGAAGCAGAATAAACAAATGTAACTGAAATGAAAGTAAGGAATATATAAATTCCATAAAAAGAACAACACTGGAAAAAGTTAAGCTTTTGCAAGTATGGAGACAAGGTAACTTGTCTCGTAAACTATGAGAAGAAACTAATGTCGAAGAGATCATGCGGATAATAATTACTGATTTTGACAACCTGAATATTGCTATGGAATAAGGCGAAAGGAAAAAAACTGCTGCGACTCTCAGAGAAAATAAATAAATTCTTTCCTTTTTAATTCAGCGTATTACAGTTATTTTCTTATGGAAAATTTATTTCCCACTTGTTTCATATTTTCCTTACTTCAATTCGTGTTTTATTTCTGTTTACTTTATTTAAAATTTTCATTTCTTTAAATAAAGTAAACAATTTCAATTTATGTGATCCGTAATTATGTACCCAGAATTGTACGTCTGGTACGTTTACACTGGTAAATGCATTATTTATATTTGTTTATTATTTAATATGTACTTCCTTAAAATCTAACCAGAATTCTAATGAGAATGCTGATTATTTGTTTGTAAAATTCAACAGTAAATTTCACAATTTGGTAGTTAATTTTAAAATGTCGTGATTCAGCTTAGAATAGAGAGTTTGTTTATTGAACTGCATGTACAATGGTCATGAGTAGTGAGGTATGAGTGACCTAGTGAGGTATGAGTTATGTAGTGAGGTATGAGTGACGTAGTGAGGTATGAGCTATGTTTACTTAAAGTTTATGGAGGGAATATGGCATTCCATTCTGAAATCATTAAACTATTTTTCTCACTGAGAAAGGATTTCATTTTGTCCATATATTTCCATGAATTCTTACACAAAATACAAGTAGTAAAATTTTGGAAATTTCCCATCAAGTGTAACGTGAGAAGTTATAGAAAGAAGAGGAGGGACCTTAATTTTCGGGCCATCCCCGAATTTGTCTGGAGAGACGGAGAGAATACACGGAAACCTCATTAGGATAAACAGTATGAGGTCCGAAACTTCAATTCGAAACCTAATATCATGCAGGAGCCTTATTTAAACCGAGTGGCGTTTATTATGAACAAAGAAGAGCTATGAATGTCAAAAGTGGGGATCTACTTGAAGGTAACGTCCTCATTTTTGTGCACACAGACGTATGGAATTATTACAGACAATCGAAGCCAAGAGAGACGTTAACCTGTCTAATTACCGAATAAACGTCTGTAGTGCTATCGCTGTATCATCTTTCTCCATCAAATAACAAAGTACTCTGTTCGGCATAAAAATATTACCACAGTCAGAGGAATGTTTAGTTTATCTCTGAATTTTGTTTTGACAGTTAAAGTAAATTATTTTCTAGAAGCTACAGCGATTAAGAACGAAATTTGTAATTTATTTTCCGGTATTGGAAGTACGTACCAATAAACAGTGCACACACCTGCCTTGATTCTGGCTGTGTGGAAAGCGTATTCTTCTTACCTCTCGGATTAGGTGTTAAGCATGTGTACAAAATTCGAAATTGCATTATGAGTTCCCTTCGATCCCCTTCCTTGTTGCCGAATAAATTTACAGTTCCATTTTTATATGACCACTTCCCTTTACACATTCTGTATACATATTATTTCCATTCCTATCCACATTTAGAAATTCCATTAACTGCGTTTCCACTACATCTAATGCAGTATTCACTGTAGTAAGGTGAATAATATATAAAAACTAGTTACAAAATGCATCCTTTAAAATTTAGAAGTAGATATGAAGTAATAATAAAACATGCTCGCAGAGTACAGCCAACAAGATGCAACGTTTCACAATTTATTTATTTCTGTAAGACGCTCTACATGTTTCAGCCGGTTTTTACGTCCATCATCAGGAGCTCAAAACTGCAAATACAGCGTTAGGTATTTGTTAGACTGCTGCTAGCCTGGCCGGGATAGAACTGCAGTAACATCCCGGTCAGGTTAGCAGCAGGTAGCAGTATTGTTCTGACAAATACCTGACGCTGTATTTGCAGTTTTGAGCTCCTGATGATGGACATAAGAACCGTCTGAAACATGTAGAGCGTCTTACAGAAATAAATTGAGAAAAGTCGCATCTTGTTGGTTGTATTGTGCGAATATGTTAAGGACGCGCAGCCTTATGAATGATAAAGCAAAACATTCCTTAATGATAGAAAAAATATGCACATAATATGAGAGTGCAGCCTGCGTTTTTCTGGAATGAACTATACTTCTGTAAACACGGTAATGTAAATGTGAGTTTCTTAAAATAAAATTGTTTTGTCTACCAAATGTTTAGGTAATAAAGTTTCCTGCACTAGTCAGCTTGAAGGCAATTTCCAGTCGTTTACTTGAACCATTAACTGCATACAGACTCGTCTTACTCCGGCCGAGATCCGACCTAGATGTACTGTGAATAAAATTTACCATATTTGAAACCGAAAACTGAGCGTAAATACACACATTTTCCTGTATAGTAAGTAGATATAAACTTATCTATTTCTTTCATGCCCTGAAGTACACGACCAGGTGTCTAAGTCCGTAGAACTTCACAAGTCCATGCTACGTAGCTCCTATTAAGTTTGAAAAGGCAAAAAATACTGCGGTGTTTTCAAGATGCCCATGGAACCTTCCTGACAGTTTCAGTAGACTAATACATTCCAGTCAGTCATGGGCACAGTGACGACATACAGCCACTACCTACACAGATCGTCTTACTTGCAGGTACGTGGCTTGTAAGGAGACTGGTGCGGAAGGAATGTCCTTTTCTATTTGGCAACTAGTTCGGTTATCCTACATTCATTAGACAAATGAGAAATAACTCTCGCAATTTAGATAATTATTCGTGTTATTGAATACAACATACCACAACTAGACGGAAGGAGAAACGTTTTGATAAGTTGTCCGGAAGCATCGGTAAGTAACTGCCAATCTACATGTAACATCATAGAGAAGCGAAGATCTCCTTTACAAAGAGGAGGAATTCTGAATTCAAAATAGATCGTCTGGCCTACCGAATAGCTATGAGCTGCACAGTAAAGAAATTGAGCTTGTATTCTAGAGCAACCCCTAATTCCACTCATTCTCTCGCCCAGCAGGTACGGCAAACACTCTCTTTATTATACTTTTTTTGGCATAAAGCGTAACTGCTTTAAGCCAAAATGTATTGTAACCTGGAAGATAATACTAATTTATTCCCCATATTTGGCATTTTCTCTGGTTACCATTGCAGGGTACATTTGAATTGATCTTTGAGTTGTTCTAGGCTGTCGCGGACCCCACACAATAGATGGTCGCCGAAGTTGCAAATAGTCGAGAGAATTGTCAAATCGTTAATAGAAGATTACAAATTATTAAACACTGTCAGTTAACGGGCTGTTGTAAAGGTCGCAATAACTCTTCGCCTTTCTTAAACTGGGAAGTGGGAGTTTTTGTTCTTCCTGGAAATTATAAACGATTGAGCTCAAGTACAAAGTAAAATAATAGACTACATAATGAGAAATATTGATGTTGCTCCACGTAGCGTTAAGTGGGACAGTCAATCTCATAACAGTAAATGCACATATAATTTACGAACCCTTTCCTGCAGTACTGTACAGGCAATTGAGGAACGTCAGTTGAACATTCATATGGCATTTTATGTTGAACCGCAATGTAAAACAATGATATACCGTTTGGTATGTGTCGAGCAAATTGGCGGCTGGACAGTCGTCTCATCGAAGGTGGGTCGAAGTGGTGCCTCTTGTTTGAAATCGAAGTGGCCCACTGCACCCACAACTTGACCTTAAATCGCCACAGGTGATCTGACATCCCACCCTGAAGCCGGTTCGACAACAAGCCGGCCGAACCCGCGGCGCGCGCGCAGAATAGGCAACCCGGCCCCTCCCGAGTGACGACCGGTTCGAGGCGCCAGTCAGCCCTCGTGGTTCCTCGCGGATAATCAGGCGGCATGTGTGACGCATCCCTCGACAATGGTCAGCAACTCGTTGTAGTCCAACAAAGTGGAGCCATTTCTTCCGAAGTTTTCTCGCCTCTTACTGTCTTCATTTTTCTTCAATTTTTTCTTTATTCTTCTCTTCAAGAAAGAGTGTCGTGTTTTAGAAGCGACGTTCTCATTCATATCTGACAGTGTTCTGAGACAATTCTAGTCTTCATCAAGTACTATTCTGTGTTATCTTTGAAATCATAATTATGTATGTCTCTAATATACAAGACTTCCCGTTCCTGCATTATTTTGAAGAAGTGTTTGTCTGAGTGACAGTTAAAAGTGTGTAAAATTCCACGATTCGGTAGCTTTGGATCAGGAGAGGGACCAGTGTCGCACTCGTGAACACGACAATGGACTTAAGATTTCCAAGTAAAGCATAATAGTTTCTGGCCAGCTATGAGTCTATTAGGTCGTAAAAGACAAGAAATGTTTTGTTCCTTGTTGTTGGTCACTTAGAGAACGAAACACTTTTTACATGATTTTGCACAAGACACGGACTATATAAACCAACCGGCAGTCACAGTAAACTATTTGAATTCGCATTGCTTTCTCAGTTCCGGGAGTTCATGTCCATTACGCAGGGCACATAAAATAAATGTCGGTAATATCTTGGTGAGATGTGCAACGTATTCGAAATTGTCAAATAGCAGTAGCATCATCGGTGTGACGGGACAGTGATACGGTCTGACGAGTGTGCGGTGATAGTGTTCAGTGATGTGCAGGTGATGTGATGTGTTTCCGCCGAAATGGATGGACGTTTGTGGGTCATGTTACAAGATTTTAGCGCGTTTCGATCTTTTCCCAGGTGACGTGGTCCTCAAGATCACTAAACTCTTGAGTCGTTAGCATTCCATGTACCTGGAAATGACAACAATGGCCCGATGGACGACAAAAACGGCCACAAATCTGATCTTGACATTAGCCATTCATGTCCTCTTGGCCACGGAGTCTGCTGGTCAAGGTAAGGGCTTTCAACGAAATTAATTGCTACTTAGTCTTAACAATTACAAAGAGACGGAGTGAAGAAGTTTTAGAACAAATATTTTAACCTCACAGTGCTTAAGAGATTCCACACATATAATTTACTCTAGTGAAACTGCATCTAAACCCAATATACAGAGATGGCGTTCTACCATTTTTTTTGTAATTATTGACTTGAAAAAATTCAGTAGCTGCTAGTATATTGGTTTTTTTTATACCAGTAGAAAACAACCGACCTGTCACTGATTTCCTTACAAGACATTACTATCGCCTTGATATTGCTTCACTTACAAGGCCCAGAGTGGTAGTTGACGAGTTTTGAAACAGAGGTTCATCATCATAAACATCAAGGATTGGACCATTTGATCCGTTCCGTCTCCAGAGTTACAGCTGCTCTAGCCAACGCTTCTTCGGTCTTCCAATTGTTCTCCTTCCTTGTGCTCTGTAGTGGTATGATTTCAAAGGGATTCAGTTTTGTGGTATTCTTTGCAAGTGTGAAATCCAGTTCCGTCTGTATTCACCTATCTTGTCTAGTATGCTTGAAATCCGTAGTTTGCGGCGTATGTAGTCGTTTGTTTTGTGGTCATAAGGGGTGTAGCCTGCCAGAGGTCTCAGTAACTTCATTTCTTCTGCTTCAATTCTTCGTCTTTGTAAGGCTGTCAGAGTCCAATTTTCTGACCCATATAAAAATGTAGGTAAAAATTAATGTTGTATATTTTCAAAATAGTGAAACAGAAGTTTACATCTATTTTAACGAAAGTTGTTTATTCGTCGTATCATCAGAGAAATAGAACCAGCTTGGTGTCCGGGTGTAACTGCCCGATATAAAGAACTTCATTAGTGTGTGCAAAATAATTTATTTGATACTAATTTAATATAGGCAAAACTTTTCTAAGACTAACTATATAACAATTTATGAAATAATGAATGTTAATATTGCAGATGGAGTAAGAAAATTCACTACCTTTTTATAATTTATAAAATTCTATTCAGATTGAGGTCAGGAAGTGCTTGCTATTATTCGGTGCAGAATCTTTTGTCTTCCAGGTTGCTATCCAAAAATTTATAGATCAAGATATATAGAACTATAATTTTGCCTGTTGTTTTGTGTGGGTTTGAAACTTGGTCGTTGACACTGCTGGAGGAAAGGAAGCTGAGGATGTTTAAGAACATGGTGTTGAGGAGAATATTTGGACCTAGGAGGGACGAGGTAACGGGGGAGTGGAGGAGATTGCATAACGAGGAGCTAAATGATTTGTACTCCTTACCCAATGTTGTGCGGGTGATAAAATCGAGAAGAATGAGATGGGCTGGGCATATGGCACGTGTGGGTGAGGAGAGAGGAGTGTATAGGGTCTTGGTGGGGAAACCGGAAGGAAGGAGACCACTGGGGAGACCTAGGCTTAGATGGGTGGATAATATTAGGACGGAACTTCAGGAGTTGGGATGTGGGTATATGGACTGGATTGGGCTGGCCCAGGATAGAGACAGGTGGCGGACGCTTGTGAGTGCGGTAATGAACTTCAGGGTTCCGTGAAATGCGGGGAATTTATTGACTAACTGCAAACCAATTACCTTCTCAAGAAGGACTCTGCACCATGGAGTATGTAAGTATGTAACATTCTATTATCTTCCAGTTCAATCTGCGTCAGTTTAGAGGGATCTATATTTCTTATTCCAAGATGCCATAGAGATGCGGCACTAATGTGTACGACTAGTTGTGCCACTTGCTTTAGAGTCCAAAAACACATCCTGTCTGCAGAATATTGTGTATGTGTTAATTTATTTCCAGAACAATGATAATTTTCCTAAATATCATTAACCGACTGACATACGGAACGAGACGTGGTTTGATCGATTATTCACAACGTGGTAGAAAATTGAAGTATTCGGAGAAATGACACCAGCCCTGTTATTTGTCAGTTAGTTACCTCGTTTGGTGTGGCTTCCTGTCTTCATCTTCAAAGTAGCTCATGAAGTGTGCTAACCTGATGAAGGAGGTATCAAAATTGCACAACACGACGGCATATGATTGTGACACTTCACGACATCATGGGCTACAAATTTTAATCTTCTAAATGTGATATGCTTGCTTGCAGATAAGTTCTGACTTCTAAAATGACATTTAATCAGTTTCGCCTTGTAAAATTTAATAAATTAGATGTTGTATCCAAGACCACCAACCAATCAGAGGAAAGATTCTGATAATGAATACTGGTACCAATTATGGTGCAGCTGCCTGAGCAAGGGCAGTAGACGACGTCCTCATCTCCTACTGTATTATGGAGGCCGACATGGACTCCTTAGCGTTTGGAAGTGAAGAGCGATGGAAATGATTTAATTGGGTTTTTTAATACCAGCAGACAACTGAATTTACACTTATTTCCTTACAAAATATTATTATCGCCTTGGAACTGCTTTACTAAAAAGCTCAGAGTAGCATTTGCGAATTTTGAAATGAATGTCAACATTCAGTTTAACGCAAATTGTTTACGCGTCATGCTACCAGGGAAGAAACATCAGGTACAAAAGATTAAAAAAAAACAATGTATTTCCCACTAGATTTATACTTCAAGAGCTGCACAATCGATAAGTACTCAATACTCAGTAAAATATCTAATAAAACATAGGATGCAAAGAGATTGCAACAGTCCCTTTTAATGGTTTCGGTTAATTTCTACAAGACTGGATTCTTTACAAGAAGTTTACTTGAAGAATTCTCTCGACAAATGTGGCAATCGTGTGCGTGTTTATGGTACTTTGTCCGGTACTCATATGATAAGTTTTATTAATGTATTGGTTAACTGCAACTGGGTTTAAACCCGGTTTCATTGTGTTATTTTGTGTATTGTTTGTGTGTAAGTACACATTTACACACAAGCAATACACAAAACAACACAATGAAACAGAATACAACACATACATAACAATGAAAGTACATAAATATACATTAAGAATACATAAACATAACAATAAATATACATAAATTACAGAATTAAACAGGAATACAACCATTTCAAAATAAATGAACCCCTTCACTGCCCTAAAGAACCTCTCACCATTTCACTTTGCTTCAATTTTTTTTTCACTTATCCTATCAACCCTTCACTTCACTTCACTTTACTATTCATACCTGCAACTCACTTCCCTTAACTTCACTTCTCTTCACTATTTATGCTAGTCAACTCAGAAGCTATACCACTGAATATAAATATGTTTCTTTGTATCACTTTATCAACCAACAAATGCACTTACATAAACTTTCACATTAAAACACTTAAAATCGCGCCGACATGTTTCGATCCTAAGATGATCCTTAGGGAGCAACTTTGTTCCTTGCTAAAGTCATTTTAAAAGCATTCACAAATAATTCCTTTATATTAACAGGGTGTTGTGGCAGTATGCTGCCATAACACCCTGTTAATGTAAAGGAATTATTCTTTTAAGGTTTTAAAATGACTTTAGAAAGGAACAAAGTAGCTCCCTGAGGATTATCTTAGAATCGAAACATGTAGGAACGATTTTAAGTGTTTTAATGTGAAATTTTATGTAAGTGCATTTGTTGGCTGATAATTCAAGTGATTCTATGAAATGCACGGTGCAACAATAAAGATATTTCTTTGTATTTGGCTATATTCTGATAGTACTTCCTTATCAACACATGTTCCATGAAGGAGTGTATAGTTACCATCAACAGATATTTATTGGCCTTCTATTGACTCAGATTACATGGCTGCGTGTTTGGACCAGAACAGTGATTATCTTCAGGCCACTACTTAACACGAAAATGAAATTACAACTGCAGTTACATTTTCACAGATAGATTGAGATCTCAGTCCTTCATATAAGATAGGTGTAAATTTTCTGGGAGATGTAAAATATTTGCAATAAACAAAGTATTAACAATAAAACTCTAAACTGTCACTTTTAATACCGTTGTCTATTGACTTATGTGTTGTTTTCCCTGAAGAATTTTGTGTGTTTCGATTTCCTTGTCTCGTCCGATACTTACTGTTTACTTTGTGATGTGTGTGTGTGTGTGTGTGTCACAAATCATAGCTGAATTCAGTAAGAATAATATTGATATGTAAAGACATTATGTTATTATTTATCCTTCCTATGTTTTGTTTTCTGATAAATATTCAAATATATGCTGAAGTGCTACTCTTGATTATATTGTTATTGCTGTGTAAGTCCTGTTGTTATTTTTCATGTTGGAATTTTTCCTTCGAATCGTATCTTTGATGCAGGTGCTATTTTTCATCCCACAACCATTATCGAAGATATGTTTGAGAATATTTTAATATTTGGTTATTACATTACATAGTGTAACTATTTTAAAACCTACAGACGATTTACACTTATCTTTAAGAAATTCCAAATTCACTGACATAATTGTTTTGCTAAGTTGGTTAATATTCTGACAAAGTTCGACTTGCTCAGTTAGAATGAAACAGAAATTCTCTGACAAGCTTTTTAAGATATGCAGTCACATGACCGCTACCTGCTGGACGGTTGGGGGATCGAATCCCAGTGGGGCGCGATTTCCCGCACCCGTCCATACCGGTCCTGTTACCCATCTGGCCTCCTCTAAATGGATACAGACTCTTTCGAAGGAGTAAAGCGGCAGGGGGCATGAAGTTGATCACCCGGCCACATCTAGTGACAAAGTTAAAGGAAGAGCAGAGTTATACATCTACCCCTCTGGGCCTTCGTCACCTGTTCTAGGGTGAACTTAACCTCCACTGTACCTTTTACGAAGTTATGTGAGTCTCAAATGCATAGCTCCAGTAAGGTAACCCCTTTATTTGCTCTTGATGTTACAGCTAGTTTTACACATTGTCACGTGCAGATAAGTCAAACATATAACATTTTTGAGAACTTTATTATTGAAACCCCCCAGAAGAGTTTTCGAGTAAATTTCGATCTAATTCTCCGTTTTATTGTCTTGCTTTCTCCGGTGAATCACTTCTAGCTTCTTGTTACTGTCAGTTCCATCACATTAAATATCAACCCGCTGTCTCTCGCGGGGTTATTAACGTGACGTTTGGCATGCTAATTTTATTAGCTTCCATTCGCTTAACGTGTTCATCGATAATGTCTGAATTTTCAACGAAAATTAATATGAGGTAAGAATTATATTCCAAAATTTCTGGAAATAGAAATTTTTGAGAGATGCTGTAAAAACAAAATTAGCTGTTACTTTGCAGAAGAATTAGCTATTTGACATTCTTTCAAAGGGCAATATATATAAGGATAAATGATAGTGATGTGCGTTGCAAATCACGTGGATGGATACGGTAGTAGTCTAATATCTTTACCGTGTTCACGTACAGCGAGGAGACATAAAAGAGATAATCTAAAAAAAAAAACACACACACACACACACACAAACAATTCCAAGGGCGATACTCAAACCAAACAAGATAGACAATAACAGTGCTAACCATGACAATAATAATAATAATAATATTTATTAACTGCAATTGGGTTGTCACCCGGTGGCAGTGGTTATTATACATTGATACAAAATACGAAATTGGTTACTACTAAATTTAAGTCTGGAGGGCTACATGAGAAGCATGTAGTGGCAACTTGGAATGTTGGGAACCATCTCAGCATTTGCTTTTAGGCACAGGA
>Ga0123357_10007622_pt1 | contig 13407 bp, 8 predicted proteins | sample TergutEmb28metaG_FD_89873 | JGI IMG/M metagenome (GOLD analysis project Ga0123357, IMG submission 89873) | Embiratermes neotenicus P4 segment gut microbial communities from Petit-Saut dam, French Guiana - Emb289 P4 | ecosystem: Host-associated > Arthropoda: Insects > Digestive system > Gut ...
TTGCTGTGTGTACAGTGAAAAACTCCTGATGATGGACAGAGGAACTGTCCGAAACATGTAGAGTTTTATTCCAAAAATAAATTTGAGAAATTAGTGCATCTAGTTGGTTTTATTATAAGAATGAATATTACGTATGTGATCTATTATAGTTTTTTCATGACACATTAAAAATTTTGTCTTCAATAACCGTCCTCCACCACCTCAATGTTATTAAGTATCCCGACGTTTTGAAGGAGAGTGGAAAGGTACTATATTACTTCGAAACGCCGGGAACCGCCCACCGAACGACACAGCTTCGCATCCCAGAAGACCTGACTCACTAGCGACACCGCTGTGAGAGCCTCCTGTCTCTCAAGAGTCCTCTGTTCAACCACAACCAGTAACTTCTGCTCTGAAGAACCTAGTATTTTGTAGCGTAACTGGATGAGTAACGTCACTGGAACAGAACTCCGCTTGAGAAGTAACATTTTGCGGGCCAAATATGTTTGTGAACTCCGCACGCCTGATCGAAATTAATTCTGTAGAAAATTTTAATTATTAAAGTTCGAAAGCAGTCACCAGATGGCAGGAACTTAGGGGAAACCAACATAAAACCCTGTGAAGTGATGTGTCGATATGAGCTCGATATTGGTCCTTGTAGGACGGAAGATACTATCTAGTGTAACTGGTCATAGGACCGATAGAGGTTAATGACCGTCCTTATAGTCAAGAAATCCCCCTCCGTTTGTGGAACCCGGAGGTACATTACCGCATTCACAAAAGCCCATGGTATCCATATCGAATCAGATGAATCCAATGTATTATACACCCTGTTTCTCAAACGTCCATTTTAATATCATTCTTCCTTCAGCGCCTAGTTTTGTTCAGTGACATCTTCACATTCTTCTACTGAAATTTCGTATGCATTGCAGTGAGACCAGCACAGAACAGAAATCTTGTCAATGTATAAAATAAAAAAAATCGTGCAGAATTTGTAAGACAGTCGCCCGTTGTTTCATGTACAGCACAAACAGGTAGCACAATATACAGACTTTACCCTCAGTAACGTTCTGGTGCTCCCATAGGACTGATATGTACTCGAACTCAGTGCTGTATGCGTGTAATAGAATTTACAGTTGGTATAAACTTTTAAAAATGAAATTTAAGACGGGAACATGCAGGCAAGTAGACAGATAATACTGCTTCGAAGGATATATAACTATATCAGTAATGTGTCTCTAACAGATCCTGCGTTACGGTAGACACATATTTAATCCCATATCCGCCATAACCCCGCAGAGATTTCGTTAAGAACCATAACATTGCGTAATTATAAACTGATGAACGACGGTTGACATTGTGGTGTGTGTGTGTGTGTGTGTTTGTGTGTGGTGTGTGTGTGTGTGTGTGTGTGTGTCCAACGGTCTAACTACAGGAAGAAGGAAGCTGTTGACCTCAGCAAACATCCCTCCACCCCTTTCCCCCGTATCGCGACGCCTGCCTGATCGCTGCCTCTTTAGTTTAATGGCTAGTAAACGAAGCGCCGTACGTCATCCATTCCTGCACAGGACATTTGGTAGCGCGGCTTTTCCTTTCCACCACGCTCGATGCCACCCTTCCTCGTTCCAACGGGTGTGATATGAAAAGAAGATATCGGGCCTAAATGCTGCTGTTATTAGTTACGGTAACGGCGAAGAGACAGATATCCACATCTAACTTTCTAACCCTTCCGCGATTTCAGGCTTCCGCCGCGGTGTAAATGAGATCTTCGCTCTTGTGGGATGTTACGCAGCGTAGGATTGTGGTTAGTTACCGACTTTTGGGACTTATTTAGACCGATTGACCCTTGAAGATGGGATCGTAGGTTGTCCTGAAACGTCTTTGACTGCATAACATCCCAGAAGACCGAAGATATCTTTGTCACCGTTTCCTATAGAAGTTTGTGTTACATGCTCTTTGTCTACCTTCGGAATATTGCACAACTTTTGTGCAGAGTTGCTGCGCAAAAGTTTATATCTAACCAGATCAGCACAGTGACGGTAAAGTCCACCCTAGAACAGGACACAAAGGCCCAGAGAGGGAGTAGAGGTACAGCTCTACTCCTTCTGTATCTTCGGCGCTTGATGGTGGGGGTGGGGGGGCGTGGGCCCACGGCCAGTCTAGACGGGTACGGAACACCTCGCCCCCATCGGGATTCGGTCCCCGCAGCGAGTCGCTATACGGTGAATACTGTGAAATGTCTGTCAATGTGATGAACGTTTTAAAATAGGCGTCGGAATATCCAGTGAGATCCTGTAAGTTGCAGGTGTGGCTACTGTCAGTTATTCCTTGTCAGCTCCGTCTAAGGAGCATGCTTGAGATTTGAGAATATCGCAAGGATGTGAAGAACATCCATATTGTGGTCTTCTGCGTTGTGACACCGTGTAGTCTGGTAGTTGGATGCACATGTTTCTGAGGAACACGCTGCCTCTATCTTTAGCTCATAAATCAGTGTATTAATGGAACCATGGAACAAAAGCTTTCAAAATTTAACCCTTACTACGCTAGTAAACAAATTTCCTGCCCCTTTGGAACCCGGAAGCTCAGTTGGTATGGTGGCTAGGCTACGGACTGAATGGCAGGCGAATCACGATTTGATTTCCGGCAGGATAAAGCTATTTTTCTCTTCTCGGAAGCGTTCAGACCGGCTGTGTGGCCCACCGAGTCTTTAATGGGAATCGATGGCTCTTTCGCCGGGGATAAAGCGGCGGGGGCGCGAAGCTGACCACTCACCTCCATCGAGCGCTAAGATTAAGAGTCAGTGGCGCAATATCTCCACTCCCCCATATGCTTTCATGGCATGCATAGGGAAAACTTTGCCTTTACTGTTGGAGCCCGTGAGTTCGTTACCTTGTTCACAAAAGCCCACCACTCGACCCCAACATCAGCGAGTTGAATCAAGTCTCTAGCTTCGTGATTTTTTTAATCCATTTGAATAATACCCTCTCCTCTACGCCTAGACATCCCTCAAGTTCCCCTTGAGGTTTTCCACCACATCCATCTCATCATCCGTGTCTGAATTCGCAACAATAGCACATTTATACGGAGTTCCGCAAGTTTCTGGTAATACTAAATATATACTTAGAAGTCGGGCACCGAACGTGTAGGTATCATTCCAGCTTTGATTTTAGGAAGTCCTGGGTTCAAATCTCGGCCCGAAGACCAGATATCCTGCCTGAAGCATTTCGTGGTTTCCCTCAGTCTGTCCAGAAAAAATGCTGGGATAGTACCTGAAATTACCTCGCGGGCACTTGCTTTCACGTCTTATGCTGTATAGGCTACACAGAACTACTGACCGTTGTTACGTGAACAGATACTTGAAAGTCATCCATATGTATAATGGGACAGCACATTTATCATCGTTGACCAGAATCCGGCCTGCGGTCTGATATCAGAAACATGATGCAAAAAGATATGAAATTATGAAAATAATTATATTATCCTCATTCATACGGAAACATAGCAAGACAAGCAATATACATAGCCTATAACGTAACAATGAGGTGCGTTTGGGTAACCATTGTTGCATTTGAATAGCAATAATTATTCAGGGGAATTTGAGTAATAGTAAGCGCCTAATATGTTTTCGTAAAAATCTCGGCAATGATTCGTAGGCAGCTCTTCATTTGAAGAATGCAAAATTGTCGAAGCATTGACTTACAATATTTACTGGATACTTTTAGGTTATAACATTTATTTAAAAAAATTGGAAATGCGAATTCTTACCCAATGCGTCGGGTAAGAATTTGCGGAAGGTCAAGTAAAAGTACGCATCAGGGAGGTGACGCTAATTTGCCAGAACTTCTGAAGTAGAACAGCAGTCACACTTACACTGCCTTGATTCGTAAGCTGTAAAAAGCATCACTCCACCATTCCTTACATCTATAATACTGCATGCAGTCTTCTTCAGGTGGACATCACTATTCTTCTCCACATATTGGGCGCATGGTGTTAGGCTTGAGGACAACAGTTTTGTCTACCAGATTTCATCTCACAACCGTTCGTTGACATTTTGCTTCAGAACAATATTCATGACACATTCTTTTCGCAATGTACATACCTGCAACACCTAAACAACACGTCGACAGTAACCAGTTGCGTGCGATCTGCAGACACGGTCTTGCCCACGAGTCTCGCTCTCCGTTTCGTGCATTCACCTTGGATAACTTACTGGGAGCAGTGGTGATGCCACTTTTACGCATATTGAAAATTCTGTTCGGGGGGAGGGGGAGGTACGTTATGCTTTTCAAATACAACACGTAAATTATCAAAACATCTGTTTACCTGGACTTCATGGAAACCTATAATTCTTCCAAGGCTGCATTTTTCGTGCCGTCTGATTGACAAAATTTGTCTTTTGCAAAAGCTGATTACCCAGTCCCATCCAGGGGTCTTCTTTTCTCTGTTAAATCTGTCACCAGTTCCGTTCCTCTCAGCATACTCGATGGCTAATTCTTTTAGTCCACAGAATCTGGCGTCTGAATCTCTGCAATAATCAGCTGATTATTTCTCTTCCTGGTTTGAAAACGTAGGCTTGAAGCGACCTGGAGAAGTCGGTACTGTCCCTGTCTTCAGCCTCTTTCTCAGGGTTGATTCAGGTACTCCAGTATCTTCAGCGATTGACCTCTTGCCTTCTGCAGTTTCCATACTCGGTTATCATTCTCATGACTTCGGCCGTGAATTTGAATGACCTCCGTTTTCGTCTTGTACTTGCCCATCGCATCTAACAGAGTAAAACACTGTTCAAAGTATGACAACCGTCGTTTAAAAAATGCGAATTATGTAGCTTTATAGTGCGTGTAAATGTGGTTCGTTTAAAGAGTGCGCGCACTCTTACCCCTTGCACTCTCAGACGAGTCGCTCAATTTTGTAATCGTTTCCTATAACCGCCATGTTTGTTATATTGTGTGTTTGAATAAGCAGCCACATAATGTTTTGATTACCGGGACTTTTTAAGACACAGACGTGCCTTTCGACTGGAAGCATTTCAGGGGGAAATTATTACTTCGTCTCACTAAAGACTTAGAGTTTTTCTAGACAAAACTGACAGTTGCCACTCACGCTGAGTCTGAACGTCACACCTCTCAGAATTTCTTGCTTCACTGGCTGAAGTAGTTGCGTGAACTGTCGCCGTTTGCATTGTACTGCTACCTGTGGCCGGTTTCGATAAATTAGCACAGCACATTCTTAGCAGCTGCGGACTTTTACCTGACGGTACCTCCCATATTCTGTGTCTCTGTAATCGTAGTCAATCCAGAACGCAAAGCGCATGCGCCATATTGTATTATCGTCTGTGGCCTGTCCGGCTGTACCATATTTTTCCATATTATCTCATAAACGGCGCGAGTTTCGGAAAAAGAGCTATTCAACAAAAAATGTTTGTTTTGATTTTCTCTAAACTTATACCAAAACATTTCTCATTCAACGAAGATTTCAGCGAGATATTGTCATAAATGCACATAGGTCTTCAAGTAAAGTACCCGTTATTCTTGTCAGATTTTAATGAAACTTGAATTTTGTCGACAGATTTTCGAAAAATACTCAAGTATCAAATTTCGTGAAAATCCGTTTAGTGGAATCCGTGTTGTTCCGTGTGGACAGACAGATATGACGAAGTTAGTATTCGCTTTTATAATTTCGCCTGATAATGGTTTTTGCACTTAAACCGAAACGTGTTGCATTAAACTTATGTAATAATATAACACAAAACTTAGTTGTGACTGGCAACCTTCACCCTTTCACTCCAAGTAGGAATCATGTATGATGTGGCCCGGAAACACTTGTTTCTTTTTGATTTTGGTTCCGTGCCCAAAAGTTTCCTTGCCGCTGCTATAAATAAAGCAGTTTTGAAGCACCATGGTAGGGGTTTACACGAACTAAGTGAGAAATTAAATTTTGATGAATGTGAGATTTTAATCTCAAAACATACCTTAGCACTGACAACCCAGTGATGTCTGATAGGAAAGCATCGGATTCAAATGGGTATGTGCGTATGAACACTACATTTTATATCCCCCAAAAATAACTATTTGGGAGGGGGGAGGGGGGGGGGGATATGAGGCTTGAGTTTTTCATGTCCTCGAAAATTACAGTTCTGCCTTCTGGATTTTTGCCAACCTTTCGGAAAAATTTACTGTTTCCATCTTCAAGGTAGAGTTTAGCGAGAGGAAGCAGATTCCTTGGGGATGTTGGTGCCTGTTATAAGCCGGAAGTCCTCAGTGTAAATATAACGCTGTATTTGAGTTGCTTTTAAGTTCTGAATTTTGCACAGAGAATAACATAAACACTTGGTCGTTTTACTTCTGATATGTTACTCAACAAAGGTTTATTGTGCATATCTTATATCGCTGTGTATTTTGTTGATTGTTTCAGCTTCTATAATGCAAGGCCCGAACGGTATGCAGCCTCCGGTCAACACAATAAAACTTGAAAATCCGGGATACTACTGCAATAGCTACACACCACCTGCGCCTGAACATTCCTCCATGATGACTTCAGGGGCATATAGTAAGTACACGGTGGGGCCGGCTTTTGTACTGAGTGTTAACACTGTGACAGTCACTTGCAGTGTGGTGTGCGAGTTGTGAGTTCTTCATGTTGCGGTCAGGTTTGACGTGACGGGACAGTGACTGCCAAAGTTCCGTTACATGTCCTGCTGATTTTTGATACACACGTGAATAGATTTTACTGGCTGAGGGCTGGACGGTCGGGTGATCGAATCCAGGTGGGGGCGAGATTTTCCCATCCCGTCCAGACCGGTCCTGAGGCCCACATAGACTCCTATACAATGGGTTTCTGGTAATTCCCGGGGGTAAAGCGGCCGGGAGGTGGCGCTAACCTACCACCCCCATCTAGCACCGAGGTTAAAGAAGAGTGGAACTAAACCTCTACTTCCCCTCTGCGCCTTAATGGCAGGTTATAGGGTGAACTTTTAACTTTACACGAATAGAAAAACGTAGTACATATTACATGGGAGTTGGGATATCGTAGTTGGTATAGCGACTAGGCTACAGGCTGGACGGTCTGGAGTTCGAATCCCGACAACTGAGAGAGATTTCTGTCTTCTCCAAAACGTCCATACGAGCTCTGGGGACGGCCCAGCCTCCTATTCGGTGGGTACCAGAATCATTTCTCGGGGGTAAAGCGGTTGGGGCGTGATGTTGGCAACTCACCCCCGTGTAGTGCCAAGATTAAGAGTGGAGCTGTACTTCTCCCCCTGTAAGCCTTCATGGCGTAGACAGGGTCAACTTTATCTTCACCACATATGACATGCACTGTAAAGACTTCATTCCTTAAAAATTTTAACGAAAAATATTATAAGGATATTCGTGTAATCATGATGTACCTGTTCTTGATAGTAATAAAAAAAACCATAATTGCATGAGGTTGTTGATTTCAGCTGTAAAGCCTAAAAATAGAATAGAATAAAACAGAATAGAATAGAATTCATAAAATGGAACAGAATGCAGTTTAGTTACATTTCCCCTCTAGGTCCTTCAGCGGATTAAGCCCAGGATGTGGTAGAGGTAATGGTATGATACAATATTTATTTCATGTGCAACGAACAGTAAATAGTTGTGTACAGTGAAAGCAAAAAAGCAGCTGTTTCTCACTTCTTGTCCCCTCCAAATATTTTTTTCGCACCTCATTTTATCTTGAAATATTTTTCGTCACGTCTTCTCGTCTTGGAATGTAATTTTATCGCCTCATTTTTATCTCGAGATATTTTCCTCGTCCCTTCTTCATCTCTAAATACTATTTTTTCTTCATCTGTTTTACCACGAAATATTTATCATAGTCCCTTATCATCTCTAAACATTACTTTTTCTCATCTCTTTTTATCTCGGAATATTTTTTCCGTCCCTTTTTCATCACCAAATATTTGTTTCCTCGCCTCTTTTTGTGTCGAAATGTTTTTACTCGTCCGTTCTTCACCTCTCATGATTATTTTTCCTCGTCTCTTTTTATCTCGAAATATTTTTCTAGTCCCGTTTCCTCTCCAAATACTTTTTCCTCGTCTCTTTTTATCGCGACATTATTTTTCTCAATTCCTTTCATCTTTCGTGTTCACCATTTCCCTGAACCACTTCGCCATATTGGGACAATGCATCGCCATGTAGGTTAGTCTTCGTGCTGTAAGATGGCGGCGGCACATTCCTACAAAATGCTTGTATCCGTCTACCACATTACACAGTATTACATCCCAGAAGACCACTATCTTCATATACCTTCAGAGACAATGTCAGATCCCACGTACATAATTAATGTTCTGAAATTTAACGTCTCACAGTATACACTATACTTTACAGGTCCATTGTCACTGCCACGGAGTTCACAGAGCCCAGGAGAACCTCGTAATAAACGGCTGCGTCGCCTGAGTTCCACAGAAGAAGAGATGGATCTGGGAGCAGGTCGTGATAAAGGGACAGGAGAAGTCGCCTACTATGGTCAAAGTCCAGCATCCCTTTCCAGTCAGACCAGCTGGCATTCAGATGTCGACCATGGTGGGTTAGGTACTCTAACCTTTCTTTCACTCGTAATTCTTATTAATATCTGTACATATAAATTCTTGTTGCTTTGATTTCATTTGTGCACTTCCAGTTACATTGTGGAGAAAAAAATTCAAATAATGCTCTTTTCATCCCGGTTCTGAATAATTTGCTCCCCGCAGGGATTTTTTCTTTTCCATTATTCTCCTTTCATTTCTGTGTTTCACTATTACTTTATTTATTTGTTCATTTATTTATTTATTTATTCCTTGTTTGTTTCTTTCTGTCTTTCTTTCTACGTATATATATAGTTCATATTTATTTTGTTCAGCTTCCATGCCAGTGGCTGAATTAGTTGAACCTTATTCCATTTCTATTTAAACAAATTAAAGTAAAAAGGGCTTTCAGAATTGCTTTCTGAATCTTGTGTTTCTTAATGACCATTCCTGTAATTCTGATTGAGATTATTTTAAAAAATGCTGATATTTTAAATGAATGTAAATTTGTATTTAATTTAAGGTATATTACTTTGTGACATGGGTCATTATATTTATACCTTTTTGCATTCTTTGAATGAAAGATGTTGCATATGTCTTCAATACAGTGAATCACAATTTATGCTCTTGATATATAAGGTTCAACTGAACTTTAAGCTATTTTAATTACAAACACATGCCCATCCATCAGTAACTTTTTGACAGATATATGAAATAATTTATTTTTTTTTATCTCACTGTTCTTTCATTTAAGGAAAATCACCAGCTATTTCAGAGACATTCATTGAACAATTGCATTCTGCATGTAATGATCTATGGGATCAAAACATTTTATGGTCCATAAATGAGGAGCACAAGCCAGACAGAGCATATTTCATGTTTGGTTGCTATGTGAGTGGAGCAGAAAATAACCAAACAATTTGTTTGTTGGTTGTTGCTTGACATCAGAATTCTGAAAACAGAAGTGGTTTCAGAAGGCATGAGCATTGTTTGCATTTTAGTAATTACAAAAAGCTGTAAGACACAGTTCAACCCTCTGTTGACACAGCTTTTTGACATAGACATTTTAGTTACACTGCTGTTTTCCTCCACACTAACATAACAAAACACTTACAGAGATTTCATTACCATATTTGCTCCTGGCCCCCAGCATTTTGTTTTACTATTGATATTAGTTGATAGTCCAAGGCTTTCTTAGCATAAGCTGTGTGCATGTCTGTGCTTATCAAGTTACTTTTAATACAATAGAATCAGCGCTTTTTTTCAGCTGGTTTATGCCAGTATCTACTGGTGGACAGTTGTTGCATATCAGCAGACTTGTCAAAAGTTTCACATCTGCCATTGCGTTGTACATTTTGATCTTGAAGCTTCTTTTATTAGAGTACCACCTAACATGTTTGCAGGAAAAAAAAAAGCGCTGCATAGGACTGTGTGTGTGTGTGTCTTTGGAAAGAGTAACAGTGGCAGTGACATATACATATTAGTATTGAATGTAACTGAGATTTTAAATTGGAGTTTTCTTACATGCTTTCCCTTTTACTTTTGAATGAGATAGTACAATAATGCTTTCTGGCGCTTCAGCAGTCCTGTAGTCTCAGTAAACAGCAGCAGAGGACAGGCAGTGGAGGTAGATGTTGGGAAGAACTGTGGGTGCATGCTTACAAAAGCTTTGACCAACACAGACTGACAGCTTGACAGTCATGACTTTTATTTTTAGTCACTTTTAGGAGACAGTGAATAGACATAGATGTATGACACTAGATATGTAGATTGATGGACAGACAGATGGATTAGTTAGTTTAGTGCAACACTTGCTTCCAGGTCCACCCTCCGTGCATTCACCCCACCTGGTGCATGCTGGCAAGGTTGCCAAGCCTTCACCCAACACGATATCAGCGAGCTTTTCCCCGGCACCAGTATTGGTAACTTGCGGGGTCGGGTCCGGGGTCCTCAGAGCGCCCAACACTAACGAGGAACCTTCTTTATCTAGTCATGAGAACCATCACCTTCACCCCAGTCGGGCTGGGGCCAGGGCTAGCCCACACCCCCGTGAAGGTAGGTTTAGGTGGCTTGCTGCTGCTGGGCTTAGATCTGTATGCACCAGGTGACTGGGTGGAAAACTCCCATTCTTCACCCATATTCACTGGGTCAGATGTCTGGCTGCCTGCCTGCCTGCTTCCTCTTCCAAATTTCTGGGTGGAACTTTCTCTGCCTGCTTCATTATTCTGACATTTCTACCACATTTCCACTTCTGTTTCCACATGCACTGCCATCTCTGTACTGCATCTTCATTTACACGACCACTTTTAATGGGTATACATACCACTGTGTGCTGGTATCTTCAAATGCCGCTTCCACATTTCATACTTCTCAAACAAATTTACTCTGCAGAACTCATAAGCAGTGTGTGAACAGTTATAGTATGACAGTTTCTTCATATACTAGGACATCTCCTAACCTCTGAATTCAGTGGGCGCAACTGTCATCATGACATTTACGAAGTTAAAGCTTTGTTCAAAACCTGTGCTAACATTACATATCTAAAGATGCACAAGCACATGGAGAGGATGTTTGCCATGCTTTGTCATCACCAGAGAAACATTTTCTTCTTCTTTCTACTCAAACCATCATGTGTTCTTTCTGCATTTGTGTCACTTCTTTATTGGTTCTTTCCACTCCCTCATGCATAATGTCCAAACTTGCTTGTATCACTACTCATTCCCTTGTGTGTAATAGCATTTACTGATTTTAGTATCCTTGCACATCACTTCCTTATGTCACTTTCTTTCCCATCTCCTTAACACTTCAGTTAGAAGTGTTCAGAAATACTTTTCAAGGTCATTAAGAGACTCTGTTGCTTAGTACTTTTACAGAATCTAATTTAAATATGTGTGGAGTCTCGTGAATGCATTTGGTAAAACAGCTAGCTGTTAGTACTACTTGCATCCATGTTAAGGTTGACATAGCTCCAGCTTTGTCACACATTTCCTTATTTTCCACAAAATATCAGCCTGCTAGATATTCATTCTGCCAGTTAGGTAGAGTGTGATATCAGTGTCCTGTTTCTTGCCACCTGCCTCTGCCAGACTCTCCTCTTCCATTATATGTTTACAGTTGAAATTGGTAACCATATCATGTCCAGTTTTATATTTGTCCAGTTCCTTGCTGTCCTGAATCCTTTCAATTAACCGTTTGTTCTAGCAAAATGTGAAGGCATCTCAGAATGGTTAATCATTGTGTAGTAACCAATCTTAATCGTTTTGTTTCAGTCTCCCCCTCCTCATTGCATGATGACAGGCTCATCTGTTAACAGGTACTACTGTGGTTCGTTCACTGTGTATTAGCTGTGTGATTCTGCTCTGCTCTACGTATCTCTCGGTGTCCGTGTTCTTTCCCTCTCTATGTCTCCGGTTATTGGCTGTTGTTTAAGTGGACTTTCACATTACAGTCACACTTATTCAGTTAATTGAATTTACCAGCATTTAAATTTAAATTTCAGCTTGACAACTGTATTACTGTTATTGATTTTTGTGATTATGTATAATCCTTTATTTAGCGACCTAATTGTTTTTCTCTGTGATTATTTTTCCCAGTAAGTGTTAACCCATGAATGGTGTTGTTACATTTTCCTTATTTTGGTAGAATTATTATTCATATTTCCTTACCAGTTTATAGCCTTCTACACCTGTTTACAAATTTGTTCTTAATTTAATTCTTTGTATTTTCTCATGTTCCATACCTTAAGCTCACAGCCTGTCCCCCAACTTTTGAAAAATGCTGACATAATTTGTCTTTTTGGGTAAATGATTTCTGACATCTTTATCAGCATATACAATTATTTTATGAAGCTAACTTCTAAATTTTAGTGACTTTTATCTCTAGGTTAGTACCCTGCATGAACTGAGGCTAGTGTCTCACTGGTATTGGAAATGTAACACATGCTGTTTGCAGTCCTTGCCTTCCACTAGAGCTGTCCACATTCTTTGCAGTTCTTGTTGCTCCTCTACAGTGCTTGCTTAACAATCAACTGCACTGGTTCACATTTTAAAATTTGCTTTGAAATATTCCCTCATACTGTATGGATGTGTCTGAACAATTCCTACCGTTTTGGCTTCCTGTTGTGTCTTTCTTTGCTAGGCCTTGGATTTACCTGAGATATTTTAATGTTACCTTCTTTCCACTTTTCATCATGTGTGTTGTAAGATAGCTGTTGATTGAAATCCAAACTGTTCAAAGTGACTTTGATGGAGTCAGTATGGAGCACTGTAACAGCTGATTCTGCACTGTTGGAAAAGTGAATATGGGACCATTATTTATTGCTTTGCATGTTACATGGAACTTGTTACATAGTTTTAGATATTAATGGGGAATAGAAGGCAAATTTGTTGGATACTGCAGACTCTGTTTAAAGGAGTCTGAAGTCTGAAGATTTTGGGTGATAGTTACAAGAGTTGACATTTTAACAATGACCTGTAGCCTTCTATTCCATTCACTTGAAATTGGTAATCGATTTCCTCTTAAGGTAATTTATGTTGTTATATGATACCAATTTTATATATTTGTGGTTTATTTTTCTGCCAGATACAGAACATTGTATTTTGTCTTCTGTATGAGCTGCTACAATCTAGGTGTGCACCCAGAATTTTTCAATGGGGGATAGGAGGTGCTGGTCCAAAGGCTATATATAATTTATTTTTTATTTTAAAAATTGTCATAAAAATGATGTCAAAGTATAACTGTAGCATAACACCATATGCAACTGTACTCAGATACAAACAAATATAACTACATGTTCCATGACTCACCCGCCTAATATATAATCACAAGGTCCAGTCTTTTTTTTTTTTTTTTTTTTTTTTTTTTTTTTTAAGACATCTTAAATTTTTTTTTTTTTTTTTTTTAAA
>Ga0123357_10007625_pt1 | contig 13406 bp, 11 predicted proteins | sample TergutEmb28metaG_FD_89873 | JGI IMG/M metagenome (GOLD analysis project Ga0123357, IMG submission 89873) | Embiratermes neotenicus P4 segment gut microbial communities from Petit-Saut dam, French Guiana - Emb289 P4 | ecosystem: Host-associated > Arthropoda: Insects > Digestive system > Gut ...
GAGTGGACCCCGTTCCAGACCCACTACTACTCAGAAAATCTGGTAGCGCCGGGGATCGAACCCGGGACCTCTGTATCTGTAGCCAGAAACTCTGACCACTAGACCACAGAGGCGGTCAAACATGGTATATACTCTCCATTTTTTCCTCTTCAAAATGCAGTTTGTTTCATAAATCTAACGTATTTGGTTCCTGTAATATTCACATTTAATATACAGGATGTGCTAAAATTAAAGAAATAATTCCGGCGCCAAAAGGTTAATATATACACATCTGTACAAAACACTTCTTAACAATCCATGAAAAAGTACAGAACTTGTTTGTGTGTTTGTATATTTGCTTTATGTAGGGTTTATTTAATGAGTTATGGGCCAGGATAGCATAGTCGGTATAGCAACTTGCTATGGGCAGAACAGTCCAGGGATTGAATCCTGGTGGGAGCAAGATTTCCTGTACCAGTCCGTACTGGCCCTGGAGCCCACCCAGTCTTCTGTGCTGGGTCTCTTTCCTGGAGATAAAGCGGCTGGGACGTGGCCTTGATCATTCACCCCATCCAGCGCCAAGGTTTAAGAAAGAGTAGAGCAATACCTCTTCACACCACACGGACCTTCATGGCCTGTTCTTGGGTGAACTTCACTTCTACCCTTTACCTGTAATGAGTCAGTAGTTCGGACCATGTACATTGGCAGGATGATTAGTTAATACAACTAGTACCTGCCATGCTCTGTTTATGTCTTGTGAACTGCTGAAACTGGTAAATAATTATGAGAAGTCTAGACTAGGTCCTTAGTTGGCCCTGTGTATGGTATACAGTTTTACAGAATGTCACTGGGTGCAGCTGGTTTATGACACCATGCATGGGTCTTCCGACTTCCTTTCTACCTTCCAGCTTACTTTCTTTCATTTTCTTGCCACCCTTGTTTGATCACTTTTTAGTCACATTCCCTTGCCACTGCTAACTTCTGCTTTTAACATCTGCTGCCATACTGGGAATTTTGTGTATGTCATTCATTTCTTAATTGGTTCTGATTCTCCCTAACCCTTGCTCAGTTACTGGCCATTCCACCTTCCATACTTGCAAGATATGAGGTACTTACAGCAGTGATGAAGATCCATCTTTCAGGATATGACACCAAGCAAATTGTTATATGGGTACAAATGTTTTGGAGGAGCTTGTTGCCGTCCCTTAAGATGGAAACAACAGGCTCCCCCGAAACATTGGTATCTATATTTGAATCTACACAGCATCACATCTCAAAAGACTGGAGTCTTCACCATACCCATAAATGTTACTGTTCCACACATTTAATCTGTGTTTATACTTATCTGCCACAGGCCATAATTTGTACCATACATCGCAGTTTCTTATACTGCTTCTGTTAAGTTAACTTGTGCGTTTAGAATCTAGCCAGGTGCTGAATCAGAGGTGGTGCTATAACTGCACACTGAGGTTCTGATGGTGGAATGGCGGTTGGCATGGGAAACCCATCTGGTTGAGGAAAAACCTGCACCATTGCCACTTGGCTGCATTACTTTTCCTGCTTTTCTTCCTTGCTATGGAATTCTAACAGCAGTCCAGTAGTATTTGTTGCATATTTAGATCCACACAATAAATAGTAGCCATTAACTGTGATACAAACTTTGATGGACTGCAGGATTGCATAACAACAAGGGTTCATGTGATATGTCATGTCATGTCATGCGGATTTTTGATTGGTTTTTATTCAGATATTTATGTAATTAATTAGTTTGATTCAGTTATGGCCAGGGTACATGGCAAATATGGGAGAGAAATTCAGAATTTTGGGGGTTATATTGACATGGATTTTGAAGAATTACATTTTGGGGGGCATGAGTTGGATTCATCTGAAGATCATTTAATTACACACACCAACACATACATATATATATATATATAATTTAAGAAGTCTAAAATTTACATTAAAACATGTAAAACTTTAGCAAGGAACAATATACGCTCCCTGAGGATGATCATGTGTTCGAAACATGTAGGAGCATTTTAAATGTTTTAATGTAAATTTTAGACTTCTTAAATAATATATATATATATATGTATATATGTGTGTGTGCATGTGTTGGTGTGTGTAATTAAATAATCTACAGAATGCACGGTGAAATGATAAGAATAAAACAAATCGTCTTCTAGGATGTGACCCCTTGTAGTGTGGTAGGTAAATACCATCTTCTTGGGAACCTGCTATGTCCATGTTCAGAGTAGACTTATTCACACTCAGGAATACAATTATTTTCATAAATGATATCCTTATAACCTGCAATGTGATGTAGATTGATCTGGCTCAGTGTAGGGACCAGTGGTGGACTGTTGTGAGCATGGTGACGAACATTCAAGTGCCATAAAATTCAGGGAATTACTTGTGTAGCTGAGAAACTATTAGCAGCTCAAAAACTACTGTGCTCCATGGCTGTAGTTATCATATAATATTGTAAACTACATGTGCTTGATGAGCAGCATTATGAATTTTTGACATATGTATTCACGTATTTGCTTAGTATAAAAACATTGCACTTAAATCCCACTTCTGCGGTTGAACAGATTTTCATAAGTGCATGTTTGGTGGTGTTTTAATAATTGTATTACTGGTTATTAGTTTGTATAAAAAGTGTCTTCACGATCTGCCTGCAGTTCAGAAATTAGTAACGTGCAGTGTAATAATTGGGAAAACAGCACTGGTAGATATGTGCTAGAGAACCTTAGAACTTACCAGTATATTTGTGCTACAGAACTTTAGAATTGTTTCTGCCAGCAACTAAAAGTGAGTTCTTCCTATTGTGTCAGTGATGTGACATTTTCTTTCCCAGCCTACGATTTTTGTCTTTACACCCCAGCATGAATGCAGTATGATTGCTATCAGATTGGAGACACCACCACATCCTCATACATTTTAACCCTTATCCTGCTAATGTGGAGAATATGGTGAGCTCCTAATAATGCCAGCAGATGGCAGTTGGGATTTAACTCGGCGTTTAAAGGGTTAATGTCTTATGATCAGTAAAAGCAACATGACAAATGAACAAGCATGTAGGGGAAAGTGACATTAATATCACTCCTATTCATAATTGTGGGATTGATGTATGATTCAGTAACTTCATACTTGGACCTCAAATGTTCTGATTGTGCTGGCCACTTATTGGTGTAGATTAATAATTGTCAGGGAAAAACTTTTAAGTTCGTTGACAGATATTTGCCCCACTTCCACTTTCCTCTGTCACAAATTTCACATGGTCTGCCCTGGGATTGAGCCTGGGTCTGCATAGGGTGAAGCTGAGCTGTGGTGTGGACCTTGCAACGCTGAGATAGAGTTGTGGTACGGTAACAGACCTTAAAAATACACACTGTTTCTAAGTAATTGTGGAATGTGAAACAAGCTGGCATACATGCAGAATTCTGTCATTTAAATTTCGGTTTAACATAATTAATTCATGAAAAACAACATAAATCAGTACAATATTTGCATTGGCAAGGAGTAACAAAATTCTTGACTTTGATCCTGTGACCTTCCACATACAGGCCCATCATACTAATCCCTGAGGTAATCTACTTTTTATAGAATCATCCATTTTCGTCATATGCTATAAATGAGACATTAACAACATGAGATTTGCAGTACAGGAAGTCTGAAATGGGAAAGTGGACTTAATGAGCTGTGCCAAGAACTGCATATGTGCTCCTGTGAACCAAATAATTTAGGATTTTCAAGTACTGATCCAGATGCTTTACAGTTTTTTGCAATCCACATGTTCTTTGCTGATTTGTATACAGAGCTAGTGCATGTGTAGTTATAGTGTGTTTGTTGTCAATTGTATTCTGTGAGCATTGTGTATATAGTCTTCGTGAGGGGCCGCATGCTTAATGCCACTGCGGTGTTCTGTTGTATTGCTGGTATGTTGCTTCACATTATGAAAAGTTTTGGGGATAAATTGTTAGCTTATGATACGTATTTGAAGTAAACAAATATCAATTTAAAGCAGTCACTTAATTTTTATATTTCCCTTACACACAGGACGATTTGGAGTCTCTGCGTCACTCCTCAGCTCGAGAACGTTCTCACTTGTCTAGCAAATTGGCGCAAAGTGAAGAAGAGGTTCGACATCTCAAAGACAGAGTTGCCGTTCTTGAACAGAGGACAAATGCTGAATGTATCAACCTGGGTGCGGAGTTAACTGTGGACGAACGGGTTCAGGCTTTGTTGAATGAACGGATCTTATTAGAACGGAGGCTCGAAGAAGCCCATTTGCACCTTTTAGAAATCAAGTCTTCGTGGAGTGAGAAGATAGCATCACTTGAGACCCAAGTTGGGCGCCTCTGTCGCCAGGCCGCTGAAGAAGGAACAGAGAGGCGACGAACAGAACAGGAAAGAGATGCTCTTATGGAGAGAATCAAAGCTCTAGAATGTATTGTTGACAAGGGAAAATCCATAGCAAAGGAAAAGGATGATAGAATAGAAAGAGTAAAGGAAGAGAGAGATGCACTGATAGAGGAATTGAAAGATGTGAAGATTAAGAGGGACCAGGAAGTAGGCAGTCTACAGCAGGAAATTGTGAGTTTGAGAGACTCGCGTATAGCTGTAGTGTAGACAAGCTGAAGTCTGCAAAGTCAAATGTTCACTATGCACCAGGTTAAGAGAGGAACATTCATCTTACAAAGGGTTTTTATTTCATCATAGTACCTTTGCATTTTATAGTAGTCTGATACTGTCTCTGAAATAAAATAATGTACACAAAGGCTCATAAGCAACTGCATTATGATAAATAGAAAGTTAGTGAAATTGTATTCCTACACTTTGTTTTTAATTAAATATATTATCCACGTCACTATCTTGATTATGGTTTTGTGAAGTTTTATGTCTTAGACTCATTTACACATTAAGAACTTTCTTATGTTAAGCCAATTATAGCTACATTAGTTCAGTCATGGCAGCTTGCCATTTGTTATTGCTGCAACGAATATTGAATATCTTAATTGGATGGGGAATTGTATCTTTACCATCACTGGTTATGAAATGATGGCTGAGAAAAAATGTTCCAGTGCGTTTTTAATTTGCTTGTAGTGAATTTAATTTGTTATGTACATTTTAAAATGACTTCTTGTCATACTGCACCATATTTAATTGATGCAATTTATTCCCTTTTTAAGTATGAAACAAGTAAAGTGAGAAGTGTGCAGAATTTGTGATATTGTGTTCAGATAGTTTGACAGCCCACAGATAAAATTGTCTTAAAAATAGGGAAATGGAGAAAATATGGTAGAAGGAAATAAAATCAGGATAAATTGTAAATAGAATGGAATTTTGAGATTACCGATTAAACTGTGCGCCAACTGTGTACGCTTCAATTTTTAATGCACAATAATACTACACATAAACACAAATCATTTATCTTCGGGGATGTTAGTCGTGAACACCAGAACATGTAGGAACTGTTATCTAAAATAAGTCACTTATGCTGATATGTGTTGTGATGATCTAATAAAATTACAGTTTACAAGGAATGGAAGTTAATGGTAATATTCATTGACACTAAGTTCGTAAAATTGAGTTTTGTTTTAAGCTACAACATTTTGTATTTCACACTGTTACAAATTAATGAAATCTGGTATCAGTTCAAGATAAAGGTAGATAGGGTTAAATATGCTCATTGCTTCAAATATGGTTAATTCAGTGGGAACTCTAGGTACTTATTCTAACAGGCACCGACTGTACCCATTTAGGTTTTGCATGGTTTTCGTCATTTTCCCTCTCGAGGCAAATGGCAGGGTAGTATTGTAAATTAAGTCATATTTCTCCATTCTGTGTCCTTTCTAGTTCATTGTTTATCCCCATTCAGTAATTTTACACTATAGTTTGAATTACTGTCATCGTAATTAAATAAGGTACATACGTACATTTTTTGTACCAATACTAAAGTTTGGACACAGTTGTGTTTTTATATTGGTGACGTTTTCATACGTAGGGTCAGTACAGTTTGTGTTTCCATTGTTTTGTTCCAGAGGCAATTTATGTATGACAATCTAGTAATTTAATTTTAATGTGGTACACTTATAAGCCATTTCTCATAAACAAGACTGAGTTTTTGATGAAGAACAGGCTCAGGTACAGTCATTGTGGAAGTTAGTAAAATTGCACAGTGAACATGACATGCCTGTATTTGGTCTTCAACAAATTTTTGCTTTGATTTTTACTGTTGTTGTTGCTGCTGCTGCTATGGAATATAAGAAATAATATAATAATGGATAGAGATGGGAATGCATATTTTTGTTTCTTGAATTGTACTCACCATTAATACAATGATTATTTTGTTTTCCTGTAAGTAGAATCATCACTTGTGTATGGTAAATTGTGTGGAAATTTATACTGTGCTTGTTAAATTATGATTATTATTTATTATATTAACTGTGCAGATTTATGCCCCATTCCTACAGTTGTCCCACACCCTGGTTCATACTAACTTGATGCATGAGGTGTGCGGGTTAATTTGTTGTTTGCATTATTCTACCAGTGCTGTGTGTATGTAAACTAGAACTTGTTTCCTTGATTATGTTACATGGTTATTTTTGTTGGGTGAATGAAAATATTTGTGTTAATAAAACTTGTGTCTAAAGAGTATTGAATGAATGCTGTATTTTTTTAAATTATTGAAAATATTTTGAGCGTAATTTTTTAATGGTTGTGATAGTGATCAGCTATGAAGCATGCGAGATTTGAGGTTCTTATGGCAGTGTTTATGAATATTACTGTGTCCTTGAATGTCATGTCGTGTAATCTAGTAGCTATTTGCCAAACATTTCAGAAGAAACTATTGTGTCCTAGTAGGTTCTTCAAAAGCTTTACTAAGTAGTGGCTAGAGTATGTGGTCTTGCATTCTGGCAGACAGTAATTTTCAACTATGAAGCAGTTAAACCTCAGCCAGATGCTTGGTCATTAAACAAAATGGTATGTATCTTGCATGAAAAATAACTAATGCAATTGTTAACTCATCTCCTTGTGGTAAAAAGTACTTTATTTTGAATGTTTAGTAGCATGTAACTGCATGACTGGAGGAGTGCCTACTGTCTATAAATCAGCTTAAAATGTCATGTAACAATAAGCTAAACGAAGAGGAGACGTAACATGCTTTTGTTTGTTGTAATTTACTTCTTCCTACTTCCAGCAGAAGTTTATTATACCTGCATTATTGTTTTAGGATTTGGTCTATGGTGAAAATAGAGATATCAAATCTCAACTGAGTGAAGGAGAGAAAAGACTGAGGGAATCAGAAGCGGACTGTGCACACCTCAGTTTAGCTCTTGAAGGTATATGTTTAACAACAGATGAAGTTAGTCTGTAGGGAAGGGATCTGTGGATGTTTGTGTGGTCATGTGGTTGATGTAGCAGTAATCTGTAATTTTGTGTTCGTTTGGTGTCTAGTTTAAGTGAGGACTTTAAAGTGATGACCTCTTAATGAATGTGGTGCTGTTAAGAACTTTGTACAATTTGACTGTGCATATGAGAGTCAGTTCTGTTTCAGTTTTTTCTTAATTTCAGTTGCAGTGAGACACCAAAGAAACTGAGATATAGTTCTACATTTATGGTACTTTATGTGAGGAGCTTCTGACACAAAAATATAAATTATATTCTTGTGTGTTTAATGTTATTTCAGAAGTACCATCTCAGAACTGACATAAAAATTTTTACATTTGTGTAGTTCTTATATGTCTGAGAGTAAAGTTAAAGCAGACTTGCAAAAAAATTCCCCTTAGAAGCAGATAGGTCTCAAAACCTAATGCTGCTTGTGTATTAGGCTAGCATGTCATTGTTCACATTGTCCCCAGATACAAGAAGAACAAGGGAAATGTGAAGTTTTTCTTGTGTCTAATCGTGCCCTGTGCAATGAAGGTGTATGGAGGAGTCGAGCTTTAGTGCCACACATTCCTAATCTCAACACTTGATGGACGTGAATGTCAGCTTTATGATGCAGCTATTTTACCTGTGTTAGAAACCCCTACTATCCATCGTATGGAAGGCTGGGTGATGCCAGAACCAGTTTGGGTGATGTGGTGAAGAGAAAGATTTCGGTTGAACTTTGATTTCCTTTTCATCTGACCTGTAACCCAGTCACTGTACTAACTAATCTACATTGACTCATGCAAGAAGCAAAGAGCATTAAAATTATTCTTGTTTTCAGGTGAGAAATCTGGCAACACAACTCTTCAGTTGGAAGTTACTCGGCTGAGGGATGCTCTGGAAGCAGAAAGAACTCGTAGTGCTAACCTCAGTATCTCACTGGACCGGGAGCGAGGGGAGAAAGATGCAACACTGTTGCGCAATGCTCAAGTGAACCAACAGGTCGAACTGGCAAAGCAAGAGCTGCGTGAACAGGAACAAGAGTGTACTGAGCTTCATAACAGAATTACACTAATGGAGCAGACCCTCTCAGAAAAAGACAGGGTATAATTTCTATCAGAGTAGTTCTTTGTGCATGTATCTGTCATTGTGTTGAAGGTGTACATAAGGTATGAGTAAAAAGCAGCTATTTGGTAGTGTTGTTTGTACTACATTTGCCCGACAATTGATACCATCCAGGTTGTCATGGCTCACCCAGTTCGTCTCTGGTCTCTCTGCTCAAGACTGAAGGGACAGATTCAATCACCACAGACCAGTTCATGTGGGATTTATGATGAACTGAGTGGGACTGGGGCAGGTTTTTCTCCAAGTACTTCAATTTTCTCCTGTCATTATCATGTCATGAATGCTCCATACTCATATTTCATTCACCTGCCGTCAGCGAAATACTGTCTTTGCCATCGATAGTGTCATAAAATAGAATCTCTCGCTCTCATTCTCTCTGTTATTGTCCATTGTCTAGGTGATAGATGTACTTGTCTATTCATTTACATGTGCCCTATTTCTGACAGTGGCTGATCATATAAATTTATGCAGTGAACACCACCACCCCCAAAAGTTTCTCTTGGGTGCAGTGGCTGTAAACAATAAACAGAGAAAATCTTAAATTGAAGAGATTTAACTCTCAGTTTTTTGACTTGGTTTCACCAAATTGAATTTATCTGGATACCGTTTTGTCACTGAAAGCGGCCATCTGTAGGTTATGGATATGTTAGCCGTTTGACATTACTACCCATAGTGAACCTTAAGTCTTGAAGAGAGCAAAGGACTTTAGTGAAGTATGTTTTAAGCAGCATGTTTTGTTAATTTTGTTTCAATTGTGTAACCTTTGACAACAGTCAGTATCCACAAATGTGTGGGGTTGGTGTAAGTGGAAGACAGTAGTTGGAACTGCATAACAAATCTTTGACCTTGTTGGCTGAGGGAGAGGTCCAGTACGTTTTCTTCTAATGCATCCATTTACCATCTTTCGGCCTTTCGTGATATCTGTACAGCTGGCAAGTGGGCATAATGATAAAGCAGAATTTTGTCTTCTGCCAGCGTTCACATCATGACCTTGGCCAGGAGAGGTGACTTACAACCTGAAGTGAAATTTGTTCCATGGTGATGACATGGTATACACCACATTCTGAAGGTTTTGACTTTATCATGGGTAGGGAATGGAGAAGGCATGCAAGAAATATTACTGGGTTTGGACAGTTTGAGAATTAAGATGCCCAGTTTTGGAGTCTGTCACTGTCTCTGGACCAAATGATGTGTCCAGATGAAATACAGAAGCACCAATAGAATCTGGCAGCACAGGTTGCCTTTCTGTGAAGGTGGAACTTTAAAGTAGCGTCTCAGATATCAGTGTTCTTGTACACTCACTTTCTGTGAAAAAAATTACTACATTATTCTGTGATTGACATATTTTTCTCTTACATTGTTTAAGGATACTGAAAAAATGAAAGTGGATTCCAAAGAATTGTTAAAGCGAGTACAAAGCTTAGAAGTTGTGGAACATGATAAGCAAGCTGCAGCCACATTGGAGCAGGAGCTAAGAAAGAATATAAATGAATTAGAAGAACAGTTAACGGAAAAGAATAAGGTAACTGCCTCACTTAACCCTTTGACGCCTAACGACTGCTATAGGGGTCGTACCGCACCACTAACCTCTAAATGTTGCATTTTATATATTTATTCAATAAATATAGGTACTGAATATTTTAAACATGGTATGTACTCTCCGTTTCTTTCTCTTCAAATTGCAGTTTGTTTCATAATTCTAACATATTTGGTTCCTGTTTTATTCACATTTTATATACAGAGTGTGCTAAAATTTAAAAAAATAATTCCGGCGCCAAACGATTAATTTCTGCTGATATTTATGTTAACAGTAAGTTGTTAATCTGGTTTTCATCCTTTCATACATCTCCATTCATATGTTGCAGAATATCCGTGTTCTGCAACAGAGGCTGAGCGACATGAAGAAGACACTACAACGTGAGCTGAGAGTACCTGCTCAGAGTGTAGATGGTACAAACACTGCCGAATCCGACCCTTTGACCCAAGCGGCAGTACTCACACCAAGCTCCAGTAAACATCTCCAGCAGAAGCAGCATCAACAGTCTGTCACCAATCACAGAATGACAACTGATGATGATGACGACGATGTCAGCTTCAAGTACCTGAAGCACGTTCTCATCAAGTTTCTTACGAGTAGAGAGTATGAGGTACAGTTTGTCACATTTTTCTGTTATGAATATACAGGGTTATTCGAAATGATTGTCAGAGTATTAACACCTTGCCAGCATCCAGAACAAATTAAACGATTTTCTATAGAAACCTACGGGAAATCACGTTTCGGCTAACGAAGATTTCGGCTAACAAATGCGATTCTGGAACGAATTATCTTCGTTAGCCGAGGTATCACTGTATATAGTGTGTATAATGTACTTGTACTTTCATACACTTATATATATTTGTTGCTTTAGATGTCTTATCCAATTGCTCAATGCACAGATATGAATCATTTAAAAGTGTCTGAATAACTTTTGTGTAGATATATGTTAGTGCAATATGTTGGAATAAACTCTTGTCTGTATATTGCCAGTTGAATAGAAGATGTACAGTATTAAGTTTAAAGTTTATTTTTTTTTTTATTTTTTTTTTTTGCCTCAAGACCCTCATTTTCTCTTGTTATTCGTTTGCTTTGATTACTTTTGTTAGAATTTTGTTATTTGTTAATAAACGTATGGTGAAGTCTTCTTTGTATGTATATTTAGGCACAGCATTTAACAAGAGCTGTTGCCACATTGCTGAGGTTTTCGCCAGAGGAAGAGCGACTACTGCGAGAAACACTGGAATGGAAGATGTCTTGGTTTGGAACTCGCCCAAGCTTAGGATTTGGTCAGACAGCTAAAACCATCCCTCCCAGCTGATAACACTCCATGCCAGTGTACACCGATTGTAAGTAATGAACTGTGGCACCAGATGGCTGCTTCACAAACCTTGTGTTCAGACTGCCAAATGCAACTTAATTTTTTAATAAAAATGACCTTTACTTTACTATATCATCATTTGAAACGTGGTGCAAAGAAAGTATTGTTACCGATGCTTGCTTTGGGTGTAAACGCTTTATGGAAAACAGCAACTCTAGCAACTGATAATGTCGAAAGAACTGAGCTTGATGTTGCAAGATGTAAGTGGCGTGTTGGCACAGTATGAATACTTTTTTCACACGACTGAAATGTATAAAAAGCTAGTATTGTGTGTCATCTTAGCTTAGAACGAAAAGGAACTGGTATAGTGGACCACTAAGGACTATAAACATTATTGTATAAGTAATTACCATGGGAGTTTTGAGATAAACCTTTCTTTGTGTAACACTAATATTGGAGATATATGAATTTATTGAAAAGTTAGAAATATAAATTTTTGATGAAAATTCTGTAGGTAGGTACTTATGGAAGGACTAGCAAAAACATATGTTCGTTCATTATAATAATGATGAGGTGTTCTTTATACACCCAAAGGGGTATTATCAGCCCATCTGCCTATGAGTGACTGTGTACTGATATCTGAATTGTTAGACGGATATTATTAGAATATGATTGGAGAGGCATTCAATATAAGTTGTTGGACAATTCCAATTTTTAGCCATAGTGGCCCACTTCAGGCCATAAATGTATAAACAGGGTGTAAGTAAGCTTAATAAAATTCCAAATGGCGCAGTTGATACTGTACTCCTTTCATGGAATACATTTTTTCCCATCATGTTAATATTGCATATTCAGGATTTAGTTATGGGCAGTTACGTGTTCTGCAGACAGGCTCATACATCATTTCGTCTTCTCAAATCAAAGCCAGTTGGTACTGTGAGACAAACACCAGAGTGAACCATTTTTATTGCCTTGTTATGAATTCTAAGTGGATATTATAATTAGTAAATATAGTTCTGAATAAATTATTGGTTTTCTAGTAATACCAGTATTTCATGAAACTACTAATAACAGAGTTATCCTTCTCACAAGTGGGCTTTTAAAGAAGTGATTTGTCAATGAAAGTGGGCTGTAAGAGTAGTGATAAAGTAAATTGTTTGTGCCCTTACAATGTAACTGTAACAATGGCAGCTGGGATGGTGTAGTTGGTATAACAACCTGTTATGGGCTGGATGGTTGGGTTAAAACTGAAGTGGAGAATGAGATTTCCACACCTCTCCCATCCGGCCCCAAGTCCCACCGATCCACCCAGCTCTTGGCTTTCTTTTGCAGGGGTACAGCAGCTGGAGCATGGCATTGACCAGCCACCCCAAATCTAGCACTGAGATTAAAGAAAGGTAGAGCTGTACCTCATTCTCCCCATGTGTTTTTGCTGGCATGCTGCTGGGTGAAATTTGTTTACAGTTGTAACAACATAATTGATGTGAGTAAATGTTTAAATGACGCTATTCATTTGAAGTTTCATTTTCTTCTTTTTTCAAAATTGTAAGTTCTGTTTACTGTAAAAGCACTATGAAAGAAATTTGTTTTAGACTGCCTGTTGAAAACATAATCTTACTTTTTCTGTCAACTTTGCATCTGTCTCAAGTGACTCACTTGTGCATCGTGCACATGCACAACATCCATCCCAGTGTGTTGTTGAGGTATAAGTGTGCTACCAGTTGTGTACTGGCAGCTGTGATGCAGGCTGTAAAGCATGAGATTATTTTCTTATATTTTTGCTATACTCTCTGTCTCTGTGTTCATAGTGGCAGTGCCATTACAGACCTGAAAGTTCAACCATTTTTTTGTCTACCATTGATATTTCACTGTGTAGTAGATTATACACGGTGTCCCAGGAGGAATGTGCCAAACTTCGGGAGAGTGTTCCTTATGTTAAAGTACACCGATATAACCCAAAACACCTATATCCAAAGTTGAACGGTTATGGAGATAATGGCCAGAGAAAAGTGCGGTCTTCTTGCGGTTCCACGTACTGCACCTTTTCAGCTGACGCGTTACATGTAC